>Ga0209208_10010836_pt1 | contig 11740 bp, 5 predicted proteins | sample S1TSphfallax_3_FD_187694 | JGI IMG/M metagenome (GOLD analysis project Ga0209208, IMG submission 187694) | Host-associated microbial communities from peat moss isolated from Minnesota, USA - S1T2_Fd - Sphagnum fallax MG (SPAdes) (version 2) | ecosystem: Host-associated > Plants > Peat moss >...
GTTTTACCAAACATTTATGTGGCAAACACAACTAGTTGTATGGGGGAGGGGGGTGGGAGGTCTATGTATAGTAATAATTGATGTATACATTTTGTATATCACACAATGTACGCAATCCATCTTGTCCAAATGTTCAACATATGGTCACTAACATGACAACCAATTAAAGCTTGTTCAAATTCTAGGAGCATGTGCATGTAATCACTTGTAGAAAGGCATTGTTTCAATTGGTGAAAAACGAAAGCATATTACTCGTGGTCCATATTTGATGACTTGGAGAAAAAGGTTTTGATTTTCCATTCTATTTGTAACAAAAAGGGCATAGTCATGATGACATGTCATAACTTTCCCTAGTGGAATCCTTCACAAAATTATTTCATTGGATGTATGGGGTCAAATTTTGAACATTATTTTGAATCTTGCAAAATGTTTCAATTTATCAATTCAAAGGTGGGGAAAGAAGAATCTTCTTTTTACTCTTAGTGTACCTTATGTACCACATTTAATTAAACATAATTCATTTTCAAACTCGTATATTATACAATTCAATGTAGTGCAAAAGTGGCACCCATTTCAACCAAATGGGTATTACACTAACACAATTAAAATGTTAGTGTGATCCAGAGCTTTCACATTCCACACACACACACACACACACACACATATATATATATATATATATACCCATGGTTTGGACGGTTTGGACGGATTGCAATCATACATATAGTTCAAATGTTTTGAAAATTCCTAACTGGTGTTATGAAAACTTAAAGCAATTGGATTGGTTATCCATGCAAGGGCTAGCCTTGGGTTAGAATTTCATAAATGAGTGGCAAGGTTCCATGTTTTTTTCTTCTCCCCACCCAACACTTATTTCCCAAGTACATGCAAAAAATGCAATTTGTGAAGGAAAATATGATATATAAGTTTTCACATCATGCCCACACATAGTAGTTATAGATGTTTCCAACAATTAAAATCAAGCCAATTGTGAGCGGCTTTGTTTTCCTAGAAATTACAAATCCACCATTGAACAACATGTACTAGATGTTTCCCATAGTAGGTAGCTTAGTTATAGAGGGAGTTAAATCACAATAAACCTCTTACAAGAGCATATGGGTAGTGGCAAACACTAGACAAGTGTGATGAGTTCAAGTGTGATGGTTCATATGTTCTTCAAATAAAAGGTGCCAACATGAAATCTCTTTTTTTCCACAAAAAAAAATGAAAATAAAAATAAAAAACAAACAAAGAAACAAACTCAACTTCAAAATATTTTAAAAAAATTATGCTATCTATAAATTTTTTTTAAATTTTGGTACAAAATAACTTGAGCACTTTAACCAAAACTTAAATGGGACAATTGTATATATTGATTGTGCTTTATGTTTTGATAGATAGAAAGTTAGTGCCTTATTTGATTAACAATGTAAAATTCAAAAATTTGTAACAAGGGTTGCATGATGATGAGTTTGCACACTCAAATTAATCGCATGTATATATTCAAAGTGACAATTTTATGAGACTCTTCGATTTCAAGAATTAGGTTTCAAGGTATTTTGGTAATTTAGTTACCCATTTCCATGTAATCCTTTCTAAAACCTGAAAAACTCAATGTATGTAAAGGAATAATGCATTTTACAAGGATTTAGTCCATGTTGAATCCAAGTAAATGAATTTCAAACCACATAAAAAATCTCTTTGCATTTATATCATATAGACAAGATGGTCAAAATTCTCATACATGCTAGACATTTTGCCAACAAGGGAGGTAAATATTGTGCTGAAAGTTTGTAAAGTTTTCATATTGGGGAACTATTGCTAATACCCTTTATTTGAATGTAGTATGTGCATGTATTTTGATTTATGATTCATAATGGTCTAGCATTTTACCTTTGCGAGTCAATCATCTAAAACATTATGAAGGTTAAAGATAGTTCATTAAGATACTTTCTATTCTATTAGTTGTCATAGTGTTTGTACAAAATAATCACATGTGTGGGAATCCAAGGAAGGTACTACCATTAAACCCTCAACATGCACTTCCCCTATGAGAGCTAAGACTATTAAAAATTCATATACTTGTTGTAATGATATTTGTGTGAACTAAGTTGCAAATCTATCATTTGAATTTTACAATATTAAAATTTTACCAATTTAAAGTAAAGTGCCACAATGGTTTGAAAGGTGTGATTACATTCATATTGGTGATATATGCATATTGAAACTTGCTTTTAAATGTGCTTGTAAATTTACCATAAGGAATTAAAACCCAATGAAGATAAAGTTCAATTTTTTCATGGATCCTTAGTATTGTTTTAATTTCCAACCTTTTTTTTTGCTTTCTTTTTTATTTTCATCTATGGTGAATTTATTTGAAATTTGTCACCCAAATCTACTTTCCCTTACTACTCTTTTCATATGTACATCATCACTAACCTCTTGTGTGCAACAATTTAATAGATAATATATTCAACTTTTTATCTAAAATACTTACTTTAAATCTTATTATCAAGATTGAAACATATGTGTTCAAAAATCCAAACTCCACATATAACTTTGAATCAAATATTTTATGATAAAAATGATAAATGTTTCTTTTTAAATTGTTACACATGTGGATCAATAATGGAAGGCATTAGCCAAATTTGACCACATTCAATTCTTTTGAAAAACTTCAATGGAAATTGGTGAATATTCTTTCAAATTTGTTGCACACATGTGCATGAGTGTCCAAGTATGACAATCAATTTTGATTAGTTCTCACCTTTACAAACATCAAAGCTATGTTCCCATTCAATTCAAAATTAAGCAATGTTAAATCTAATTATGCCAAAATTGAGGTATTATAGAATTTAAACAAAACATTGTTTCAATATATTTAATTTTCTTTTGTTCAATGCCATGTGTGGAGTTGAAGAAGTTTTTTAAACATGTGACAACTTGAATGCAAACAATTGTTACACAACAACACATTGAACTCAAATCAGGTGTGTGAATGCATACCTTGCATGTTTATTGATCAATTAAGAAATTGTAATCCATAATTGTCATGGTATTCAATAAATACATGTATTGTACTAAGTGATCAAATGACATGTAATGACCATTGATTACCACTTAATCTTACATATGGATACACACATGAACAACATCATGCAAGCAATAGTAATTTTTCCATATCAAATTTGGGTGTTGTTTTAATGAGGACTATTCATGTGATTGATAGTTGTCTATACAAGGAGACATTTTCCCCTTAATTAATGGCCATCAAACATTTTCTTTACAAAAAATTGGGTGTTGAAATGATTTGAAGTTTATGAGTTCCTTTTGGGTTATATTATGGTTTTATGGTTTTATAATCCTCCTTAAAGGTACATGGTTTTGTGAAAATTTTAAGCTCAAACTTGTGAAACATTTGAGCCTTGGATAAGTTTTTTTGCAAATTTATTATTGTTATCATTGGTATAGGTTTTATTACCAAAGTTTCAATTTGTTGATGGCTTTTGAAACATCCTACAAACATGACCAATGTAACCCATTTACAAAAAAGAAAAAGAAAATAATTGTAGTCCAGAACATGTGGATTATTCCATGAATGGATAATGTTTTCCATTCATGCTACATATGAATTGAAAGCTTCATCATTAGCCATTCAAAATTCAAGATTGAATATTCTTTTTTTTTTAAATGTACGATGGGCCAAATTTTATTTGTGATTAATTTCAAGTAGTTTGTTCTACTTTGCAAAAGTTTTAGTAATTGTAGTTATGTAACAAGTTATTCTAAATGGAATGTGAATTATTTTTTTAAAAAAAAAGTGGTGGATGTTAAAATATCTTTGACATACATTCATAAACAACATTCATTATTTCTCTAGCATTTTTGGTGACTATAATGTTTTGTATTCCAAAGTTGTGAGGTTCATGTATTCTTGCATATTGCCCATTTTTAGTGAAATTGCCATTGCACAAATTCAACACATAATTTCAAATTTTCTTAGCATTTATAATTCCTAAAAACAATTAATGTGTATTTGGCAACATTGCCAAAATGTAGACCAAGTTGAACAATAACACACATGTATTTTTCTAACATGTGTTTGAAATGTAATTATAGATATAAAAGCTGGGGGAATAAAATGAAGAGTGTTTCCCAATTAAATTATACCTAGCGTTCCACCTATCAATAAAGATTATATATGTCATTATTTGGTTTCCTAATGCAATGAATATAACAATCATAATCAAATGGGAGGAATTCATTTTCTAATTTCATTTGATACAAAAATATTTTAAACTTTTGTTATCAATAGCTTTTTAGTTATATCAATAAACAACAAGCTTGAATACAACTTCTTGTATTTTCAAGTTCATACATATTTGTGAACAATTATTTCATACACTATTAGATAAGTACAATGATTTTTCAATGTAAAATATACGCGAATAATGTTCAAACATGTAGGATGTGACTTGTGAACAATGTTTATTCTAGTTTATTTGAATGAACTTGTAAGCATGTGCAACAACTTCCAAGTGAAAACCAACTATACCTTAAACTAAGAACTTTGATTTGCATAAGAATTGAACCCCTAATTTTTATTTTGTTGAAACTTTATATTGCATTATTTTTCTTAAGTTTCATCTATCATACTTGGGCTTTGCGTTGCTATGCACTACTAGTGATGATCAACTATTTTGTCTCTTTTCTTATGGCCCCTTATGGTTTCCAATAGTTCATCATTATTTATGTCAATGTCAAATTTTATTTGAATTAATACAAATAACATCAACATCAAGATGCACATGTTAATTTGCCTTTCATATCCATGTTGGTGGGTAGGGAAAAGGAGTGAGGTAGTTAGAAGGATAGGAGGTAGGAAAGGAAGTAGTTATTAGGAAAAATATGAAATAATTTTGCTTGAAAATGAGATAGATATGAATTGTCTCTATAGTTGTCTAGGCACAACCATACAAAGGTTATGCAAAATCAATTGTTTAGTGAAGACCATATGAAGGATTATACAAAATCTTCTATGTATTAATTCCTTGAAAATTTTCATCACTAGAATAAATGGCATGGTTAACAATGAATTGTCCTTGCTTTTATAGACTTGTAAAGGTGGAAGTGATTCATTTAGATGAGTCACACCACATTTTGGTTATTTTTTGTATCTTGACATCTATATTGATTGTTTGGTAATTAAAGTCATTACAAAGTGCAATGATAATAACATACAGTTTCAACTATTTTTATTACTCTTGTCAAATGCTATAGTTTGATTGCAATAAACCACACATTTGAACATAAATTGTAATTGGTATCCATCAAAATTGTTACATACTTTGCATAATCTGATTTTTTAAAATTAAAAAATCAATGAGAAGCACTTTGAAAAGAAATATTAAAACAATTTGTTCTCCTAAATCCATAATTCAAAGAAAATCATTGAGTATATGGAAAAAATTTAATAATGTTGATTTTTTTAAATATAAAAAACCTCAAAATATTAAATAAACTTCCATGTTAAATTGAATCTTGGATCATTACACATGATGATTCTAATTGTAGCTTTACAAATGTGTGTTATCCATGGATAAGAATGTCCAATTATGCTAAACAATGTTTTTGGATATTGTCTACTTATATCTAATTCATTTTTCTATATATATTTTTAAAAAATTATTGTGATCCTAACCACATTTGTCATATATATCTACACATATTAACTAAAGTAACATGTGAACTACCTTGCATGTTGGAAAGGGAGCTTGAAATATCAAAAAACAATAACCTAGATTCCAAATCATAGCATCTTTTTTGTAAAGTGATTTGGTGTGATTAACTATTTTCACATTTATTAGAAAAGCCTTATATTTATCACCATCCATATAAAAAGGTTACAATTTTTCTTGTCCATGTTGATCAAATGTTAATACTTAAGGGCACTTTACATCAATGCGTGGATTAGGATGCTTTAGCAACAAGCTTCAAACAACTAGATTTTGATAGTAGGAAAGGCATGACAATGTTTTACACGAGGGCCCCATTGGAAAAGTTCAAAATGAAATGGGAATCATTGCATTTTTTGGCCATCCCTAAAGGGCCATTCAGAGTAACACAATGGATTGCTTCTTTGAAGTTGTCCAAAAACACTTGGACTTTTAAAAGTAAATTAGAATTAACAATTATACATAATTATTTTGTGCAATAGCTTAAGCATATTTCAAATGTAATAATGGTGGAGTATCTTATTTGGTAAGTTTTTTTATAACATGAATTATCATGATTTTCATTTTTTTTTGCATAAATTAAAAATAGTTGCATCATCTCACAATTTGCATAGACATTAAACAAGGAACACAATGAATTTTGGACTTGCATTTGCAAGGATTGATGGAACAACTTTGTCTAGTTATATTGATGGGCCTAACATCCATGTAACTTTAGTATGTTTTGCAAATTTGGACAATAAAAATAACTTTTCATGAAGGCATTGGTTTCCACAAATAAACATACCTAATTATTTAAGGATCATCACTCAATGATAAATAGGTTGAAATTTGGTGTCAATTTAAAGCCCATATATGAAGGGAATGTGAGTTGAAAATATCTACCAAAAAATGTGAAGTGAACATTTTTCAACCAAAACAAAGTTTGAATACAATATTTTCCTTATATATTCCAAAACTTGTAATAGCTATTGTACTATATTCTTATCATTTCAAGTGGAAGGAAAACTTGGATAAGACAAAATTGGTTGAAAAATGTTTGTGACTTGGAAAAAAAAAACCAAAAAAAAGAAGAAGAGAAGAAACAAGGCATATGAAACAATTAAACATTCAATAGCACAAATTTAAAAAGAAAAAATATAGATTTTGAATAATATAAGAAACAAATAATAGGGTGAATTTAATAATAATTGGTATTATAAAAAAATGTTATGAAATTATATGCATTTTCTTTTCAAGCAGGGACAGGAGGAGGAAGTTACACAGGGAATGGGCAGTGTTTTTTTTTTCCTTTTGCTGCCAAGGACAGGAGGAGGAAGTTACACAGGGAATGGGTACTTAAAGCAAGACCGTACGTACATGTGGTGGGAAGCGTTTGAGCACATGCAAAAGCTGCTTAGTAGAAAGTAACTTAGGTAAAAGAAAGTAACTTCAGACAGACAGTAAATAAAAGAAGGTAATAACAAACGGACAGACACTGTTGCCATTATATATAAGATTATGCAAAATCAATTGTACAAGGATGACCATATGAAAAATTATACAAAATTTCCTATGTATTAGTTCTTCAAAATTTATCATGACTAAAATTTTGTAGGTTTCTCAACCACTTTACAAAACTCTTGCACTACTGAGTTCAATGGTTTGCCTAATAAAATATTTCCAAGTTCAAGTCCCATTTTACATTGAAATAATTATTTCTAACACAAAACCTTCAAAACACATGGGCATACAAACTCTCTAACCAATTGTGCATTTATCTCGAGTGATTTTATTTTATTTTAATTTATAAAAGAAATTGCGGGGGGGGGAATTTCAACATATTTGAAAATAATATATTGAGTGTCCAAGTTGCCTAGGTACTACTAGTGTATGAGACTAACACATGAGCATTAACTTGCTTGAAAACAACAAAAGATTTAGCAACATGAGGATGGAGACATTCAAAGTTATGTTCAACAAAAGCTTATGCCCTACTACTACATTCATCCATTTTGGAAGTTGGATGAATAATACTACAATTTGAAGCTTGGGTACCCATAGAAACCTTGTGCTCTAGTATTACATTCATCCATTTTGGAAGTTGGATGAATGATACTACAATTTGAAGCTTAGGTACCCATAGAAACCTTATGCTCTAGTATTACATTCATCCATTTTGGAAGTTGGATGAATAATACTACAATTTGAAGCTTGGGTACCCATAGAAACCTTATGCTCTAGTATTACATTCATCCATTTTGGAAGTTGGATGAATAATACTACACTTTGAAGCTTGGGTACCCATAGAAAACAAGATAGTTTATGATGATGATGAGTTTGAAGGGAAAAGAGAGCAATTCCATTCACACGGAACACCTCTCAAAAAGGCATGTGGATCATGATATGCCTTCTTTTGAAATGCCTCTTGAAAGAAAGAAGCCTCTATCACTTGAACAATGAGAAATTGGAGGGGATTTCAATTGGGTACTCCAAAGGCATTGTGTTGAAATCTACCCTTAAAAAGTTGCTATATAACCTTTAGAAATACAAAATGGATCCTACTTTGCTTTGCTAGCATTCCAATTTATAGGGAATAGTTTGCACATATATGATATCCTTTTGTAGACTTAAAAAATAAAAATTTAAAAATAAAATTAAAAATTAAAAAAAAACTTCCATAACCTTCTAGTTGAATTTAGTTGCAAAACTTTGATTTCCTTAAAGTTTGGTAGGTATGTAGTAATCAAATAAATGACATCTAAAATAATGAAAAAATTAGAATATTATTTGGGAATGTTCAAAGAGCTTTTGAGCATTAACAAGTCCTTGATTGTGCACTTTTTCTTGAAGCTCTTGATGTATAAAGTGATATGTCGAGTCCAATTAAGGACAAAATATTATGTGAGCAATTTGGGAGCTCATGATATGATTTTGTATGTATAGTTGTGGGTTATCTATAGGTTAACTAGATAATTGAGATTTTTAAAATCTAAGAAAAAAAATTGCAAAATGTATTATTGAAACATTTTTTTGGAGGGTTTTGGAATCTTCAACTATCTAGCACATTGTTCTTCTTCTCTCTCATATAACCAATTACATGAATAAATTGATTGATAAATTGCTAGTTTACACTACTACATTGGCCAGGAACATAACATTATTAGTTTCAACCGATGGTTATCATGATTTTTTTTCCCACAATTTTTGTGACATATGAAATTTGGTGAAAAATTGCCATTAAATAGCAAAATTAGTCCAATTTCCACTAGAAAAACAAAAAAAATCCCAAAATTTTGTGCAAGTAGACCAATGGAAACCTAAAAGTGGACCCATCTTAGGGCAAGTGGTGTGACCTAATTAGTAGCTCCTAGGTAGTAAGCTATGGAGTAGTTATGTAGCTACTCTTGCCAAGAAGAACCTAAGTTGTTGAGTTTTTGTTGTACACTCTATTTGGGTCCTCTCTTCTAAGCAATAGTCTCTAGGGATCTCCTTTAAATAGAGTGAAATCTGACCTCTATTCCAAAGAGGAAGTAGCAGCCTAGGCTAGGGTTCAATTTATTGGGGGGATCTAAAGGATTGAACCACTTCATCAAATTCTTCACAAAATCAGATCCCCAAGTAAGTTATATGTGGGAAATTATCAAAAAAGAGGAGAGTTGTCCAAAATAGGTGGCGTTCAAGGCTTGTCTCTAATCAAAGGCTTTGGTTAAATTCTTGGGGTTTAAGGGTTTTAGGGTTTTCGAGGTGCAATATTTGTAGTGGTTTGCCAGTTCTACTACCATGGAACACTACTTAACAATGCAAAATGTACCAATTACACACCAGAAAACACCCTAGTAGGTTATTGGGTCAGTTACCTTACGGAATGCCCCTTGTCCAGTATTGGTATTGTTGTGAATTTGGTGATGGAGAAAAATGCACTTGAAATGTGGATGGGTAGTCCGAAAACCTTGTTACACTTTGGAACCCGTTACCACCTAATGGAATGGCAGCTCACCCTACTAGGTTTTGTCGCATTCCAAGGTGGAATGGGCCCAATCAAGCTTGTTATGGGCCCAGTCCCATAGTACATTAGTTTGGTAGTGGTTTGCAACTAAAGTTAGGGATTATTCGACCCAATTACCCACCAGTTTGCCATGCATTGGAAGCCTACCATATTGGTTAGCAACGGGGACATGGATGCAATGAAAACGGTGTTTCTTGTCCACACATGATCGGGCCGTCCTGCATGGTGATTTAGAGTCCTTTTCTATTGGGTTGTTGTGATCATAATAGCTACACACAATAAGCCGCGATGATCACACAATAGCCTAATGGAAAGCCATTGACATGGGGCACCTTGTTGCAACAGGTGCTTTCCATATTGACATATGAGTTGTGATCACAACAACCTAATGGAAAGCCATTGACATGGGGCCTTATTGCAGAAGGTGCTTTCCATATTGGCGTATGAGTTGTGATCACAACAACCTAATGGAGAGCCATTGACATGGGGGGACCTTGTTGCAACAAGTGCTTTCCCTATTGGCATATGAGTTGTGATCACAACAACCTAATGGAAAGCCATTGACATGGGGGGACCTTGTTGCAACAGGTGCTTTTCATATTGGCATATGAGTTGTGTTGTGATCACAACAACCTAATGGAGAGCTATTGATGTGGGCCCTGTTGTCAGTTGCAACAGGTGTGCTTTCCATTGTGTAACTGCTGCTGCAATGGGCTTAAAAATTGTAACTAAAAAATAATGGTAAATAGCTGGGATATTCTAGTTACTTTTAGCTTTCTGATAGTTACATATTAAGTTTTATAATTTTATAAAATCTGACAAATGTCATCTTATGGTGACTCAGAGCTCTCTCATAGCCAAAGGTACATTTTTGGTCAATGCAAAAGAGCTTTGAGGTGACTCAAATTGAGCCCGCCCCCAGCAGTTCGGTGACAAAATGTAATTGAAATGTAATCGAAAGGGGGGCTGTTATGACAAATTCTTTTATAGCAGCCCCTTAGTGGAAAAAGATGCCTTTAGTGTCCCAAGACTCATATGAGGAAAGATGTCTTTAGTGTCTGAAGACATGAAAAAAAAAACCCCCTTGTGGAACACACAACTCACAAAAATTCCCATCTTGTCTTTGTCTATGATTCGAACCTCACGATCCAATGGGTGTCATCAGAATGAACGGGTATCATCAAAGGTGAAGAAATAGTAAATGGGTATCATTGAAAGGGAAGTAGAAAATGGGTAGCATAAAAAGTGAAGAAGCAAGTGGGTATCACCAAAAGGGAAGTAGTAAATGGGTATCATCAAAAGCAAAGAAGTAAATGGGTATCATCAAAAGGGGAAGAAGTGAATGAATGGGTATCCTCAAAAGGGAAAGAAGTGAATGAATGGGTATCCTCAAAAGGGAAGGAAGTGAATGGGTATCATCAAAAGGGAAGGAAGTGAATGGGTATCATCAAAAGGGAAGGAAGTGAATGAATGGGTATCCTCAAAAGGGAAAGAAGTGAATGAATGGGTATCCTCAAAAGGGAAGGAAGTGAATGGTATCATCAAAAGGAAATAAGTGAGTGGGTATCATCAAAAGGGAAGGAAGTGAATGGGTATCATCAAAAGGGAAGGAAGTGAATGGGTATCATCAAAAGTGGGCCTGGTGAGGAGGACTAACCCAATTCAATTACACTTACAAACTCCATTGATCAAATTTGCTTCAACTTAAGAGTCAACAAAACTTTCAGAAGCTTTTCAGTAGTGTTTTTTTGGGGCAGTAAGTCTGTTGTCATAGACTACTGACATTGATTCTTGCACCACTTGTTGGTGTTGGAGGGAGTTGTTCACCACTGCTTTGCCAGCTTAAAAAGTGACTGGAGCTTATTAAGTGGGAAGAAGAAGTACTCTCTCTCTCTCTCTCTCTCTCTCTCTCTTTCTCTCTCAAAAGCATAGCCTCCCCCCCCCTCAAGCCCTTCAACAAAAACCATTCCATCAATAGTACCTACTACTACTGTCATCTGGTGTCTCTCTCAGTTAG
>Ga0209208_10010838_pt1 | contig 11739 bp, 7 predicted proteins | sample S1TSphfallax_3_FD_187694 | JGI IMG/M metagenome (GOLD analysis project Ga0209208, IMG submission 187694) | Host-associated microbial communities from peat moss isolated from Minnesota, USA - S1T2_Fd - Sphagnum fallax MG (SPAdes) (version 2) | ecosystem: Host-associated > Plants > Peat moss >...
GCGTTGCGATCACCAAGAAATCGGCAAGCTCGGTTGTAGCAAGCCGACTCTCAACGGCGATGGCAACGACTCCTTCACCTCCCCGATCCCAAGCAACGACGGGACTCCAATAGAAAGGGCCCAATTTGCCCGGCCAGCGCAAGATCCCGATTCGAATGCTTACGAGACAAGCGCCCCCCGATCGGGAAGCGCTCATCTCCGGGCTAAGAACTCGAACGATCAAGCTCCGGCAACCTTAGTCACTCCAAAGGTGTAGACGAAAACCTCGAAAGGGAGAGGAGAAGCTCGGATAAGCCAATCGCCCAACGTTGGACGAACGAGCGAGCTCAACTCTCAACGATCACTCGCGTCGGATCTCCCGGAGGAGGAGCAGGCACAGCTTGATCAACGCCTGGCCAAGCTGAAGAGAACGGGAGATGCTCGGAAAGGCCAATCACACAACAATGGCAAAACAAGCGACCCCGCCTCTCAACGGCTACTTTTGTTAGAAGTTCCCGACGAGGAGATGGTACAAGCTGACAAGAGTACGACTGAACTCTCTGAACGCAGACATTTCTCCCAGGTACCTCCAATCCCTTCTCCTTTCCTTTCGGAATCAGTTTTTCTTTCTGATACCGCCAAGAGAGGAGCCGGACACACGGTACCAAGCGCTGAAGCTTCGGAAGTTTCGGAAGCTTTGGGCGCAAGGAACACTCGGAACAAACAAGCGGCCCCCCTCGTGAGGGGAAAACTCCCTACCTCTTTGGATGCGCTCCCTGGCAACGGGACAGGTGCATCCTCCCCCTCGGGGGAGGATACCCAATGTCGCAACCCCACTTTGGCCAAGTGTGGGGGTGAAGCCCAACACTCCCAAAGTTGGGGACTTGGAGTCCTCCGGGACTCCCGAATGTTTAGAGTTCGACATCAAGGCCCAAAAAACCTCGCATTGAGGTGTTCTTGGTGTCATTGAAAAGGTCTTGAAGCGTAGATATTGAAAATGGCCTCGCATTGGCCATTCGGACATTTGTCACCCAAGTTATGGGCAAAAGAAGGGCCAGGAGTCAAATTGGCAGTTTGACTCCCGACCACTAAAATTCTGGAATCTACCTCTTCCCAATCTCCGAATTGAGAGTGCGACACGGAGTTGGAAAGATCTCGACGAGGGCTACAACTTTGGTTTAGACCTCGTTGCGATCAGACTCTGAAGTCAGGAGTTATGAGTTCCCAAAGTCCCGGGACTCTAGCCGGGACAGTTTCGGGATAATTTCGGGATTCCAACTTGGGAGTCCCGGGAAAAAGAGCCATTTGGATGTAGCCTCGGCGGAGCGTTGCAGATAATACTATATGGGGGAAGGTGGTGGCTTCCCCCGAGTCTGGGCCGTGGTGAGTCTTGTGGTCCAAAGTGCCCGTGGCTTGTCCCAACACCCAAAGGTGTCTCGGAATGTGAAACTAAGCCCGTGTGGTTGGTTTTTGGATGTAGATTCAAGCTTGATCTACTAGTCCCTCTTCCTAGTCTAATCCCGGGGCTTCTAGCACGCCCTTCTACCCCTCTATAGTGCTGGAAGTCGGGAGCGCCCTTCCGAGTCCCAATTTCACAACTCTACATAGGTGAACCCTCAAGTGGGTTCAGCCCGGGACTTGGGAGTGCATCAAGTGTGGGTACCGCCATTCTGGTGGATAGGACGTCCGCACCCCTTGTCAAGGATAACAATATCCTAATAGAAGGGAGGGCTCAATTCATAACTCTCCATTTGCCCGATAGCAGCTTGTTGACTATCATTAACATTTACGCGCCTACATCCTCCAGAAATAGGGCTCCTCTTTGGAGGAGAGTAAGTGCTGCCGAATTCGTTGCGGACCACATAATATTGGGCGGGGACTTTAACCATTTGGAAGAAGTCAGCCGTAGAGGACTAGCGGGGGAAAGGTGGATGCACAAGAGGGAAGCGGCCTCCTGGCACCATATGACCCTTCAATACGGGCTGGCAGATGTCTGGACCATGGACAACTACAGAAAGATGTCCAAAAAGGACTACACCTTCGACAACGGGAGGTCGGGACCCGGGTCGGCCGTCTCCCGAATTGATAAATTCCTCGTCACCCAGGAATTAGACTCTCGGGGAGGTAGGATTGAAGTAGCCCCGTCAATAAAGAAAATGTTAGACCACTCCCCCTTGGTCATGACGATCTGGGGACAAGCAGTTGCCCCACACAACGCAACCTTCTACTTTGACATCTCACTCCTAGAGGAGGAAGAAAGCAGAGCTTCCCTCCTCATGGCCTGGAAAGGAGCCTCCCCCCTTCCCAACCGCGACGCCGACTGGCCTGCTTGGCTAAAGGCAGCCATTGACAAGGTCGCCAGGTGTTGCGCAAGCCTCTCAAAGAGATTAAAAAGTGAGCTAAAGGGGCTCGCATCAGAGCACTTCAGCAAAAAAATCTAATTGGCCGAGATCCAGCTACAACAAGACCTAGCCAATGAAGAGGTGAGAAGCATCCTGTCTGAGTCCTAAGGCAATCTGGTGGAAACCTTGCAAGACCAGGTTACGCGCAACCACCACTTATCAGCAGCAAGTTGGTTCAGGTATGGAGATACCTGCTCTAAACAATTCTTCAACTTCCACCGCACAGGTAAAAAAAAAACTCTGCTCAAGGAGCTATCGACCCACACCGAGACAATCTCCGGGTAGAATGATCTTGCTCACCACGTTCGAAACTTCTACGAGCAGCTTTACGCCTCAAACGCGCACGCCTCGGGCACCTTTGAGGCTCAGGAAGAATGCTGGAACAACACTCCGACCCGAGTCTCGGTCGAGACGAACAGATATCTAATCAGAGACCTTTCCTTGAAGGAGATCTTGGACGCCATCACCTCCTTGCCTAAAGGTAAAGTGCCCGAGTGCGACGGTGTCCCCACATAATTCTTTCAGGAATTCGCGGAGGAGATCGCCCCAACGCTGCTCAGAGCTTTCACAGCCATGCTCAACCTTGGAGAGACCTCAATTCAAATCAACAAAAGGCATCATAACGTTGATCCCCAAATTCGGGGACCACTCCAAGTTGGGCAATTGGCGTCCAATAACACTTTTGGGAAGCCTTTACAAAATCTTGGCAAAAACCCTAGCCAAGAGGCTACAACCTTTCTTACCCAAGATCGTTAGACCCAACTAGACAGGGTTTGTCGAAGGGAGAAGCATCTTCGATAATACATTTCTAGCTCAGGAATCTTTGGAATGGGTCATGGAAAGCAACCAGGACCTAGTCCTACTCCTCTTGGACTTCGAAAAAGCCTTCGACAGAATTGAATGGGATTTCCTCTTCAAAGCCTTCTCCAAGCTACGTTTCTGTGGTAAGTGGATCCACTGGGTCCGCTCACTTTACTGTTCGGTCACCTCAGCGATCAAACTCAATAGAATGATAAGGGACAACTTTCCGCTAACCAAGTCGATCCGCTAAGGGTGCCCGCTCGCCCCCTACCTCTTCATTATGGCCACGGACGTTCTCAGGCACATGTTAAACAACCCGAGATTTGGAATCGAGGGCCTGACCCTCCCAAGAGGAGGCTACGTCAAGGACCAAACGTTTGCGGACGACACCGCTCTGTACATTCAAGTCTTGCGTCCCAACATGGAAAGAACTCAAAGAGTCTTGGACCTCTTCTGTAAGGCCACAGGGGCAAAAGTGAAATGGACCAAATCGGCTAGAATCTAGGCCAGCAAAAGAGGAAAAGACTAGGACTCGGGACATGAAGTGGGACTCCAATGGATCCCGGAAGGCAATGGAGTTCGATATCTGGGAATCCAAGTCGAATTCCGCCTCCCTACCGAAGCCAACTTTGACAAGATGATGCTAGCCCTGAAAGGCAAACTCATAAACTGGAGCACCTGCAACTTATCCTTGGCAGGGAGGATTCTGGTGGCAAACCAAGTCCTCCTCGCTTCCATGTGGTACCTGGCTGCATGTTGGAACCCAAATCCCAGGATGTGCCGCCAAGTTTGGGGGGTGGTGCGAAATTTCATTTGGGGCGGGAAGGCAACAAAGGCAAGGGCCAAAGTCAAGTGGGACACCCTATCCCTCCCGACCCCCAAAGGAGGTCTTGGGATCTTAGATCCCAAAAGCTAATCGAAAGCCTTGTTGGCAAAACTCTTGATCAAGGGCCTTGCCCCAAGAGGCGAACCATGGAAGGAGCTTCTGAAACACAGGGCCGACCAAGTCAAGCTCTCGGTTTGACGCACTCCCAAGTCCCGGGGTGAACCCACTTGAGGGTTCACCTACGTGGAGTTACGGAATTGGGACTCGAAAGGGCGCTCCCAACTTCCAGCACTATAGAGGGGTAGAGGGGCGTGCTAGAAGTCCCGGGATTAGACTAGGAAGAGGGACTAGTAGATCAAGCTTGAAATCTGCATCCAAAAACTAACCACACGAGGTTAGTTTCACATTCCGAGACACCCTTGGGTGTTGGGACAAGCCACGGACACTTTGGACCACAAGACTCACCACGGCCCAGACTCGAGGGAAGCCACCACCTTCCCCCATATATTATTCTCTGCAACACTCCGCCGAGGCTACATCCAAATGGCTCTTTTTCCCAGGACTCCCAAGTTGGAATCCCGAAATTATCCCGAAACTGTCCCGGCTAGAGTTCCGGGACTTTGGGAACTCATAACTCCCGACTTCAGAGTCTGATCGCGACGAGATCTAAACCAAAGTTGTAGCCCTCGTCGAGATCTTTTCAACGCCGTGTCGCACTCTTAATTCGAAGGTTGGGAAGAGGTCGATTCTAGACTTTTAGTGGTCGGGAGTCAAACTGCCAATTTGACTCCCGGCCCTTCTTTTGCCCATAACTTGGGCGACAGATGTCCAAATGGCCAATGCGAGGCCATTTTCAATATCTACGCTTCAAGACCTTTCCAATGACACCAAGAACATTTCAATGCGAGGTGTTTTGGGCCTTGCTGTCGAACTCTAAACATTCGGGAGTCCCGGAGGACTCCAAGTCCCCAACTTTGGGAGTGTTGGGCTTCACCCCCACACTTGGCCAAAGTGGGGTTGCGACACCATCATACCCTACATACACAATGCACATGTACATCGAAAATTTAACATGAATGTGGAAACAAGTATGTAGGTTAATGGAGTAAGGGGTTATGCCTTGTAATCCATGGGCAATAAATTTAGCCAACAAATGCACAATCGATGAATTTATCTGCAAAATGTTTCTACCTTTAAAAACGTACTATGAGCAATGGACATGCGTTCTGATTTCCATGGATTGATCACCATTGCTTGGATTTTGTACATCCACTCACTATCATGTTTGGCACAGGGAGTTTTCTAGTACTTCACTAATGACCCCCATGCATGCATCGGACAACTATTTGGCCTTGTTATGTCACCTCCTATGCTCCATATTTTCCTCCACTTTTGTCTTGCAAAACTCAAGTGTTCTTGCAAGTATTTCTCCACTATGAGAGGTTTGAGTGGTGGGTCAATTGTGAAAAACTTTGTAAGATTAGCATGGATGGCCTCCCATTGCTTGGGAGTGTGCAACCTAAAGTTACAGATTGACACATGCAAGTGATGGCATGCAACCTCCCTTATCTTTTGTTGCCTATATGTTTTACCACTCAAGATTCCCCCATGTCATCAATGGCGATTCTAACCAATGGTGATTACCCAAAGGTCATACATTATTTCAATTGTTTGTGCAACTTTCCGTGGAATTTCCTTGCCTCCTTTTCTTGCCCATAGTGCATGGGCTCTTGCTTGAACCTTACATGTAGGGTAGGGAATTCCAAGAGGTAAACAAGTTTTGGTTGGTCGTGTGCTGTTAAGGGTGTTTTCTATCCCCTCAAAATAATGTTTCCACTTTGTAATTCTAACTTATTTACAAACATCTACTGGGTTGTTCTACTTAAAAGTTGAAATCCAATAATAGAAACAAGCAAAATCATAAACATGAGAATGTTTATTTTCAAAAGACGAAAATCCATGATTGAATTTTTAAATATCAAATTACAGAAATAAGATAAATATAACAAAATCCTTCCACTAAACTAAATTGAATTACTTGTACCATAACACAATGTTTTTCAAAATCAAATAATCACTAGCCAGTATAACTATAAATTAATTCAAAATCAAAATGCAATAGCTATTAGTTACAAGTTGATCCTAGACCTATTTTGTTAACTGGTTATTATAATATACTAGTTACCACTTCAGATACCCTATTAGTTACCCTAACATCTATTTCTGATTAACTTAACATACTCATTACATGTTGCTTGATAATAACTTAACAATTTCTCAAAATAATATTATTTGATCGATTATTAATTAGTAACAATCGATTACTATGTACATAAACAAAAAAGTTGGGTTAATGTGTGCATTGTTACCTTCTTGACCCAACACAATTGGAATAATGTTGTCTAACCAATTTTCATGCACATACCATTTTTTTGGTAGTGGTAACCATAAACATCACATGGAACATACAAGTCATTGGGTGCTTAGATTATTAGTTAGACCAACAAGCCCACAACATTAATTGACCTATAACATTGAATGTAATGCCTAAAGGAAATCCCATGGAACCTTGGTGGAGCTCCAGTGGTCTAAACATTAGCTTAGTGGAACTCTAGTGGTCTAAACATAACCCTAGGCAGATTGGATCATGTTTGATCATGTCAAATGTATTTAGATTAGATGACGTTTGCCTCCCAGTAGTACGATTTAGTATATTGTAAACTGATGATAATTACCATTTGTTACATGCAACCTAAAGACACGGATGTTCAATGTGTCATGTGGCAAAAAATATACAATATCACAACCCTAGCCTTGATATCGCAACCCTAACTTAGGCTCACGATCAAAGCAAGGGCTTACAAAGGTGTGGGCCAAGAGTGAAGCCCAAGAGTCACATTTCATGCTCCTGGGAGTGTAGGAGAGTGTGAAGGAATGAACCTTCACACTCCCAAGTGAATTCCCATTTTGGGAGTTGAAGTCCCGATGGACTCCCGAATTTTCAAAGGGTGATTGTAGGGGTCAAAATTCATTGGATTGAAGAGTTCTTTATATCATTAGAAAGCTCTTGGAACTTAAATGTCTAAAATGAGCTCGCATGACCATATGAGTACTTAAAACATAAGTTATAGCCAAAAGAAAGGTTAGAAGTCAAATTGCCAATTTGACTCCTGACCAGTAAAAGTTAGGAATTGCCCCGATTTACCTGTGCGTAGATGGCGCACCACATATCGTTGAAAAGATCTTGACAAGGGCTACAACTTTACTTTAAAGTTCACTTTAATCGAAGGTCTTTACATAAAGTTATAGGCTTCCAAAGTTGCAAGAGTCCCAACTTAGAAGTCTTGAGACAAATTGACATTTGGGTGCTGGCCCCGTGGCCAAGCACATATAATACTATAAGGGGGAAGGTGGTGGTTTCCCCCAAGTCTGGGCCGTGGTGAGTCTTGTGAATCTATGTTTGCTCGTGGCTCATCTGTGCATTAAAAGTGTTCTAATTACACACTAACCAATTTGTTGTTTGGTTTATGTAGGTCCATGTGAATAATTGACTTGCTTTTCATTCTTCCTTGTCCCTTTCCCGGAATTCTAACACGCCCCTTTACCCCTTAAATGTTGTAAGCCAGTGAGCGCACCCTAACTCCTCATTTTTCCATTGTGTTCACTTTAGACTCGCATTTGAGTCTATCAAGGAGCTTGGGAGTGCATCAAATAATGTGATGTTAATGAAGTGTTTGCAATCCAAACTTCAAGGGCTTCATGGTCAACAACACCCAAGCTAATTGGAATGTTGTTCAAATTGTGTACATGGTAGCATGGATCCCATTAAACCCATAGTTAATAAGGAGTTAACATGTTACTTCCATTAGACTCAATTTATGGATAGACACACAAAACAACAAATCAAACTAGAGATGTGGGAACAACATGTGACCTTATGTTATGAATACAAGAATGCCAATTCATTGGAAGAGTCAAATGTTCACTCTATAGTTATCCATTCTTGGTGGTATTCTTTAGGGGCTACAAATGTATTAGGCTTCAAGAGTTGGAATTGGCTTAGTTTTTGGCATTTATTTGTCAGACAATGGGGAGGCTTCATGATACATGCACTATTAAAAAACATGGTCCAACACCATTACATGCTTTCATTCAAAACCAATTTGAGTGGAATGGGACTTGCCGCATCCTACTATTCATGGATTCTAGTGAAAGTGACATAACAATGTCACCTTCTTGACTATCTAAGTGGGTGGGGCTTGTGTCATTCCACCATACATACATTGTAGTGGAAGGCAACTATGACAATGTGTAGCTTCATGACTATTTAAGTGGAATGGGGCTTGTGAACTAGTATACAATATATCAACTATAGTGAAAAGCACCATGATTATGTTGTTTCTAGATTACATAATTAAATGGAATGTGATTCATGTCATTCTACCACATTGGTTTGTAATGAAAGGCAATTGTGATACTACCCATTTCCTAAATGCTTCAGTGGAAGGCGAGTGGGCATGTTCACCATTGATTATGTTAAAAAATAAATTATAATCCAACTAAATTTCTATAGATTTTTGTGAGGCAACTTTTGTCCCTCTACTTTTGGTTCTATAAGGTGATTATGTTTGAAAGCACAAATGCTATCAGTCAAGGAAAAATGCGAATATATTTCTAGATGTTAAATGGCATTCGTAGTTGAAACTAAGTACCTTGCCTCCTATGGAACATTCACGACTTAGCATTGATAGATATATATTTTCTAGACTCAAACATTCCAAATCCCATAACCTTATGTTAAATTGCCATCCCTTTAAACAAATTTTTATGGACTCAACACCATCTTCAACTTGGCTGTAACCAATAATCACTTGAAATATTTTTTCTAACACATAGGTTATTTAAATCCAGCTTGCCTTAGCTCCTTAGAAAGCTAACTACTATGTGCACTTTCTTACCAAATCTCAGGATCTATAGCTAAACCATTGAAGAGTTACACTACCAAACCCGAGAGGGTTTTACAAATGCAGTTGGTCCAACTTGACTGTAGACCACCAGTCACTTGGAATATTGTTTCTAACACATACATTGTTAAAATCTAGCTTGCCTTAGCTTTTTAGAAAGCTAATTACTAGGCGCACCTTCCTACCAAATCTCAAGATCTGTAGCTAAACCAATGAAAAGTTACGTTATGAAACCTGAGAGGGTTTGTGAGATTTCTCTAAGGTTCCAACCTCCCAATACTATCACTACTCACCTCCATTCCTCCAAAACTATTACAAGATTTCCATTTTACTTTCCTTCCTCTTTCCAACTACCAAGGCTGATCATTCTTTTCCTCCTCAAGAAGCTTGTAGGAACATGTATTCTCCAAATTGAATTGAAAATTATGTCCAAGGGAAAAAAGAAACCTTGATCATCCGAGTCCGCCTTTTAAAGAGAAGGAGAAGGAAGGTGAAGGTAGATCCAAAGCTTAGTGGTTAATGGAAGGAAAAGGAGAAGGTTCTTTTCTACCTTTTCCCACTTCCCCCCCAAGCAATTTCACTTAGACCTTCATTTTTTTCCCTTTGACATTAAGGTTTTACTTTACCATGGTCCTACGCCATTATTTACGCATGCCCTTCCTTTTCCTTGGCCTATAAATTACGATCGCATATCTTGATGTCACATGTCCCCCCCACTTTCATTGTCGATTTGATTTTGTTGAAGATCTTTCCTCTCTTCTTTAAAATTATGGCGTTGCGCATTGTCACATTTTACGGGCCCCAAGCCACACAAACGAATGAATAACCACCTTCGGAGTCACATTTTGATTTGACCTTAATGCAACATCCTTGTGACGAAGAACCTGAACCTCAAGAGGTGCGTGCTCATCTTGAAGTTGAACCCCTTTGAGCCCGGTACTATCATATTTCGTCGAACTCCCACACCATGGTGATCTTGTTACAAGTCGACCCTGTTTCCGATGATGAACCTAAAACTATTTGCGAAGGTTGTTACAAAACCGAAAACATTTCTATCTTCGCTTGGTCTTCAGTTCCTCGCGTTGGACACTATCGTTGGTTGCATGGTCCGATTCGTCAACTACCTCCTAATAGCAAGGCGAACTACCTAGTTCGTACCATTTGACGCGTTCTAGATTTCCTGCAATTATGAACTATCACTATGGCATAGCCTAAGACTTAACGTGTACTTGTAGCTCCTTGTTGAACTTATTCATGATCTAAATAAATGTTTTAGTCCTTATGAAACTCCTATTACCATTAGCACACTATCACATTATCTATTTAATCATTAAGTTGATTCAAATTAATCCTATGTTCTTACGGCTTGAAGATTGTTCTATCTCTATTAGGCCTTTCATTAACCCCCTTTCACTTGCTTCATAAATTCCCAACATCCTTGCTACTCGTTAAATACTAGAACAAGACCAATGTTTTGTTACACACCGTGAATTTTGGTGTTTGTTTTTCTCCCCCCAACCTTCTAGAGATTTTTCACCCCTAATTATGCCATTGAGGTTCTAAAACTATGGTTTACTAGCTTTTTGCTGAAGAAAATAACTAACCCAACCAATATCATATTTCAAAAAAGAAAACAACCCCCCCACCTGTGTGCATTCATCAACCCCTATTCTAACCCAAAGTTGTTAAAAATCCCTAATAACCTCATCCCATTTGAATATCCTTAACGCAATTCTTAAAAATTAAAACTACTGGCCATGGCCATGTTAGTATGGTTAATAATCTTCATCCATGTTTAGTGCTTCTTCAAATGATGCATTCAAAACCTTCTAATGATCTCCCCCTACTAGTTTGTGGGAGAAACATAAAACATTTTGTTCCTTTTTTCATAGCCCATTTGGAACACATGTTCCATGTTGAGCACATCGGTCTTAAGGGTTGGCCTCACAACTAGCATGGATATCATGCAACATAGTGGTATGTTCATCCAAGCTTTGGCTTTTGGATGAATTTTATGCCTTACCAACACCTTTTGACTGTCTTCACCTTATGTGACGCGCTCCCAAGCTCCTTAGTAGACTCAAATGTGAGTTTGAGGTAAAAACAACAAAAAAGTAAGGAGTTGGGGCATGTTCCTTGGCTTGCAGCACTTTGGGGGTAGAGGGGCATGCTAGAGCTCTAAGACTAGGAAGAATGACAAGCAATCATTTACTCACACGGACATGCACAAAACTCAACAACAAGTTGGTTAGTGCATAGTTGGAGCATTTTTGGTGCTAAGATGAGCCACGGGCAAACTTAGACTCACAAGATTCACCACAACCCAGACTTGGGGAAGCCACCACCTTCCCCCTTATAGTATACTTTGTGCCTGGCTACGAGACCAGCACCCAAATGTCATTTTGGCCCGAGACTCCGAAGTGTGAGTCCTGAAATTCCCACAACTAGGACTCCTACAACTTTGGGGGCCCATAACTTTGTGTGCAGACCTCTCATTGAGATGAAGTCCAAAGCAAAGTTGTAGCCCTCATTGAGACTTTCCAACAATATGTTGCACTTTACTTGCACGCAAGGAAATTGGGGCGATTCTTGACTTTTAGTGGTCAGGAGTCAAATTACCAATTTGACTTTTGACCTTTTTTTTAGCCATAACTTGTGTTTTAAGTGTCCAAATGGGTCATGCAAGCCCATTTTAGAAATCTATGTTGCAAGATCTTTCCAATGATCTAAGGAACTCCTCAATCCATTGAGTTTTGACCCCTGTAAT
>Ga0209208_10010839_pt1 | contig 11739 bp, 9 predicted proteins | sample S1TSphfallax_3_FD_187694 | JGI IMG/M metagenome (GOLD analysis project Ga0209208, IMG submission 187694) | Host-associated microbial communities from peat moss isolated from Minnesota, USA - S1T2_Fd - Sphagnum fallax MG (SPAdes) (version 2) | ecosystem: Host-associated > Plants > Peat moss >...
ACTGGAAACACAAAAACACAAGGCAAGAACATGGTATATGCTAGAAGATGATTCAAATGCAACTTTATTTTGATGATGTATGAAAACAAAGGTTAAAACAAAAAAGTGCACCCAAAATTAATGATGAATGGATTGAAATTAATGGGAGGTCCTACCCCTACTTATGCCCCATAATGGACCTAACTAAGAGAAGCTTCCATAGAGGTTTCCATGTGCACTAACCAAGGAAGCTTCTCGAGAAGCTTCATTGGTCAATGCTAACTAATAATGAATTAGGAGTTACTTAATAGTTAATAATGATGCAAGCAATGATGCAGGCAATAGGTGATGGTGGTGTCTGTGATATGAAATGGATTTGAAATTTTAAATAGATTTACATTCCATGTTCAAGTATATATTACAAAAAAATATTTTAAAATGTTTATATCAAAAGGTGATTAACTATGAATCTAAATATAATGCCCAAACTATCAATTTTTTTCTATTTGAACAAAAGGTCAAGTCATAAAAATGATGACCCACAATAATCAAATATTGTCATTTAAAACATTATGTTTCATAAATGAATGTTTTCTTCTATTTTTGTTGAAATGGACCTTGAGCCATGTAATTTCTTCAATCCACTTTATTTGCAAAAAATCTGCCATATGAAATGAAATTAGTGGCATATCATAACATTGTAATGTCAAAAATATCTAAATAATCCCTTCAACTTGAATCAAATTAGTTTACAACTATACTACCATTAACATGCAACTTATTTGTCATTAAAATGTAACGTATGTAGAACATTAAGAAAAATTAAGCTATAATTTATACACTTGCAAATAGAATCAATTATTGTGCTTACAATTAGGTAAACTAAATTATAATATTAAATAATTTTGAAAGAATTTTACCTTACATACATAATTTTGATGTTGATGGATTGAAACATAATGAAAGTTCGGCCCTACAATATAAAAACAACAAAAGTCATCACAAATGTTCAAACACAAAACAAGACATATCTAACATGAATCTCATTAAAAAATCATCTTTCATAAATCTTTCATCATTATAAGTTAAACTAAATTTGTACAATCAACTTCTAAATAACATATTTTCACATCATTTTTATTTAATATATGCAAATAAACAAAAGACCAAGAATCAACACAAACCTTCAACATCCAAAGACAAAAATAAGAACCTTCAATATCCAAGAATAATAATAAGAACTTTCAACATCTAAAACCAAAAGTAAGAACTTTGAACATCCAAAAATAAGAGTAATAACCTTTAACATCAAAAAGTAAAAGTAAGAACCTTCAACATCCAAAAGTACAAGCAAGAACCTTCAAATTCAAAAGTAACAACAAAAACCTTCAACATTCAAAAGTAAAAGCAAGAACAAAAAACCTTCGACCTCTTTAAAAGTAAGAACAAGAACTTTCAACATCGAAAAGCAAAAACAAAAACCTTCAACCTCTCCAAGAACAAGAACAAGACCCTTCAATCTCTAAGAGCATCCAAAACAACTAATATATATCATGATGGGCATGAATGATTGTAGGATTTCTAAGAACCCCTATTTCAAATTGAAAAAATTACCTGAAACTAGGCCTGTTGTAGTTTAAAACTAGATTATTTTTTTCTGAGTCCCAGGATTGTCATGGTTCCTTTAATGGTGGGTCAATTGTGAATGGACCCATATCCACAATTTTTTTAATAAACATTTCAATATTTACGAAATATTAATATCCACAATTTTGAACACATGGACATGGATGAAAATGAAAACCATTTTTCCTTTTATTTACTTTTGGGGATCAATTCTAGATGATAAATTTTGTAAATGCAATTTTGGATGAAGATGAGCACTTCCATTTTTCTTGCACCTTTGCTTTGCGATGTTTTTTTTCCCCCATTGAAGCTCATCTACTTCAATCCTTTACATTTTTTTCCAAGTTTCTATTGCACATTTGTTTTGCACTATGTTTGTGCAAGTTTGTTCTTAGAGTTTTCCCTTTAAACATGATGCCTAACAATTTTGTCAATCAAATGATAAATCACTTGATTATTCTCAAAATGCCTTGTGTTTTTCCTAAATGTTGTATGTGTAGGATATTGCACATGTCTATCCATCTTTGAGCTTGGATTATTTTACTATATAGACCACATGTTCACTCTAGAAGCTTTACAGTATGTGTGCAATAGTAAATCAAGCATTATCATGATGTAAAAGTTATGTCCATGCTTGTTGATGTTCTTTTAAACTCAAGTTTTCATTCTTTTTACAACTCTCATTGAAATTGATTATTTTTTTCCATTTTGGGGGTGGGTACGAGAAATGTGTTGGGGCTTAGGTGTTGAACCTAATGGAACAGCTATGTTTAGCTCTCAACGATGAATTGGCATCTACACCAAAATACATGTTGTTCTACATACCTTTGAAGTTCTTGGTGGTATGTTCCCTTTTTTGTTATTATGTTACAAAAGTTTTTGTTTTTCGAGTGTCTCTGGTACTTTTGCTTTCTTCTATCAATGAGAAGATGGTTCCGTGTTAGTTGTATGGTTTCAACTTTCAATTGAAACCTTTGTGTTGAGGTTTAGGAGTGGGGAGGGTCATGTGGGTTTTGTTCATTAGCAATGTGGCATTCATAATTTGCAATCTTGAACGGTGTTTTGTTTAAATTGTGGAATATAATCAGGGAGTCAACCTGATTCTGATAGTGTTTGGCAATGAATAGGGAATGTTGATGAATACATGTATTTGCTACTTCCCACATTTGTTCGTTTTTCAAACCCGACATCTCCATTACACCTCTCGAAATTATGCAAACTACAATCAAAATGTTTGGTTGGATTTTGCCCTCCATGTAGATGGGAAGTTATTTTTCTACTTTTTCTAATGGTGTTTTTGTTTGACTTAAGGCTCCATGCAAGTGGGAAGATAGTTTTTTTAAAGAAGTGGGATAGGAATTTTACGATTTTAAAGTTTCTATAGCAATAGGTCTTAGTTTTTCTTACCGATGCCAACAATTCTTATGTGCAAGTTTTAGGACATGTGTCATTATTGCCCCTTTTCTTAACTAAAATACTTGATGGGCGAGTTCTCTTTTGGCCGTCAAAGATGTTGTACGTTTGCTTTGAACTTTATGTGATAGATGGATGAATGTAATTGTTGAAACTATTTTGAAGTTGAAATTGATATTGAAATTGGATAATCACGAAAATGAAAATAACGACAAAATCCACTATGGAAGTTGAGTAATCAAAAAATAATACTTTTAATTAATTATGGTTTGTCTATTGTTTAATTGTTAGATGTAGTTGAAGTTGAAAGTTGAACTTCATCTCCTATTTAGTTTGAACTCCAAAAATGATGCATTCAATTGTTGATAAGTTATATTTTCTTTCATTCGATGCATTGTTTTTTATTGTTGTCCATAATAGGTTATTTCCAAATCATCTATGTTCAAATAAGTGTTTTGTTTCTAATCTTCCTAGTCTTGAATTATGGATTGATTTATGTATTGTAGTTTGTTATTACATCATGGCTAACAAGAAAACAAATTGTCATGATGTTGTGTTGGATGAATTAGATTCCATAATCAAAAATGTGGGCTTTTGAATGCATTGTATTGAACCAATATAGGAATTTTCAAAAGATTGCTTCATACTTGTATTTACATGCGGATGTGACAAATTTGCATGGTTTATTACTATCACAGTAACAATTAGAGGTACCTTGATCAATTTCCATCTTCCAAATTTGTGGAATAGAGGCATTTGAGGATTAAGAATTGTTCTATGTGAACACATACAAAATGTGAAAAGGGGGATCTTGATGTTTCATTGAAGGTGATAACACCAGTTGTGGTTTTTGCAACAATTGCAAAGTAGTTAGCGCATGCATACTAGTTGGGAACTTGAAAGGTTGTATTCATGTATTCGATAGTGCATTAGTTTATGTTATTATAAAAACCGATTGGATTGAGGCAATTGTTAGGGTCAATGAAGAAGTTCTTCTAAATTTGCATCAATAGAATTGCATCGTGGTCATTCAAATGTTTTTTGTTATCAATCTTCATGGGTCTTTTTCTTTTAGCCCTATTGGGGAGCTCATTGGTTATGTGGAATTGCAATAAGATTAATTGAATAATGTTCTATGAGTGGATTAGTTTTTCTTTGTACATATTTAGATTCTTGGAAATTTTGAGAGTTAATGCAATTGAATTTCAAACATTTTTAGTTTATCAATTCTACAATATTTTTAACATAGTTGTTTTCTTTGTGATAGGCTTGTACTTTTTCTTGTTTTCTTGTGGTAAATTATTCATTATTTTTTTACACTAGATTTTATATTTTTCTAATTATAAATACTTCTACTTCAAAAAATACATGATTCACATTTTGTTTAAAAGTTCATTATTAAACATTGTTATTTTGTACTCATTTGCAAATCTTGAATTTTAAGACAAATAGTTTTCAACTTTTTAGTTATTTAAGATAATTTAATTTAGTTCATTTAGATTGGTTTTGTAAGTTGAGTTTTTAGGTTAATTGAACTAATCTCATTTGTTTCTTTTATACTTAAATGTATATGTAATCACATAGAATTTTTCAATGTACTATTATTAAATATTAACATTCACAAAATGAAACAAAAAAAATTATATTGTAAAAAATTTCACAAAATAATTGTAACCTTCAAGTTAGGTTTTTTAACTTAAAAATTCACTTGCACTATCAGTATATTTTGTAAGAAACAAAATTTAGTTCATTTCAATTTTTGTACATAGTAAAAAATATATATGTTTCATCTTTTTCTTTTTCTACTTATGCATGCAAAATAACCATCATAAAGGTCATAAGTTAGAATGGAAATTAGTGACTAATTACCAAAAAACATAATAGTTGGTCCATTCAAGTTTGGATTACAAATAATTTCAAAAAGAATTAATTCCTTATTTTCCATGATTCTTTAAAGGCCTAATCCACTTGTGCTGAAGAAATTGATAAGTTTTTTTCTTAATCAATAATTCTTATTCAATTTTTCTAATTAATATAAACATTGATGCAAATAATTTGAACTTTTAAATAAATCAGTCAATCAAATTTTTTAAAGTATATGTATAAATGAAAGTACAAATAGATAAATATAATACCATTATTTCAAAATTAATAATATAACATCTATACTTTCAAAAGCTCCAATTGAAGCATAACATTAAAAATGGCCATAATAAACATTGATAATGCTTTGGGAAATATTGGGTTGAAAAGAATTGTTAATTATTCATATTTTATTGGTGATTTTTTATTTGATTCAATTAGTTATTTGTTAATTTCTAAAATGTCTAGTAGAACATTGAGAGAAGGTTCTACTCAATGTTTGACAAGCTTTAATATCAAAAGATTTTAAAGTTAAACATTATTTTAGGTTTGCACTTAGTTCAAAATTATTAATGAATGTACATGGTGTAAAAGATTACTTACAAATAATGGAATGTGGAGCAACCGATGGAGGTTTATGGGCTGATTTTACAATATTTGTTTGGTTAATTCAATTCATCAAGCATCCTTTGGAAACATGGTCAACAAGAACATGTAAACCATACATGAATGTGGGGATAGAATTTAATGCAAGTAAAAATTTATTTTTAATGTATCATGAAGGTATGAATGGACAGTTCGAACTTGTGACATATCTTGAAAGACATGATTTGTATTTCACAAACAATATTAGAACAAAAGAACACATAGTAATTGACAATATTCAACTTCAACAAATTAATTTCTTTTTCATAACAAATTTAAATGATGTAAAAAAGAACTAGTAAAACCATAAATAATGATAAAAAAACATAAGACATCAAAATGCATATATTATTTGGACTGAAGACCATGACGAAATGTTATAAAATATGATGCAAATTAATTAATGGGCAAGTTTTACATCAATAGCTAAAAAATTTCAAAATAACAATGTAGATCCAATGTTTAACATGGAAAAAATTGTGAAACATATTCGATATATGAAATCAAAACACTAAAAAAATTGTAAAATAGATTCAACTAAAATATATCAAAATATTGAGTGTCAATCAAAAAAAATACAACAAATGCATGAATGTGAACTATAATACATGAACAAATCTTGAATTGTGAAAATATAGTCATAAAATTATGAAACATCATGTACACCACCTATTGTTTTAAATATAAATAACATTATAATACAAGATACTTTAGCAATGAATGATGAACTTACAAATTTATCAAAATTTTCAAATGGAACAAATGAAAAATATAATGAACCAAAAACATATTTCAAATGGAAAGATGAACACAATAATGAACTTTATCGTCTTATAGCCATACAGAGACATCATTATCCCAAAAGATTGTTGAAATATTTTATACAAGTAATGTCCCTCCAATGTTAAATACAAAAAAAAAATAGATGATCAATTTAAAAGGCTATGAAAATCACAAAAAATACAAACAAAAACAAAGTTACAAAAAAAATTGAATCATATAACTAATCAAACATCCTATATGACTACTAATAAGAAAATTGTGCTAATGAAACATTAGTTTCAAATAGTGATATGTGATATTTTCTACAACTAGTAAATTGGATTTCATAATTTTTTAAAATCGTTGAAAAAAAATACAAAGAAATTACATATATGCATACTCATTTAAAATTTGAAACAAAACATGTCACTGAATATAAAGATAAATTAAGATAATCTTCAACATATAAATGTGTGGCTTGTGAAAGGTTATGCTTTACATCACAAACATTTTGTCTCATGAAAACAAGAGCTCAACATTTAACAAAATGTGTACCATGTCTAGAAACAACAAAGTTTGAATTATTCGGTGAATTATTTGTGTGTCGTACTTGTATAAAATTGGTTAATGCTAATAAGGAATGTAAGTATTTGGTCCCTCATAACATTTGAATGAATCCAATCATTTTTTTAGTATAAGATTTGCATGAATTAAAAGAAAGATTAATAGCTCCACAACAAGCATTTGCACAAATTTGGCAAGTTGAAGGGTATGGTCAATACAAAATTCAAGGTAGTATTATAAATGTACCAACCAATGTAAATATGACGCAATTCGTATTCCCATGCATGCCAAATGATGAAGCCACAATTAGTATTATTTTGAAACATAGATTAGAATATGAATCATTGTATTTATCAAGAAAATTGGGCCAAACCAAATGATGTTAGCTTTGGAAAATCTCATGAAAACTCCATTATATATAGATGCAAAAATTTCAATGATGCATGTGTGGGAAAACATGTTCAACATTGCTAAACATCAACAAATTAAAAATAATTTTAAAACTTCCTAGGACATAGAAATGGACATTGAACAAGATCTTGACACATTTGAAGAAATGTTTGAAAATGTCACCATAGATAGTTTTGGTGAAAATGTTTTTATCAATTGACCAAATTATGAGTGATGAAAATGTTATTATAGTGGCCCTTAGTTAGGATCATAAACCACTTGAACTTTTTCAAGATCCAAATAACAAAGAATGTAATTATCCCATTTTATTTTTTGGAATGCTTAAAAAACCTTCAATTTTGGCAAAATTTTGATATCAAGATATTATTCAATGGGAGTTAATGCATACAAAACATCATTTCCTTAGACACATTCCAAACTTATTTTTAAAGCCATAAAAGTTCTCATACAACAAGTTAAATCAACCTCATGAATTGATATACGAAAAGGGAAGTTAAATGATCGTATATTAACAACAAAACAAGTTACAAATAAACTTAATTTTAATAAATTATTATGGTCAGATTTAGAATATCACAATTTAACACATTTGAAAACATCACATGATGGTTTAGAAAAACTTCAAAAAGATGCATTTGCCAAGATGAAAGTGACCCACCCATTTTCTTTGTAACATTCACTATTAAAAAAAAAACAAACTGCATTAATGTCATCATTGCACATGTTGAACAAAAAATATATGGACATTCATGAAAACTTTTATGAGCTTGAATCTAAACATATGGGAGATCTTGTATGATCTATTTTTGTTACTTTTGCATGTTATTAAGACCATCACATGGCTGCATTTTGTAACCTTTTTATTAAAAAATCCATATTTGGTAAAGTTAATGATTTTTATTTTGTAGCTAAATTTCAAAATAGAAGTGAACATGATCATGGCCTATTATGGATAAAAAATGCCCCAATTTTATGGAATAGATAATAATGAAACCATTCAACAATTTGTCGACAAATATGTAACATTGAACATTTCATTACTTCCTTCACATTTGCAAGATTCACAATTGCATAAACATCAACAAACTTATAGGAAGAAAATTTAGGCTATTTGTTGATTTCATTATCCATTGACATTGATGCCTTACACAAAAATATTGGAAACATTAAAAATATATATAACATCTTCTAAAATTAAAAAGTTGTCAAACGTTACAAATAGAATCTTTGAAACCCTTAACAATATGGAAATGGGAGTCAATATCTCATTTGAAAATTTTCTTTTGATATTGAATTTGGATTTGTCAACCTATATTGATTCACTATGTAACAAATTGACAAAACCTTCCCTTTTCTTGAAAAGAGAAGTGAAAGGCATTAAAACAAATATTATACTATAAAAGTTGCACCATTATAGGAAGCCAACACTAATACATAAGTTATTCTTGATCCATATGTTGTAGCAAGATACTACACATCATATTTGACAAAAATTGATATATATATATCACAAATGAATTTTGAACCATCATCAAAAAATGTGAAAATGAAAATATTGATGCAAATTAAGGATTAAAAAATTAGGTAATGCTTTTATAAATGCACAACAAATGTCTGCCCAATTAGCAACTTATATCATTTTATCATTACCTCTTTATCATGTTTCTAAATCATTTTCATTTTTAAACACATCACCTCAACCTAAAGGTGCATTTATGTTCAAATCAACTAAACTTTTAAATTAATTACCCCTAGATTCCATTAACATCAAAGCATAATAACCAATTGATAAATATCTGAAACGTCATGAAATTTTACATTTTAAAACTTTAAATGAGTTTGTAGCAAATTATAATTTAAATGAAAAGGATTTCAAAAAATGGCAAGTTCTTTTGGTAATTCAATCTATGAATTGCATTAAATATCGAGATCTCAAAAATTATTCTCAAAAATAATGATTATTGTTCCATCCCTTTACAACTTCAGAATAATCACAACTTGGAAAACATAAATCATGGCACAATGCATATCTTGTTTATGAAAGTTCAATAAATCATGTACGTTCAAATTTTACTTTTAAATTCCAAAAGCAAACACAAGGGTTACAAAATTGGGATGACCTTGAATTACATGCACACGAACTAGCACAAATAAATAATAAAAATATTTTGTTGGATAAATTTGATAATGTTGAAGAAATTATTTCATCAAATCCCATCACCAATTGTACCGGAATTGAACATTACAATATTAGATGTGAGTTTCGCATAAAACCTCAATGTCTTTATTAACTATTCCATGTACAATACAAAAAAAAGATGAATTGATTCCAAATGCAAAATTTTATTCCCAGTTTTGTAAATTGCACAAGGATATTGGATGCAACTTTCACACAAAATCTCAATGTTCTTTATCAACTATTCCATGTACAATACAAAAAAGATGAATTGATTCCAAATGCATAATTTTATTCCCAACCTCATAAATTGAACAAAGAACAATGTGCAATTTATGATGATTATACATACAAAAAAATATTGTATCCTAATCAACCAATTCATTTATTCCTCATAGGAGGAACAAGTACTAGTATAACATTCACACTTCTTTTCATACAAGGCTTATTAAAACATTATAACAAACAACTTTGTTCTGACCCTTTGAAGCAAAAAAAATCTAAGCAAAAAACAATCTTAGTCACGTATATAAACAAAAGAACATTCAATATTGATGGCACTACTATCCACACTAGATTGAACCTTCCATTAAATTGTAAGCATTTATAGTCTATATCATCATAAAGGTTCGAATTTTTATCAAAAACTTATGATCAATTACAACTTTTAATGTTGGATGAAATTTCCCTTATAAGTAATAAGATATATATTTTTTATCAATCTTTGTCTTAGATCCAAACATGCACATAATCATTTTTTTTGGGAATATGGATGTCATAAGAACATGTGATTTGTATCATTCACCACCAGTTTGAGATAAATGGGTGTTCCAAAGAAGGCTTGGTAACATTGATGCCTTAGGAATTAACTTTTGGTTATAGTGTATTCGTTATTTTGAACTCCTCCAAGTCATGTGTCAAAGTGATGACCAATTTCTTGAAGTCCTCAATAGATTTTGAACTACAACCCATAATCCTATAGACATTAGTTTCTTTAATAACATATGTTTACGTCAACCTCCAAATGAATTGAATTTCCTTTATATGTACTATACAAATAAATCAACAAAAGAACCCAACCAAAACAAAAATTAATACAAAAGGACAAGAATATGTTTTTGATGCTAACGACCGACACCATGACACATGCCCCAAACATTTCAAATTAAAAAATGACCCATCACAAAGAACTAATTTGCATTCAAAAATCCAAATCAAAATTGGTATGCTAGTAGATTATGTGCTAGTAATTATGCCACTCATGATGGTTTATTCAATGGAGTTGACAAGGTCTTTCAATATGTCTCCAAATTACATTATAGTTAATCCTTCATATGGATTGTTCTTAATAATCCAAAAACAAGTTCTACAACCAGGAAGCAAAATCAACATTTGTACACAACCAAAATTCCAAAACATTCAACACTAATACAACCAATTTTAAAAGAGATACAAGTGGGTGCTAATTCAAACCGTGTAATAACACGTAGTCAATACCCAATACAACTAACTGCAATTCGTATAATTCATCGCTCTCAAGGTTTGACTCTTAACTATTTAATATTTGATCTCAATGGAGTTCATCATCATGGCTTCACTTATACATCATTATCTCGTGTAAGAAAATTTTAAAAACAATTTATGCACACAATTAAATGATGTTAATTTTAAAGTTGATAAATGTGTTTAAGATGAAATGCAATGGCTAAAAACAACAACTCAATGGCAATTGTGTATTTCATCTTTACAACCTTTTAGAAAAACACACACCATAATTCAATCTTTAAATAGAAGATATTTATCACTTCATTTTTGAAAATATTGAAATAGATCACAATTTGCAAACATCTCATATTTTATGCTTAAATGAAACAAGGGTCACAATGTAACGTTATACTTCACAACCATACACAAACCATCCAAAATATACATCAATTGAAATTTATGGAAGCCAAGGAACTATGTTATTGTATGATAAAACTATTATACTTGATTCAAGTGAATCCATTATAAATTCTGGAGCATAATTTATTGTTGCTAGTTTTAGTAAAAGCATTTATCGAATAACTCACGTCATTGCAATTTATAAGCCCCCACCTTTATCATTAACGACATTTTGTCCACCCTTCAAAAACTTATATAAAGAAATTTCACCATTTGCCCCAAAATTATTTTTGGGGATTTCAATGTTGAAGTCCTCCAAAAACAAACTTTAAAAGCAACACATTTATTCCAATTTATGAATGTGGATATAATGAAACTTCAATTTCAACAAAGTACCACAATATATGGTTCAAAAC
>Ga0209208_10010840_pt1 | contig 11739 bp, 6 predicted proteins | sample S1TSphfallax_3_FD_187694 | JGI IMG/M metagenome (GOLD analysis project Ga0209208, IMG submission 187694) | Host-associated microbial communities from peat moss isolated from Minnesota, USA - S1T2_Fd - Sphagnum fallax MG (SPAdes) (version 2) | ecosystem: Host-associated > Plants > Peat moss >...
AGCATATCTGTGTCAGTTTTTGCAAACAAACCACTTTGATTCTGCAGACATGGGAAACTACTAACTTAAATGTGATCTGTGTATGGACATTGGAGGATGTGTGTGAGCAGCTAGCTACTACCATTCCTGCCTCTAGCAGCCGCAGCTGCAGCAGCTCAGTGCCTTTTTTTCAAGTTTGTAGTTTAGCCAGAGTGGTGATCCTACTGAAGAAAAAGTAGCCAAATTTGGCTATAGACTAGATAGGAAAGTAAAAATGATCAGGGTTTAGGTGATGTTCATGAGGTACAGAAATTTCCACTTCTAAGGAACTAACTATTTCCTGTGGCTGCTGGCGGGGCCTGGTCCAAAACCTAACCCTAGAGAGAACCCTAAACCCCGAGTATAAACACTGCATGCCACGGTGAATCCGTCTATCTTCTACAATGTTTCTCGAGTAGCTAGGGTTCTCTTCTAACGCCTTCGATGACTCTTTTTTATCAGAGTTTCCACCACATTGTGCAATTGTCAACCGCTTAGTTGCAAGGTTGTGCTCGTAATGGGGTTTTTCCTTGCTTCTTGTTACTTCTGACCCTCACTGATGTATTAGTAATGCCCCTTGTTGGTGCCTTTCTTTTTCCATAGCTGTTTGGTGGTCTCGTTGCTATGGAGAGGTCTCTGAAGCATCTGTAGCCGTTCTTTTTTCTGGGTGTTTTGTGGACTTTTTTTGGGGATTTCCCTTGAGGTGCACAAAATAATTCGTGGTTTTCCGTTTGCTGCCGCTTGACTTTTTCTTTTCTTTTTTGCGTATCTAGCTTGTGCGAAGGGCTTTTGGTACTTTTTTGGTCAATGGTCATGTCGTTTAGCATGTTGCTTAGTTTGATTTGAGTGCTTGCCCAATGATGCAAAATATTTCTCTGAGTGCCCAAGGCACATGCGGAAAGAATGTACCAAAATACCAAAAATGGCTTTGAGGGCATCGCTTAGTCGAAGTCTACCAGGTCTACCATAAGCGGTGAGTACTTCGGTGCGAAGGTGGGGGATGTTTCACTGGTACTTCCTATCAAGTCTGTACGGTGCGTGGTGCGTTGTCTCTTTTGTTTGCTTACTTCTACCTGTTTTCTTGATTGTTCCAAGGGAGCATTACTGTAGTGTTTTCCCGGTCGTTTGCAAGCTCGCAGCTATAGGATGTTGTTTGTGGAGAATAATGTTCTATAGCCTCCATAAGATTTCGGGTTTGAAGATTAATGTGAATGGGGGGTTTCCATGAATGTAATGTGCCTGCACTTCCCCCTGCCTTGCGGTCCTCCTGGGTGCAATCACTCGCTGAATCATATGTTATCTCATTAGCTTTTTGCCAGTCTGGATTTTGCAACTGGATTCGCCGAAGGCAATATCATGTCCTTTTGTGTATATATGACAAGGCTGAGACTCCAACTGGAAGATGTGATGGTTTGTGCAATGGCCCATTCGGTAGCCTTTTCATTAGTCTTTATGTGACAATACTGAACTTAAAGCTGGAAATGGAGATGATGGTAAGGCAATTTATCCCTTGTAGCTGTATGAGATATACACATGCAGGAGATGTCCTTCTTGAGAAAGGTTTGCTGTTTGAATTCCAATGTAAGACCACTGCAAATGGCAACGCCGTGCATCAATGAAAGCCTATTTGTGAGCCCTAAAACAGTCAAGATGGAAGAGAACCCACATTTGTTGCTATGCACAACGAGCTTCATGTTTATACCGACAGGGCCTCTAAGAAAGTTAACTACAGGTTCTTTAGGGCCAAGGATTTAAAGGGGTGCTTACAGTTCTTCAAGCAAGAAACAATGCAACATCGTCATTCCTTCCCATGCCTTGTCAAAGAGGAAATGAGAAGAGTCAATTGGCAAGGGATTGCAATCAAACAGAGCTGCCAACGAAGTTCTGAGGTCCAAGCCCTGTTTCCGGAAGAACATGTGGACATGGAACCTACAGAGTAAAGTTCCAGAAAACCTTTTGGAGGTATTGCAAGCCTTGACCCACTAGTAGTGAACGACTAGAGAGGTCTGTTGGCAACATCGTGGATGGTGAGATCTTCAGAAGTAAAAGCTGTAACATGGAGATGGTGTGTAACTGTGTAGATGGTGAACCCTGTTCTGCTGATGCTGCTAAGGTCCAGAGTCATGGACCTGGCCCTCTCTTTGCTGCCTGTTATAACATACAGCACGAGTGCAGTCAATAAGTTCTTAGAAAGTGGCCAAAGTTCACGAAAGATTACTTGATAAATCCCTTTGTGACGTTAGGTATTCACCTGATGGACCATGACCCCTTCACTCAGACATGCCTGAAGTCCATCGTATGAAAAGAAATCAGCTTCTGATTGATAACCTTTCTTCATCTCCTTTAGAAGCTCTGTAATTTTTCCACCAAGTAAACAGCTGGTTGGTGGCATTTTTATGTATACCATATGCTGTAGGCAAGTTGCAAGTGTGGCATCCTCTCCTACAGCTGAGGGTGCTGCAAAAATTTATTTTGTACCATTCCTTTTAGAAGTGACTCTGGTGCAGCCTTAATTGCCCAGCAGTATTTCTTTTGAAACTTGGAGCACTCATGGATGTGGCATTGAGTTTGCTGGGAGGGGGCCTCCAAGTTGGTGTGGATGCAAGGCAGGAAGGTGTCTTCCTTCTGCAAATGGGCATATACTGTACTGCAAAACCAGAATCCCTTGATTTCATGTTGGAGCTCTGTCTTTACCCAGCTCCCGATCAACAAGTCCAGAGGACCCATTGCTGGTTCTCTCCCATGCAGCCAATCTTCACTACAATATCCATCTCAAAACTAAATAAATAAACAAATGAAACTTGTTACCTTGCTTTAATTGTTGTACCACTGTTCCTGTCCTTGATATTGATTTGCCTTCAGCCCCATGCATATGAACTATGGTGGGGCCATTAGCTTTGTAGCTGATAACATTTGACTTATATCAAGTCGTGAAAAAAATAAGAAAAATGATGATGGAGAAAATTCATGCAGATAAAGTGGGAATGTCGTCAACGGTCTCTGAATGAGGACTGGAGTTAAGAATTCATAAGGTTCAATCACAGGTTCAATAAGAGACTTAACTGCACATTTTGGAATATGGAATGGGTTGGGCTTGAATCCTGAGGAATGATGATTTTACCTGTGTCTTTCCTCAGATCCTTACTCTGTCATGCCATCACCTTGTACTGGTAATCTTAGAGTTACTACCTGGGAGATGAGAAACTATTTTGCATCCATGGATAACAGCAAGGATTGTGGGTTTCGCAGGTATCCTGTGTTTCAATTACAATGACTGGCTGGGGATGTTGAAGGAGGATGTGGTGCATCAAGGGATGATTCAATGAGGGTAGTAGTGGGACACTAGGGAATGCCAAAGGTTCACCAGATGAACATGATAACATTGATGCGAAGCAAGCAGGTTGCAAGATTTGATTTGCACCTCATATGACATGGAAAGGTTTCAATGGATCAAAGAACAACAGGACAGCAACTGAGCTTATAGCATATGAATCCCTTGTGGCTGGCTCAGGGACAATTCTTCTGCATCCTGGAATGGACACAGGGCTTTGGTGCCAATGCAGAAGAACATAGTTCAGGCCCTTGACACGTGAGTGTCACCCTTCAGTAGGTGGAGCAGAATGTGTAATTAAATGTAAGCTCTCTCATGTGTGCAACCTGTTGCTGAGAAATATGGCTGAGCTGATGGCCACCAGTTATCAGAGTCATCAAATATGATTGTTTCTGGGACTAGAGAAAACAGATATTTGCATCAAGTAATTGTTGCATTCTCTAAGACCTTGTTATTGCACCCACACTAAACGATGGTTGCTATCACTCCTCTGAATGCCCCAAGCTGCAGAGAGAAGAACATATCCAACAAAAATGTCGTAGCTGAACTTTCTCCATATCCAATCTAATGTGCGAACTGGAGCAAACTTTTATGCAGTTTGGTAGCCTTCATTTTTGGGTTTTGCAGCAATTCATTATTAGCGACTGTACCTTTGAATTTCCACAATATGAAATAAAAAGTGGTCATCTCTGCATAAATAAGTTTCTTATTCATTGATTATACAGGGTGCCTGAGATTGCGAATTTGGATTTTGGAGATTTGATAGTTAGATGAAATGATTCTGTACACTCTTTCCAGAATCCATAGTTACTCAACTTGGAACTTCAGTGACACAGATATGATAATCAGACGAAGTCTATGTACCCATACCTGCATATGCTTCAGCAGAAGAGCTACGTGGTTTTGTAAGGATGAATGCATCTATGGTGTACTGATGGGGATTTTAAAAAGAAAAACACTTGGTAAAGAATGGGGATTTCTTTTTGGGATGTTGAGACACACAGCAAAGAAAAATCGTCACCGCAAATGACGCACCTCAGACCCCTCTTGTGACGCACCTCAATCCACTCCTGTGACGCGTAGCAAATACGCCATGCCATCCATCCACATGAAGATATCAGTGGCAACCTGCCCTAATTTAGAAAGAAATTAAAACCTCCTGAAGGAACGAGAAAGTTCTAGCGACCAGTAGAGAAAACGGCCGCATGTGTCACTGCGGAACTTGAGTGCGAAGGGCGGTGTAATTCCTAACGAGAACGTTCTAGCAACCACGAGAGAAAGCGGCGAAACAAGCATCACTACCGAACTGATAAGCTCGGGAAGGGTGCCAATTACTTCCGACCTTCGGACGGACGCACTCCTGTACGCTTCCATTCCTCAATTTTCGTTCGCCGACCGGAGTTGGACTATTGGTCGGTGGAAGGAACGATCGAGAAAAGGTCGGCGGAGCTACCGTGGAAGAGACGTTGGCCTTCCCTTGGAAGCTACGGAATGTCCTCGTTCTCGCCGTCCATCAAGAAATCTCGCTATATAAACGGCTTCGCATCTTCTGTCAATGTATTCTCGAGTTTCTCTCGCTTGCTTACTTGCTTACAGTGCGGCTTACAGGAACGCACTTCTGATCAGCTTTTTTCTAAGTCTCTTTGCATACCAGATTCAAGCTATCGGGCCCTTTGTTGCCCCTCTTTGTTTTTCCTCTTTAGTTGTCGATTGCGGTTGCGGTTTCGGCGACGATCGAGGCAAAATTGGCACAGAATTGGGTCCAGTTTTTAGTACTTGGTAATAATTACGTGATCTCGAGTCGCGGCTCATCGGAACGCGGTCTCCGATCTATAAAGTATAATACTTCGTAGCGAGTAATTTGTATTTCCATTTCTAGTTTTAAGACAACGAAGCTATGGCAACGTTTGTGTTGAAGATCAAGTATGAAGAGGTTCTTCGTCGGATGACAGTACCGCAGAAGGAAGGTGGTTACCCACCATGCCCTGCGATATCTTTTGGTGAACTGGAGGAGAGCATTCGGACCATGTTCAAGATCCCGTCGTCTTCGGAGATTGTTGTGAAGTACACGGACAAGGACAATGATGTGATCACATTGGCAGGTGATGAAGACTTGTACGATGCTTGTGCTGTTCAAGGCCTCAATCCCCTCCGTTTGCATGTCACCAGCTTGGCGGTGACCGCAGCTCCTACGCCAAACCAAGGTCCTGCTGGTTTTCGCAGAGGCGGCTTTTCCAAGGGTCGTGGCCAAGGCGGTGGTTTCGGAGGTTGGGGGCCTCGATTCTGGAACTTCCCTGAAGTGCAGATGGAAGCTCTTACACCCTCTCCCGACGTCGCTCCTTCGGCTGATCCGGGAGTGACAAGTGCAGGAAACGCCGGCAACCCGCCGGCAGCAGCTTCTGCGGATGCCACCAAGGCTGCATCTGACGCGGAGGATGTTAATCAAGTGCATCATGTCGGCGTTCAGTGCGATTCATGCAACATGTTTCCGATTGTTGGGCCTCGTTTTAAGTCCAACAAGAAATTTGATTTCGACTTGTGTCAAGCTTGCTTCCAAAAGACGGAATCTGCTGACGATGATTACACTCGTATTGAGCGACCAATGTTCCGTCCTCGCAATTTTCCATCAGGTTCTGAACGCCGCGTGGGAGGATTTCCATGGGCTGGCCCTTACTGCAGGGGTAGACCACTATTCGCCATGCGAGGAGCACATCCTGGTGGTCATGGCTCCATTGCGGGCAAGCCAGTCTGCCATTCCGGACGATTTGCTTGCGAATCTGGTGCCGCCACCAAGTTGGATGCTCGATTTGTACAGGATGTCACAATCTTTGATGGAACGGAACTTGCACCCGGGACGTCTTTCACAAAAATCTGGCGGCTGCGCAACAGCGGTTCTGTCCCTTGGCCCAAGGACACCCAACTGGTGCATGTCGGTGGTGATGAACTAGGATCCGTGAATGGAACTACTCTTGAGTTGCCAGAGGAAGGATTAGGTCCAGAAGAGGAAGTGGAAGCTTCGGTGGATCTTGTCGCCCCGATGAAATCTGGACGTTATGTGTCTTACTGGCGTTTAGTGGCACCGTTTGGAGCGAAATTTGGTCATCGTGTGTGGGTTCTAATTCAGGTGATTCCAAAAAATGAGGATTCCCCACAGGTAGCAGAATCATTGGTGGAGGCCGAAGAAAATGCTCAAGAAAGTGAGAAGAAGCAGGTAGAAAAGTCGGAAGAGCTTGCAGCAGATCAGGTCGTTGCAACTGATGCAGTACAGGCACAGCCCGAGGTTGACAGTGTCATACCAGATGTGATCGAGAACCAGGTGCCGTCGGCGGCACCTTCGGTCGATAATAAGGATGTTGAAGTTGTTGAACCAAATCAAGTTGCACCGGAACAACAGATTGAAGCCGAGAAAGCCGTCGATGAACCTGAGGCAACCACAGAGGTTGCTGCACCTGTGACGACTGTGGATGATGTAGGAAAGGAGCAGGAAGGTGGAGTAGAAGAAGCTGCCAGTGAGCTTGGGAGTTTCTCTATGGTTGAAATTCCTGTTGAAGCAGCAATATCGGCAGCCCTGGAAGGCATGGGTTTCAAAGACAAAAGTTGGAATATGGAATTGTTGAAAACAAACAATAATGACATGCAACGCACACTTGATGATTTGGTCGCGTCGGCTGAGTGGGCTCCCAAACTTGAAGAGCTGGAGGAGATGGGCTTCAATGACAAGGAGCTCAACCGTCGTTTGATGATGAAGAATAAAGGCAGCTTGAAGCGTGTGGTGAAGGAGTTAGTCTACATGTACAAAAACCCTGCTGGAACGGGCAAGGAGTAGAAACAATATACATGGGCATGTGCAAGCAAGGTGTCTCCCATGAGGAAATGAATGTTTTTTCCTTCAATTTGATGAGGGACAATAGTGTGATTTTTCTAGTTTTCAGCTCTGTTATGATTTGGTGTGATCAACGGGATAGGAGAGTAACTGTGGCTGGATAAGCTGGCCAGGATTATGTTAGCAGTGGTGCAAACTTTTTTTAGAGTTGCAAACTTAGCTTTCTTGATTGTTTATATGTTGTCTCGTAGTAGACACTTATGTTTTAAGCATTTGGATTTTACAATAAAATAAAAAACTGACAAGGATCAGCAGTCAACAAAAAACCTCTTTGTGATTGTTGGTTGCTTTGTCATTTGTATTTGCTGTCACATGTATGTGCAACATTTCTGGGATTCCTCGCAAGACGAACACTTTGACATCATGTCAAGTAGTGCACATTTGAAATTTGTATACTCTAGCTTTTTTTCAGTACAGCACCTCTACTTATTAAAAATTTTACATTCAGATGCATAACTACATACCAGGAGGTCCAACTGTTGGAAATATAATCTCTCACAATGTCTGAACTTGATTTGCAGCAGTTGCATGTGCATCTGTTTCAAGCACAAGCTGAAGCAGTGGGCACAAATCTGATTAATTTCTACATGCTACAAAATGACCCTCAAATTATATGCAGGATCTCAAGTTGAAAAGATGAGGTAGCTAACAATCCAAGAATAAACCTCTTCTTCTTCTTCTTCTTGTACAGAAGACCAATTTCAGGCTTTCTTCATCCTATGGTGTTCAACTTCTGAATTCATATGCGACCTAGTGTATTGACCTTAAATAGGCAGCAATTTCTAACCAGCATAATTTTGTTGTCATGGAAGAGAATGGTTATGACTGTTCTTCATTAGCATAAATTCTCACACAATATTCTAAAACATGAAATTTCAGTAAATCACAAGTAGTCAATCAGGCAGGTATTACTCCAAGACAAGCAATGATCACAATTGATGTTCATGTACCAAGTTAAAGTCCACAGTAGAAATACTACCCCTAATTCAAAGGGATAAGGAATCATGGTTAGACTATCCCTGCCCCTAATTTGAAGGTAGACCAAAGGGTTATGGAAAAAGGCAAATAAATAAACCCCCTCAGCAACTTTTCTGTGGGAGGATTGAAGATGCTTGGAAAGTATTTCATATAAAATGCCATCTCAAGACATGGTCACTTGGACTGCTATATGTGGAGGATGCGCCATTCACGGGCATGGTAAGGAAGCTCTTTAACATTTTGAACAGATGTGTGTGAACAGATGTGTGTACAGCCAAATACTATCACTTTTTGTTTGTGTTCTGTTAGCTTGTAGCCATGCAGGTTTGGTCAATGAAGGCATGAGCTGTTATGCTTAAATGATCACAGACTAAATGATTTCTGCAAAAGCAGAACATTACACCTGCGTGGTTGACCTTCTTGGCCAAGCTGGCCATCTAAAGGAGGCAGAGAATATAATCAAGGCAATGCCCTGTAAACCGGATGTGGCTGCGTGGAAGGTTTTGCTCTGTGCTTGTAGAGTTCATGGTAATGTGGAGATGGGAGAAGATTCAGGTTCTTTGAATTGGAGCCTGAAAGTGCTGCAGGTTATTATGCTGCTGCTGGCAATAGGCATCTCTTGTGAGAATGTTGAACAGCAGAAGAAGGAAAGGGGTGTGAAGAAACAGTTGCGTTGCACCTGGATCGAAGTGAATAATGAGGTGCATACATTTGTAGTAGATGATGAAGACCACCCCTGAGATGATTGAAATTCATGCAGAACTGTAGAGATTGTCAGGGTCAATTCATGCAGAACTGCAGAGATTATCAAGTCATAAGAGTCAAAACTGATGATGACCAAGAAGTAATGTTCAATTTGTAACAATTCATGCTTTATCAATTGAAGGTGCAAATTTCGACTTTTGGGATCTTTGAATTCCAAGGAGGAGCATCAAACAAATTTATAACCATGCATCATACTACATAGTATCAATTTATGAACAAAAAATGTGGAAAATTATACGGTCTAGATGTTTCAGTGCACATTTCATTTTTAAGTGGGTGCCAGAAATGCTATTCCAAGAATGGGTAAATGTCCCAATAAATCCTTTTGGGACCCATAGATTCAACTATATGGGTCTAAACTTGGTGAGAATTAAAAGCAGCTTTCCTTCTCCAAGGTTTGATGATGTTCAGGATTTTAATGGATTTAGTGTGACCTAAAAGACAAATTCCAATTGTATTGAAATTGGTGTATCAAAATTTAAGGGTTTAGGGTACACTCAAAATTAAATAAAATCAAAGATCATGGAATCCCTAAAATAAAAAAAGTAAATAATTGTGAACATTATAAATTCATGGGAAATTTGTGATGTTGCTTCAGAATGGATTCAATCACATCCATGTGCTTCATTAATTCCTTGTTTTAAAATACTGAAGAAGATTTTTGATTGTGGTTATGGAGGATATATTGGTGTATTGAAATTTAAGGTACAACAGTGAATTCACATGGGACGTTTTAAAATGATATTTCAATATCCTAAGAACCAATCAACTATTTACCAAGACGAAAAAAAAAGGTGGGTTTGATGCCCACAAAAAAATCAATTTTGATTGAACAAAATTGGTGAATTTTTGCTGGAAATATATATATTTAAAAAAATTCTTCTCATAATATTTTTCACAATTTTAAAAAAAAAATCGCCACCAAAAAAATCATTAATTTGATGTGCTCATGTTGATATTTGAAATCATGTAGTCTTTCTTGAAAACAATAAATAGCTAACCCTAGGAACATCAAGGGCCATGCTATGGTTGAGTGGTAGGAAAAGTTTCTTTTGGATAGTTATTATGAAATGTTTATGAAATATTAACCAGAGATTACAAGTGTCATGACTTGATTAACAAAGTTTACACCATTGTTATTGTATGACTTACAACCCTTGAACCAAAGCTCAAATGAACATTTTGGCATGAACTTTGCAATAGCCTAGGGTCAATTTCACATGGACAAAACAATTTTTTTGTTTTTCAAAAATTAATTCGTTTTTATAAATTTGAAATTCCTTTTTTTCAATTATCTACTATGATATTGTGATATGAGGTCTAAAATTATTCAGACTTTAGTTTGCAATATTATGAATGGTTTTCAACACCTGAGCTTCATATTTTCACAAAAATTCATTTCACTATTTTAAAGATTATTTAATGATAAAACCGATCATAGATAGGCCGAAGTAGCGGTTTCTGATGAGTAGGAATGACATTGGGAATCAGAGGTATTTCTTCCTCTCTCCCCTTCCAAAAACAAAATGGGTATTTTTTGGGGGGAATGTGGCCTTGTCCAATGTACCAAACATGATTTCTAAATGTAAAGAACCCAACCAAGTTTGCTTAATTGAGTACAATTATGTCATATAATATTTCAGAGTACCACCAATGTTTCATAAGGTCCCCGAGTAGACCATAAAAGACCATACATATTTTTGAAAGGTCTCAGGCAGGCTGTCACAGCATTGAAGGGATGTTTTCAGCAGGAAATAGGTCTCACTTGACCCCTTCTCAAACTATTAGTGGTCTACTCAGCCTCACCATGGGTACCTCAAATCCAAGAAAGGCCTCAAGAAAGACCCCTTTTGCCTTTACATCCCCATAATGGACCTCAAGAAAACCCTTGCACCTTTGAACCCATCCCCACAAAGGGCCTCAAGATAGGACCCTCGCTCCTATAACCCATCCCCACAAAGGGCCTCAAGATAGGACCCTCGCTCCTATAACCCATCCCCAGCAAGGGCCTCAAAGAAGGCCCTTGCTCCTGTAACCCATTCCCACAAAGGGCCCCAAGAAAGACCCTTGTTCACAAAACCCATCCCCAAAAAGGACCTCAAGGAAGCCCCTGTTCATATAATCTATCCCCACAAAGGGCCTCAAGAAAGACCATTATGCCTATAAATCATCCCCCTTGCTCATATAGCCCATTCCCACAGAGGGCCTCATGAAAGGCCCTTGCACCTATAGCCCATTCCCACCAAGGGCCCCAACAGAGACCCTTTCTCTGCTGTCATCCCCACAAAGGACCTCATGAGGAACCCTTTCACCTTGGCCATCACCACAAAGTGTGGTGCACTGGGATGTCTGAAAGGGCAATGCAAAATTTCACCCATGCTGTTGACACCATGGCAAATAAGTTGTTGATGTTTGCTTCCAATTGCTTCTTTGTGTTTGCATTTGAGAGCTCAAGCATTGAAGACCCATTTAAGGGGAGAGAGAATCCCTCTCTGAGTCCTCGGGTATGCAAACATTGGTGTCACACACTTCTATCAAAATTTTGCAAGGCATGAAACATCACAACGTTAGATGTTCTTTGCAAGAGATGGGAGTTTTCTTCAAAGCTATAAATCATTTGCAAAACCCAAAGAGAGGAAAAAAAGCAAAGAGTCAGCTGGTGTGTATAGGGATCAATGCAAGAGTCTTCCAAGGAGAAAATAGATTGGACTTTTAATGCTTGAGCCAAGTCTAGTTTAGAAACTTGTCTTTCTAGTTCCTTTGC
>Ga0209208_10010841_pt1 | contig 11739 bp, 11 predicted proteins | sample S1TSphfallax_3_FD_187694 | JGI IMG/M metagenome (GOLD analysis project Ga0209208, IMG submission 187694) | Host-associated microbial communities from peat moss isolated from Minnesota, USA - S1T2_Fd - Sphagnum fallax MG (SPAdes) (version 2) | ecosystem: Host-associated > Plants > Peat moss >...
TTATTTGATAAACTCGTGTTAAATTAGCTACCCGTGTACTACAATACTTAAGGATCATTTGCACTTAATTAAAAATCTATGGTGATTCAAGGTTACAGATTCTATTTTTTTCAAATTCACATATGGAATGTTAACTAACACTCCAAAATTGAGATGACTTCTTCATTGGCATCAAATGTTAACTAGTGTTGGATGGCTCTCACAATTCTCATTTTCTCATAGAGTTGTAAAAACTATCTTGATTATTTTATTTTTGAAAAGTTTTATGATAACTGTCTAAAGTATTAAAATTTTTATTTTAAAAATTTTAATTGATTTTCAAGTTATTAGTTATCACAAATATAAGAACAAACTAGTTATTAAATCCAATCTCTTCAAAGAATGAGGTGTGCAATGTGCATAGTTAGCATTATAATTTGTCTAAAAGTGCGGGCACATGTATTGTATGTAGGTGAGTTAAAAGAGAAGTCTTTCTAATGTTAATGTGTTAGAACCATTGCATTGAGAACATTTAAAACAATGTCAATCAAAGTGATAGATTGAACTTTGAAGGATGCACTCACGTTGTGATGCACTCACAACTAATAAAAAAATTTGCATATACGTAGCCCTAGAGTAGATAGGTAGCCTTTTAATCCTAAACCTTAAACATTCAAAACTATTCTCTTGAACAACATTCACATGAAAATCCACAAGTTGACATATTGACAAGCAATAACCATTTGGAACCATCACACATTGAACAACCATCTTCAACTATTAATGTTCGTAATACATTGACTTCAAATATAGTACATGAAAATATTTTGACAACATTGGAAAATCCTTCACCTCATCCTGATAAATATTTTCAACAATTATTGGATACACCCATTCATCCATGTGTGTGTTGTCATTGATTGTGCTTTAAAAAAAAAACAAGAAAAATATTAAAATCCACAATTCAAAATATTCTTTACATGTTCAACCTCAATAAAAAATAAAAATCCATTATTCTGTAAAAGTTGTTATTATTTTTACAATAAAAATAAAACACCAAAGCTTTTAGTCCCTACAAATATTAAATTGAATAATGACATAGATTCTATAAAAAACCTAAATGAATTAGAAAAACGATTAGTATCACCTCATTTAACATTTGTTCAAATTTGGCAACTCCAAGGTTATGGAAAATAAACATTAAAAGAAATATTATAAATGTTCCATCCAATATCAATTATACTCAATCAATATTACCTTGTCTTCCTCATGATGAAGCAACAATTGATCTATCATTAAAAAGATGAATGTAATACAAATCACCATATTTAACAAGTAATGTCCATCCAAACCTCATTATGTTGGCATTACATGATCTTTTCAACACACCATTATATGAAAATTCTGGAATAACAATTCATCCACGCTGGTTTGATATGTTCACATTATCAATGCAAACCAATATAAATGTTTCTTATGACATAGATGATGATGAATCATGTGACCATAATAATGAAAATAGATTGAAGAGGAACAAGAAGACATATTGATAAATACAATGGTGCAAAACATATTATCTTCTGAACAAATATATGATTATTTTGAAAATGTTGTAACTGTGGCACTAGGCCAAGATTTCAAACCACTAGGTTTTTTTCAAAATCCCCATTGTGAAAAATTGAACTTTCTTACATTGTTTTTTGGACAACCTATAGCAACCAACGAGTGAAAATGTCTTATCAAATGATTGTTCAATGGGAACTCTTACATAAAAATCATAATTTTGCCACACATATACCAAATTTGTTTTTTTTTAAAGTTATTAAAGGATTGACTCATTCCATTATTTCATCATCTTGGGTGTGCATATGTAAAGGGAAACTCTTGGATGTCAATTTCAAGCACGTGATGTCATAAATAAAGCAAATTTGGATGTTATTTTACATTTTGATTTAAGATATATGGATCTTTCAGGACTACGTACTTCACCTGATTATCTAAATCAATTAAGAAAATATGTATTTGTAATGATTTGACAATTAGGTCCCCAACTTTTTTTGTTAAATTTATTAATGTTGAAAGTAAATGGCTTCTTTATTAAAATGTTTATATGACTTAAGTAGTAAAAACTTAAGACTTAACATTCCTTTTGATAAATGAGAACCCAAACATGTTACAAATTTCATATGATGTGATCCTATTACATGTGCATAATATTATGATGATTATATGAGTTTTTTCGTACATTGTGTATGAAAGATAATTCCATTTTTGGGCATTTATTGAATTTTTTCTTTGTTACAAAATTTCAAAGTCATGGAAGCCAACATGACCATGGACTTTTATGGATTGCAAATACACTAATTTATGGTTTGGATTCAAACAATGCCATTGAAAACTTTATGGACAAATATATATCATGTGATAATAATAAACTAGCAACCAATTTTTGTGAAGCTCAAACACATGGTCATAAAAAGAGTTGTAGGAAGAAAAATCAAACCATTTGTCAATTTAATTTTCCATGGAAAAAACAAAAATTCTTGAATCATTCCCAATGGAATCTTTAACCCCTTCAAAAAGGGTTCATTTAGGTGAAATGAACAAAAGAATTTTCGAAGAACTTAATAAAATTGATTTACAAACAACATCTATGTCATTTAAAGCATTACTAAAATTGCTTTCTATAGATAAAGAAACATACATCAATGCATTATGAGTAAAATTTTTAAAACCAACAAATTTTTTACAAAGATTTTGTAAAGACATGAACAAATCCCTTTGGTATTCATGTTGGAAATCTTTGGCAAGCAAACATAGGTGTTCAATTCATACTTGATGCTTATGTTGCAACTAGTTATTACACATCTTATCTAACAAAAATAAATAAAATGATGACAAAAGAGTTGAAAAATATAATTATTAGTTGTAATGAAAATAAAATTGAAACTTATACTTGCATTCAAAAGATGGGAGATGATTTTCTTAATGTTCAACAAATGTCAGCACAACTAGCTACATATATTGTGTTGTCTATACCATTATACCATGCATTTAAAACATTTAAATTCATTAATACATCCCCATTACAAGAACGTGCATTTGTATAAAAAAATGTTGCATTAATAAAAACATTTCTTTTGGATTCTACAAATATTATGTGTCCGTCAATAATTGATAATTACATCAAAAGACCTAACTATTTATTTAACATTTCTTTCATTGAATCTGTTGCAAATTATGACATTGTAAATTTTGGGAAAAAAAGGAAAACAATTCATATAATTTTTTACATGCATTATAATGAACATCAAGACCCATAAAATTATTATAGAGAACAATTATTATTACTTATTCCTTATTTTGACAATGAACATACTCTCAAAGGTGACCATTCCACATGGAATGTGGCATATAAAATAAATGAAATACAAATCAATTTATTAATAAAAACATTTTTATGTATTTTGATAATAATAATGCATACACAACAAATTGGGAAAACATAAAATCACAAGCTCTTGAGTTAACAACAAAAAATGACACTAACATATGGATGGATAAATTTCATGATGCATATATTAAGTTGTTTTCGTAAAATATTATTGACTATACTGGAGTGGAACCATATAACATTTGTAATGAATATATTGTTAACCCATCTATAGGTGTTTCCATTATTCTTGATTCAACCAATAATGACATTCAAGACCAAATCATGCCTACCCATGAATTCCATTCATTACTTCAAAAAATGAATAATGAGCAACGTTTTTATATTTGATGATGTCATGTATAGAAAAAAAATCAAAATGAACCAATTAATTTATTAATTACTGAAGGTGCTAGTACAAATATTTTTTTCACATTAATGCTTTTAATTCAAGATTTGATGCATTTTTATAATAGACATCCTAATTCAAACCTTTTTTTTTTTTAAAACTTTGTTCATGGCATATATTGTAAAAACATCATTTAACATTGATGGGATTACAATTCATTCAAATTTTTTATACCACTTAATTGTAAAGATTTACCATCATTAAGTTTAGAATGATTAGATAATTTAGTTAAGAAATATGACCAATTACAATTAATAGTACTAGATGAAATTTCATTAATAGGTAAAAAAATATTAAAATTTATTGATTTTCGATTATGATCAATCAAACGTATTCACACCAAATTATTTGGAAATCTTGATGTAATTATCATTAGGGATTTTTTTATCAAGTTTAGCTAGTTCATGATGCATGAGTTTTCAAAATTAATGCAAACAACATTAATAGTTTAGCTCCAAATTTTTGGATGGAAAAAATTAAATGTTATGAATTTAAGCAAGTCATGCACCAAATGATGAACAATTCATTAAGATCTTAAATTGATTTTGAACTGCTACACAATTGCAATAAGATGTGGATACCATAAATAATCAATGTATTCCACCACCAAATGATAAAAAAAAATCCATATTTATTTTACATGAATGCAGCAAAGCAAAAACATAATGAATCAACTTTCATTCAAAGTGACGGGGATGTATTCATATTGCGTGCATAAGATAGACATCATGATAGATGTCCTCAATCATTTCAATTACAAAATGATGCAAACTTCAAAGCAAGATTACACTCAAAGGTTCAAGTAAAGAAAAATATGTTGGTTGAACTTTGTGCTGGAAATTATGCAACACATGATGGTCTTGTACATGGTGCAAATGGAATATTCCAAGGATCAACTAAAGTATTCAATTCCGAAAAAGTCATATGGATATTATTTAATAATCCAAATGTGGTTAACTCATAAAAATAAAGAATGCACATTTGTATGAACATGAAACACATATTACATGGACACCAATAAAACTCATATCCAAAGGTATTCAAATTGGTTCAAATTCTTTTCACATTTTAACAAAAACACAATTTCCCATTTAATTGGCTGTAACACGCATTATACATCAAACACAAGGATTAACACTTGATTATTTAACATTTGATCCTATTAGTGTTTATAAACATGGTTTGACATATACAACATTTTTTTGTGTTATGAAAAAGGATTTTTTTTTACCTTTTATAACCTTTGCAAATGATTTTTTTTCAAATTGATCCAAGTGTTGCCATGGAGATGTGCTAAATGCAAACCATTGCACAATGCGATGTACTTGTCCCCAAACCACATACATTTCATGATTCACATGTACTGATTTATTCTTTCAATACTAGATCATCACTTTTACATAAAAATGATGTTTTTTGGGATTACAATTTCAAAACAACTCACATATTATGCCTCAATGAAACACATTTCAACACATTAACATCTAATAATACATCTTTGAACATTGATACAAGAACACATTCAATGATTAATGTAAATGGTTGAAATGGTACAATGATTATATATGACATTTTCACAACTTTATCATCACATGAAACTTTTACATCTTTAAGGGTTGAGTATATTGCAGCAACATTCTATGCAATACAAGAAAAATTATTCATATAATAGCAATATACAAACCTTCAACATTATCATTGTCAATGTTTAAAATTCAGTTTCAAAAGTTTTTGGATCTAATGCCAATTTCTTGTCCCACAATAATAATTGGCAATTTCAATATTAACATGTTTGATCAAAACTCAACACAACCAAATGAACTCCAAATTTTTATGGACCAATATTCAATTTAAATAAATTACAACAATTTATGGATATGATATTGATCACATATGGACAAATGTACCCATTCAACAATGCATGTCAAGATTTGTTGAAGCTTATTGGATTGACCATAAACCAATATATTTTGCATTCAAACTCCCATATTACATCCCACAATACCATCACATATGTAAAAAAAAATGTTCTTTAAAAGATATTGACAATAATAAGAAGGCAAAAATAATGATGAGAAGATAATGACCTACATATCTAACTTCATATAACATTTGCAATAATATTCTTGAATGTTAAGGCAGAGACATTACATAGTTAGTAGCTTGTTAATCAACAAGCTTTACACTAGAGGATCCATTGACCTCAATGAAAATAATAAAAAAAATTCAAGACTAGGATGAAAAAAATTGAGACCACTAATTTGCATGGTAACTTCGAAGTCAACAACTTGACATTCATGCCCAATGCCACTCCTACATTGATGTTCCCAATACCATATTTTGATGGCCTAATATGTCACCAACAACTCACCCCATGTCCAACAAGTGTAGTAATTTCAACATCAACCAATAAAAGATGCAATGTAGGACTATTAATTGGGAACACAAAGGTCAAGCAAAAATACTATTTAATCCACAAAAAGATTTACATAAGCAATTGAAAAATAAAATAAATTGTTAGTTGATTTCATTGATTGTTTGCACATCAAACCTTTCATCGTAAAAGAAAAATGTTCAAAACCCATGTAAACATGAAATGCAAATGAAATTATAGTCTATCAAATCAAGAAAAAAACATAATCAACTCAACTCATATGAACTTGGTTAAGGCAATTATCATTCTTACACAAGTTATGGGCATAACATTCACCAATAGAGGCCATGTTATCTATAGTGAAGTTCCTTTGTAATGCTATATATATCATTCAACAATGAAGTCGCTTTACAATGCCATGAACCACTCACACCAATGTCAAATGTTGCTTACAAGGAGAATGTTGTAAATGAAGAAGAATAAAGACATAAGAAAGATCTAATTCAACTTTGAAAGTTTTCTCTTCAAAGATTAAAGATTTTTAGACACACTGGATAAATGGTAGACCTTGTGGCAAACTAGTGAGAAAATTGGGTGACTTGTATAAGTAACATACTTGAATAACAACAAATTAAGAAGTTTTGATGGCAACTTCTAAAATGAAAAAACTCATGGTAGAATTATAATAGATGGCAAAATTTGATAGTAGACTTGTAATGGATTTCAATTCAATGCAAGGGAAGTAAAGAAATATACTTCAAATTTTAATTCCCAATATTTCATTGTTATTCGAAGTACATGGTTATTTTTTTGACAAAGTTGATTTCTTGATTTTTTTGGTCTTTAATGCCATAGTGTCCTTGTTCATTATGTATTGTAGGCATATGTTGGGTTTGTTGTAGATTTTTTGTAATTCCAAATCAATTATGTGCATTAGCTTATACTTCAACAAGTTGTGCATTATGTAAACACAAACAAACATGTTATGAAAGTTATGTTCAACTAGTGGGTACCTATGACCTTCGGACATTGTGAAGTCCCCCATTTTCTTTAAACCCGGTTCATGTTTTAGTTTTTTTAAAAACTTTTATCTTTTTTATTTTAATGTGTTTTCTGTTATTATATATATAATATTTTATTCATTTTTTAAGTGTTTAAAAAAAAATTCTAATTGTTAAAGTGTTTTTCTGTTTTTTTTTTCTAGTTTTTCCCCTTTTAATATATATATATATATATATTTCTTTTTTGTTACAACTTTGTTTCATTTTATTTATTTATTAATAACGCGATCGATGGCTAGGCGTCGCCCGGCCTACACCAGGTTTTTTTTTAATGTTCAGTTCTTTGACCGTAGGCACCTTAGTAAATAATTTGAAGCCTGGGTGTTGGGACTTGGGACCTGGATTGGTTGGGACTTAGGACTTGGGACTCGGGACTCGGGACTCGGTAAGTAAAAAAGTAGAAGTGGGCCTTCGAGTTCGGGGGGATAGTTTTAAAAATGATTTGGGTTTCAGGACCTTGACAGACAGACGCACATACAAGTGAATTAATATATAGGATTCAAATTTTGTAAACAATTTTTGAAGGTATTTTTCAAAATTTCAAAAGCATTGTTCATAGTAGATTGTCAACACTCATGTTTTTTGTTCTAAAATAATTCAAGAATATAATGTCAACCCTCCTCTTGGGTCATGATCCATGAAATGAGTCGATCTACCATGTATGATCTAAAAGGTATGGAGGACACGGTCCATTCACTATGTTCATGTTTGCATTCAACAAGTTTTTATAATGTGCATGATTCTACAAGAACTTCACAAGATTCGAGATCATTCACTTACCCAAGTAGACCCACAAAACACTTCTATGAACATCTTGTTACAATTTATAATAACTTTGGGTTACAATGTTTTGAAATTATAGTGATTGTGTGCAAATGTAGCTAAAGGCTTCGTAATAGCAATGTGAGTTTCATCAATCACTCCTTCAACACAAGGTAATTCACACCACCCTTTGAATTTGCATTTTGACACTCACATGCCAATGAACAACAAACTTATACAAACCATTGATAACATGTACAACCTCACGAAACACCATATAAATAGTAAATTTATCAATAGCAAATAACTCACTAAGGAGATTAACATTTTGATCACACTTGTAAATTGTACAAACCACACAAATCTCAATATGATTTTTTAAATGGTATGTTATGTTTTTTTAACAATCAATGGCCTCATTATTTGAACAAACCCAAACAAAGTGATTTTATCCATCTAAAATTTCTCAACCTACCTATCATCATCATTTTTTATCATGATGAATCCAAAAAAACAAACGATCAATCTAGGTTTCACCTAGTGACCAAGGTTATAACTTACAAGCAAATTTACTAGTGACAAATGGTGATCATGCAACATAAAAACAAGAATGAAATGGGAGGTCCTCTATATTATTTGTAGTATGATGATTTTCAAAGTCAAAGAAGTTATTTATCATCCATGGCAAGGAGATAAAAATAATTAATCAATGAAGGTGAACCTACATTCTAGTTGCAAAACAAATCCAACAAAAGACAATCCAACTCAAGAATAAAATGAACCTTTAACACTTCAAAATGGTCTTGCAAACCTAGAAATGGAGCACATTTGAATAAATATAATTATTAATAAATGCATCAACAAATAATGTTAAAAAATGTCAACAAAATATGAGCATAAAAAAAAAAAAGTTTAAGAAATAATCTCGCTATAATGAAGACTTATGGCCAAACATTGTAACCAAACACAAAGATTACAAAGGTGAAAGAAGCTCCAAAACCAGAGAGGAGAATAAGAAAATGAAAGAATGAAAAAAAAAAAGAGTTGAAAAAAATGTTGATGTGATAAAGAACTTTGACAAATAAACAAAATTAAGCATGAAAATCACAAAGATGCAAAGTAGATGAATGAGGTAAAATGATCATGAAAATGAAAGAAACTATAAAACTAAAAAGAAGAAAAATACCATGAGAGCATTAAAGATAATGCTAGAGAAGAAAGATGTTCTTGCACTGAAAACTTCAACAAAACAATAAAACCAAAATTAAAATTGCAAAAATGAAAGATTATGAAAAAATGATCGAACAATGCTTGAAGATTGCAAAGACAAAAGGAGCTTAAGAATTAAAAAAAAGAAAAAAAATGAACACAAAAAAAAGGAGTTAAAAAAATATGGGAAAAATGAAAGAGATAACAAGTTTGTATGGGTAGAAGGTAACTTTGTGTGTAAATTGGTAAAAAAAGAAATGGTGAAAATATGTGGTAAGTCAATTATGCCTAATTTTATCTTTATAGATGTGAACATTGGCCACTTTAAGTTATTTTGTAGCCAATGTTAGTTTGTGACATATGTTGCTATCTAAATTAATAATCTTAATGTTAAGATAACTATAATCACATTAACACATGTGTGAATAAACATTTTTTTGGATAAACATATCACACATGGGTATGATAGTGGTTTTTGGATTCAAACAAGATTAAAAAAATAATTATGGTAGGATTTTTTTCATAATCCTCTTCCCTTTTACCACCCATTCCGAATCATTGTGCCATTAATGAACCATACTGACATGACATTTGTTTAATTTGAGTTTTATAATCACCTCTAGGATAACAAAAGAGGTTGTGTTATTGCTATCCATTTCATCAAGTTTTCTTCATTCTTGTACAATCTTTTGCATTGAATCTCCCAAAATTTTCCATCAATGTTTGTAAATTCACATTAGTTGTTTAACATTTAGTAATTTCATAGACAATAATTTTTTTTTTGTTGGGTTTAGTTGGACAATTTTTTTCTCTCACTCACATGCATTTAACAATTTATTTTCCTTTAGAATAAAAAGGGGTTCAACTTAATAAACCTGAATTTTCAAAATTTCCAAAAAAATTGCCTCAACATTTCAATTGTGGCAATTCGACAATTAGGAATAGATTACATCAATTGTTGTTTTTCCAAAATAACTTTGGAGGGTTTGTTTGATTTTGCATTCAATTGGAATGGAATGGCGACTTTTTAATATTACCCTAAATGAATGAAGAAAACCATGTATTATATTTGGATTTGCACTTGGTTCCATTTAGTTTGGCTTTGGCCAAATAAATGTGCATCAAAATGTGTATCCTTTATACCACAAGTCCACAACTAGTATATTTCCTTCAATTGGTGGTTGTGTGTAGGACCTTTGGTGGATGGATGAATGAATGAATGAATGAATGGGTGTCAAATTGTGATGATTTCTGTATCATGATTTGCAGTTTGCTCAACATGATCATTCCATTTGCACATGAACCAACTTTGTGCTTGTGTTTTAACTAGGGTTAAGTGTAAGGGTTGTTGAGGGTCTCAACTTATTTATTTTTTCCACAAGTGGTTTTTTTGTTTTGTTTTTGTCTTTGGGTGCTTTAGTTCAATCCCCTCAGCCAAAATAAAAATATTAATATATTACTTCCAAAATGATTTTGAGTTCTAATGTTACCAAATAAACAAATGAAAAGAGGGTTAAAAATAAGGAAACTCTTTTTGTGACTAAAGATATTCCAATTACAATTTTGAACTAGAAGCTAACTCTAGAACAAAAGGTACACAACAACCATAACAACCCAAAAATGAAGGCAAAAACCATAGCTAGCTGGACTTTTGCTGGAACTTGGCTAAATTCACCAATTTTTTAAACCTCTTTATTTTCAACCCACCTAATTTTGGCTACCACCCAATGGGCCCCTCCTTCCACCAACATTTTTTAATCCATATTTCTCAACTTGGACCAATAAAGAGGGGAAAAAAAAAAAGAAAAAAGAAAAAAAAGAAAAAAAATTCCTTTCATATGTAAAATACAATGGTTGGTAGCCTTGTCACCTTAGAGTGCCACCACCATGTGGTATAAAGCTAAGCCACTTGGGCTTCTCTTATAAGTGCAAGGTGGATTGTGGCCCAAGTTGAACATGTAGTATATATCCCATATGTGGCACTACTACCCATTCATTGGTAGCCAATAGGTGTGTAAACCCTTGACCTACCACAAGGTCACCTTAAAAAAAAACCCTAGTTTTTAGGGTTTGAGTGGATAGTTTTGGGGATGAGCACCAAAAGGTAGGAAGGGGGAAGGGTGTGTGTGTGTGTGTGGAAAGGGTAAAAGGGAGTGGTGATATGTGGCAAGATGCTAAACCACCTCCTTAGACACACTTTGCAAGTGCCATGTGTAATGTGATGTTGGTGGGGCCTTGTCTTTGAGAATAGATAGAGATGCTCCATAAACTTACTTTTTTTTTTGCAATGGACTACTTGAAACCATGTATAGAAATCTTTGCAATTTTCGTTAAATTTTGGTTGAATTATATAGCTATTGAAATTCTCAAAAAAAAAAAAAAAAAAAAACAAACAAACTTGGTTATAATAGCAAATTTTTAAATTAAAAAATCATTTTTTGGGCTATATATATATATATATATAGAGCTAGCAAAAGAAAGGGCTTCACTCCTAGTGGAGTCCTCACCCACA
>Ga0209208_10010842_pt1 | contig 11738 bp, 8 predicted proteins | sample S1TSphfallax_3_FD_187694 | JGI IMG/M metagenome (GOLD analysis project Ga0209208, IMG submission 187694) | Host-associated microbial communities from peat moss isolated from Minnesota, USA - S1T2_Fd - Sphagnum fallax MG (SPAdes) (version 2) | ecosystem: Host-associated > Plants > Peat moss >...
AAAATCGTCAAGAAGAGATGCGAATGATAAAGGTACTACAGTAATACATCTTGCACATAGTTTTGAACAGGTGTTGAACAAGTTTTTTTTCATTTGTTTTTCCCCAAAGTCAGCATGCTTCATGAGTGTGTTATACATCTTGCACATATAGTTGTGAAGAAGTGTGGCACATTGCTTCTTCTTTTTTTTCCCCTGCGTGTGAGCGTACTTCATTGGTGTGTTATACATGTTGTACATGTGTAGTTTTGAACAAGTGTTAGACATCATGTATTTCCTCAAAGTTAGCATACTTTATTATACTGTTATACATCTTGCACATGGTCGTGTCCAGCAACAAGGAAGATTCAACTTTCAAGAACTTTCTCTACAATCACAGCTTAGCCTCCATCCATCCCTATATATCAACGCCATCTCCACACATTATCACCTTCATTTCCCGTTCTTGAGTTGTGTAAATTTCAGCATATCGATCCAACAAGTTCACAAGAACTTCTTCAGCTTCTTTTCAACCACCAGTAGGCTCACAACAGAATTCAGGAAACAACAGTAGAATCATGGGTCAGGCATTTCCCTTTGTAGCTGCAGGTGCGCAGCCCCCCACCTTGGCAGGATCACAGACAAGTCTTGTTGCTGCTGCTGCACCAAGTGCAGCTTTGTCCATTGCTGATGTAATTTGGGTCGTGAAGCTGTTTTTCTTAGTTGCCATCACTGTCGTGCCTTGTGTCACTTACGGAGTCAACTTGTGGAGGTCGACTGTATCTCACTCCTCAAACTCTGGTGATCCAACGGCAGATTCATCAGCAGGAACTGAGTCTCCAGGTACAAAACCAACGAGCATTCTGACTTGCTTTCTTCTTTCCTTGTTTTCTGCTGGATTTTGTTGTGCAAGCAAGCTTGCATTTTCTCTCAGAATTGGCAGGGCTCAACCACAACTTCCTCTTTACTGGAAACCCGCTGATTTCATAACAAGCCTTACTTTCTATTCCTACATGACGTGCATGCAAGTAAGGCCAAGTTATGCAAAAATTCCTCTCATTTGCAAGGTTTGCCACCCTTAGATTCATGTGGCCTTCAGGTTTCTTATGGTACCCTTGAGAAGATCTGGATGTTTTGATGGCAGGTAATGAAGGAGGAGGAATTTCAGCAGGCATGGGTGATATTGAACAGTTGCCACCGGAAGGTATCCTGATCAACATTCCACTTCCGGGCATAAGCTCAACCAATGAAGGTTCCACAAATTCTACTGTCCTGACCGGCTCTATGGATTTCACTGCAGCAAATGACCAGATGGCTTCCTTTGCACTTTCTGTCTGAGCTCAGGAATTACTGGGAATGCTTGGTTGCAGCAAATCACATGCTTAAAAAGTGGATACTTTTGCTTCTTCTTCTTCCTGAGATCAGTAGTTAAGGTATAAGTAGGGACTATTGGTGTTGCAGCATGATGGTGGTGTTCGTGCACCACTGCTTTGAATGTTGTTGACTGGTGAGTTTGATGGCCATAACTTATGATACTTGGGGATTTGGCTACAACTCATATGGTGGTGGCCTTTGCAAACATTTGGTTTCAATTAATGCAGTTGCAACATATGGATTATTTACTTTGGGTACAAATCACTGTTTGTTTTTTCAATTTTCTGTTTGAGCATCAGTAGTGAGCATCCCAAGAGGTATTTAACAATAAATGGTGACAATCTTCAAAGAACTTGTCAATTGCAAAAAAGAAAATCATTTTATGGTTTGGCTGCGTCCAGCACTGAGGAATAGACATGTAGTGAAACTGACCCAAAATATCTCTTTTTTGGTGATTAAAAAATACAGGGAATATTACAACAAAATATTCTCTAAAAAAATTGCAGCAATACGAAGTTTCACAATAAAAAAGATAGTATTACAAATACTTTGGTTGAAATTGCAATGGGTGAGCACTGGGAAGAAGGGTTTAGATAAGTGTTGAGCTTGTAAGTGTCAATAGATATACGGCATGTAAATCTCATGTAAGTATAAATCATTTACATGGCCTTGTGAAAATATTTTGGGAAGTGTTAGTGTATATATTATATATTTTTAATGACCATACCTTCTTGCAAATTCATATTAATTAATTTAGTTGTGATGCATCCCAAAGTATTTGAATGTTTTGATGGTTGTTTTTTTGGCAAGGGGCCATTTGGTTGGCCAAAAACATTATGAAATCCCCCCTCCTTAAGTAGAAATCATATGTGTGTGTGTGTGTGTGTATATATGTAAATGTATTTGTTTTACATTCACACCCTTTTACATGGGCACAAAAAATTATATAAATTATTTTTTTTACACTTACAATCTTAAATCCTTTAGGTGCACAACATTAGTTTTAGATGTTGATATAAATTTGTCCTTGAGGTGCAAGTCAATAATAAATATCATAATTTTAAAAAAAGTAAATTAAATTAAATAGGGTCCACCTTTTTTTTAAATTTTGGTAAAATGATATTTAATGGTACCACACAAGGATGGGTTTATTGTTGGTTGGACATGGTTGCATGGTGAAACATTCCTAATTTGATGGACACATTCTCCTGGTCTTTTTTCAAAAAAAACCAAAAAAAAATTCCATGGGTATGACATTCACCTTTTGTTGAAAGGAGGTTATTCAGGCGGATGCACAAACCAACAATTTAAGCATCCAAACAACTAAGCATTAAGTTTAGGCCTTTTAGTTCAATAATGTATTTAAGCATTTTGCCTTTTTCGCTTTACTCTTTGGTTTTTTGTTCCTCATTTTTCCCCTTCAAGATTGGTGCTTTTTCTTTAATAAAATTTAGAAACTATTCATCATTGTGCCTTCCACTAGGAAAAACTTCAGTTATATTTTAGTGATGTAATTAGGCTTTAGACATAACATAAACCCGTGTTAGATATGTTTTTCAGGCACTACCGTGTTGGCACCTACAGGATACCCAACATGTATCTTGAGGGAAAAAAAAAAAGTAAAAGTAAAAAAATAAACAAATCAGCTGTGGTGATTTACTTATTAGAGCAATTCCCTACTCCTTGTGTGCTATCCTACACAAAAAAGATTCTCAATACTACAGCAATAGATAATCAACCTCCAGAAAAAAGGGGCAGGAAGTATCATAGCATAAGGAAATGCCTATTAGTGAAGGCTACAAATCATCACTTTTAAGATACTTTCTGTGAAATCTCTTATATTTGTTTTATTTGGTTGTCTCCTTAGAAGGGTGGGGCCCCAGGTTGTGACTTCCAATATAAATAATTATGTTTGCCATATCGTGCAGTTTGTACAAGATGCACACAGAAGTTCAGTGTTGTTAGACATGTTAGAATGGTATTGTAAACATGGACAATTTTGCATGCTTTGATCTTGGTCTTACACTTGTTGCACAGAGTTGTTGTGTGACAAATCTGATCCTGAGTCCTGGACTGACCCCACACGCCCGTCCACCAGGTACATCAATGCATTTTTAAAATTGAACACTTTTCAACACAACTATAACTGCATATAACTTCATAGCCTTTTCCCAGCCACAGTAAACCAGCACCCACCAGTGCACCATGAAGGATGAATGGTAAGTGGTCAGGAAACAGTTTTCTGTTGGGTTTCAGTTCCCTAGCTAACCATAGTGGTTAACTCTTTTTTTTCTAACCTACCTACTAACAACCCACCAGCAGGTCGTTAGTAGGTTAGAAGTAAGTAAAGGCCTTACCTATGTTTAAACCATTTACGTACTTCATAACTAGTTAACTATTTTCCTACCTATCTAACTATATATGAGACCTAGTTCCTACAGAATTGGTTACCACCATGCAACCATATATGAACTCCACAGCTGAATAATAACAGGCATCCCATGGATGGTGCACTGGTGGGTTCTAGTTAACTGTGGCCCTTGTCTGTAGTATCTCCAGAACCTAAACCATCAGGCCAAAAATCAAGTGGCCTACTTCCAAAAAGTCACCTTGCTCAAAATCTTTTGTGGCGGTTTATTGGTCCCTCATCCCCCATATTTTTTAGAACTCTGCTGAGTTTGTAAGGTAGAGGGAGGCACCTAATAACGTTATTGCACCTTGCTATTGCTCTTTCCAATTCTTCAAATTCTTTTGGGATTGTGAGGTTATACTAATGAGTGATTTAGGGATGTTTTTAAAATTATACAATACGGTTGAAATTGTTATTTAGAAAATAAGATTAACCTGTTTACGATGACTTAAATAATAATTTATGATGACAATCTTTTTGTTTAGGCGCCCAAGTAAAGGCTTTCAAAACAAGTACTCAAAATTCTTAAAGGCTTTTGAAAATCTGAGCTCTGATTTCACTCACAATGCTTATTCTGAAGATTCTAAATGCCTGTACCTTATTTTTTGTGTTGGTCATGAAAACAAGCCACTATTTGTTTTGTAAATTTTCAGTCCCCCTTGTGGGATAGAGATGTGATCTTTCCCTTCAAATGGCCAAATTTACAAGTGATGTTGCAAGTGATCGCCAACCCACAACTCCCAAACCCTGAATAAATATCTATAACCTTACAGCCCAGACATCCAAGTTTCTCCTTAGAATTTCAGTAACAACAACTATTCCAACCACATCCAAATGCACTCTCAACACTCAGATTGCACCGAAACCTCACAATTTCAACCACATTATTTGAATGATTATATTTATAATTCCATATATTGCAACCACATTAATTGGAACCAATTGTTTGCAAAGAGCCACCAACTAGTCAATCATAGCCAAACTTGCAAATCCAAACTATCATAAGTTATGGCCATCAAATTGACCAGCCTACAACATTCGAAGGAGTTGTGAAAGAACACCTTCATGGTGTAGCATGAACACTTCTACTGATCTGAGTACTGATCTCAGGAAGCAAAACCTGTATCCACTTACAGCATGTGATCTGCTCTAGCCAAGCATTCCCAAACTAGCAAGCAATCCCTGAAATCAGATAGAAAGTGCAAAGGAAACCATCTCAAGCAATATGTAATTTGCTGCAGCCAAATCAGTAGTATTTGTGGAACCTTCATTGGTTGAGCTTGTGGGAAGTGGAATGTTGATCAGGATACCTTCTGGCGGCAACTGTTCAATATCACCCATGCCTCAAATTCCTCCTTCTTCATAAGCTGCCATCAACATATCCAGATCTTCTCAAGGGTACCATAAGAAACCTGGAGGCAACATGAATCTAAGGGGGGCAAACCTCACAAAGGAGAGGAATTTTTGCACAACATGGCCTTGGATACATCATACACTTCTAGGAATACAAACTGTAGGCTTGTTATGAAATGAGCTAGCTACTAGTAATGGAAGGTGCCAGGCACTGCTAATCCTGAAAACAATCGCACGCTTGCTTGCACAACAAAATCTAGACACAAAACAAGGAAATCAAAAAGTAGCTCAGAATGCTTATTGGCTTCATACCTGGAGGCTGATTGCTTCCTGGTGATGAAGAAGGCACTGGATTACCCAGATTTCGGGAGGCAGATGCAATTGACCTCCACAAGCTGACTCTATAAATGGTGCAAACCACCATGGTGACCTCAGCAAAGAAAAGCAGCAGCTTCAGGACCCAAATTATATCATCAACAGATAAAACACTTGATGCAGCAGTGAGTGTCTGTGATTCCACTAAGGTGGGTGGCTCTGCAACTGCATCCATGAAGGATAATGGACGACCCATTTCCTGTTATTTCTGAATTCTGTTGCAAGCTAGATGGTGTAGGAAAATAAGCTGAAAATTCCTGTGAACTTGTTGGATTGATCTGCTCAAATTGACACTACTCAAGAACAACAAATGCAGGTGATGGTATGGAGATTGTCTCCTTATTTATAAGAAAGGGACTTATTTGCCAAGGTTGTGGTTTTAGAAGAGAGGAAAGAAAGTTCCTGAGAGCTCAATCTTCATTGTTGGTTGACACTTGAATGTGTGCAACATGTACAAAAAAATTAACATGTCCAACTTTACTGAAAATTATGTGCAAAATGTACAACAACACGCTAAGTGTATTAACAAAAGACATGTCTAACACTTGCTCACAACCTTTATGTATAGCATGCATAACACTAAAGGATAATGCTGACTTCTAGATATATCTATCTATATACATAAAGGTATACACTTTAATTTGACACAACTCTGTCCAACCTGTCCACCAACTGGTACCTGTCCAACATCTGAAAAGGCAGAACAGAAGACATTGGACTATTGGACCCAAGTCTCAAAGCAGATCAAGTATTTTTCCATACTTTGCCTGAACTCAATGGTCACTTGACCATGTTCAACAATAAACACTTGTCATTGATGTTTGTGAAACAATTCCAATACCTGACTGTAATCCCCATCTATGTCTAACCATATACAATGCTAACACTGTCAAACAGCCTGCAATCAGATAGTATCATGAGACTCCAATGCTGGGAGTCATTGATAGGAACAATGAGTGTGTTACATTGAATATGTCTCTTTACCAACCTTCTTTCCACAAAGACCTCTGAGGAGGCCTTAGTAGGTCCATGTTCCGAGACATGTATATTGAGGTGTTGCCACATGAATGAATTGGCAATGACACACTCTTCAAAAGCAATTTGAGGGCCATGTGTTTGGTAGTAAGCAAAAAACTAGTGCATCAATTCATCATTGACCATGTTGTGCTCAATTGTCAAAGGTGTCAAAGCTGACATCCCCAAAGCATTCTCAAGAGGAGTACCCTGGAAGAAGACGACTTCCATGTTGAGACTGCTATGCCGATCATTCCTTGTCATGCCCATCACCACACAAATCAATGCCAAATGAAAGATTGGGCATAAACTTGCAACTATTAGCAAAGAGCTGCAGATTATATTAGCAATGGTGATTAGGTAGGTACTCATAATAATTCCCACATCTTCATCTCCAACCTGCCAATCATACATATAGCTCATGCTCAGCATTTATTCCTTATTATTCAAGCATGCAAGTGGAGTTGAAAACAATCAATATTGATAGGTCAAGCAGTACCTTCAGGTTTGGGATATTTTTGGGTCTTGGACTGGATGCAATTGATTCCTGCATGATCGTGTCTTGAAGGAAATTGTCAAATAGAACGTTTGTTTTGGAGGTCTTCTCAAACATTTGTCAGTGTCATTTTTTTTACTTTGAAATTTCAAATTTAGGTTCCTGTTTAGAGTTCATGAAACCCTTCTGATGGACAGCATATGCCACTGCATCTCATTGGTCTTGTGCACCACTGGATACATCTTCAAAATGCCAACCACAGGGCACCCTGTGATGCAGTGGAAGCTAAGCCTAAGTATGCATTTGATGACCTTGCAGCAAAATTGGCATTGCCATTCATGCTATTCTGGCCCTCTTTCTTGGGTAGTTGGCATCCCTCATAGCACTCCAACAAATACCTGTCATATTCAACATCTTCACATGACATGGTTCACACCCTCCTGGCATACTTCATGGTGCTCTCTTTCATGATGGCAACTGAACAGCAATGACATTGTGACTGCCACAATATGGCATTAAAATTCAACATCATCTTAAGTTGTTCATTACTTTGTGTGTCTGAGAACTCATACAAGTCTAGGAAAATTTTGTGAGCAAAACAGATTTTGAAGTTTGTGTAGGATACATCTTAGGCATGCACCCATTACTTGTGGCACCAGTAGAATAGATCAAACTTTTGGTGTAACTAGCATATATCAATGAGATTGGATATGAAACTTGACAAAAGCATTTTGAGGCAACCACTGTGTCACCTCCGGCAAACCCAAAATGAACATGATAAGAATGAGTATAGCCATGAGCTTATGAGTGTCCTCAAAAAATAGCAGACCATCACTTCATCATGAATGGCAGTGACTACCTGCCATTCTTCTCCCACTGACTTCATCAGCTCCCTAAGTTGGGTGTAGGTACATATATTATAATCTGTTCCAAATTTCGAAAAACGTACTCAAACTCTGTGTCCTGAGTTTCTATTGTATTTCTGGAATCAACAGGAGAAACCAGTCATGATGTCAGCTAGCATTCACGAGACATACATAAACAAAAATATCCCTAGTATTCTCAGTCATGTTGCAACAAGTTTGTGAGTGTAAACTTCATGTCACTTTAGCATGCAATCTTCTAGTGCAGAACCCTTTATAGATAGGTTAGGTAGCATTCCAGGCTGACAGTTTCTACCCCTAAGCTGTAACAACACATAGGACTTTGGAAACATGTATGGAAGTCAAGACACTCCAAGCAACCACTTCAATGAGCATTCTATCTCTCTCCAAGCAGCCCCTTATATGATGTCATATCAGAAATAGGTATTGATACACACCTAGAATTTCAATCACATTTGCAAATCATGACCTGTGTATGAACACACAACACACCTGCCCCTATGAGTGCTGTTATATCCACACACAGTCCAAATCCCCGCGAAAAGTGATGAGGCTTAGCTCCATCTCATCTCTATGGATGGTTTGAGGAGGGAATGCTACCACCTTCTGCCCCTGCACCTGACATTTCAAAAGTCCCAAAAAGGTTACATTCTCAACAGTCACATAAATTGTTCATATCCTGTTGAAGACCCTGCAAGCATCCTCTATGCCTCCCACATTCACAAGGCATGTCCAAAAGGTAAGTTGATACTTATCTGTCATATTGATCATACAGGTCCTAATGGTTGAAAAGAATGGTGGTCAAAAGGTTTGTATAACAGCATGGCAGTTCTCAGCATTCAACCTCTCCAGAAATAGGTGTCCACACTCTGAGCTATCATATTCCACTAATTTAAACTCCAAGATTTGGCTGGTGACTTGCCATTTTCTTTACAATTTACACTTTGTCCACTTACATCATCGTTTATTTCAGCCATGATGATGTGATTTCGGCAACTTAATATTTCAGTCAAGAGGTTTTGACTTCATTGTGAAAAGAGTCCAAAGTGGCACTCATGATCCTTCACTCACTTGTGTCAATTAGAGTACTTTAGAGTCTTCCTACGATGAGGGCATTACCAGAGTAAGGCGTAGAGACAACTGAATATGAACTTCCAATGTTCAAGGATTTAAAAAGAATTTGATAGGAATCTCCAGTCCAGTTTCCAACCCCAAATTCTTCACATTTCAAGACTCATGAGTCTCAATTCTTAAAAGAAAAAAAATTCCTTGGCAACTCCAATTCCAAACTGAATTTGGTCCTACCAATATCCACGGCCCAAATTGGATGACCTCCTATATCAACGACATACATGCCTAATGTCACCCCCTACCCCCACCCAACCCTCAAATGTGTTATTCAAAAATTTGTATACCTTTTTTTTTCTTTCAAACTAACAAGATGTCTAGCCCTAGTATGAAAAAGTAATACAATAAATTAAATTAAAATTAAAATTTTGAGAAGATGAAAAACTGAAACTTGTATAAATTGAGTTTTAGGACCAATTCCAATTCTAGGTCTGGTTCTAGCCAAAGGCCAATTCCCACTTCCAATTCCAACTTTGAGGCCAATTTCAACATTGATTCCAATTTTGAATTTCTAAATAAATTTTAAACTGATGGACTAAGTAACTAGTAACCAGCCTAGAACAAAATAATACTACTAGAAACCCTCTTTGAGAACCTTTCAAGTTTTAAAGCTACTTCCTAGCCAAAGAACTAGCAATTATCACTTCCAATCAAAACCATTGAGCTAAAACAACTTGTAGTTCTCTAGCACCAAGAGAGAATTGATGGATTAAAAATCGCCTAGGCAAATGCCCACTTTAGCCTTAAACTTTGGGTATGTTAAAATGTCAACTCTTAGGTTCAATTCTCAAATTTAGAGGTCTAGGATAGGTAGGGTGTGAGGGTTTAACATAGTTAAAGGCTAGGGTCTAAGTTAGGTAGGGCATAGGTCTAGGCTAATTAAGGTTAAGGTTCCAAATTGAGATTAAGGTTTCTTGCAATTGCTAATCAACATCAAATGTGTGTCTTGTGGAGAGCACTAATGCCTAGCTTGAATAAAAGGCAAAAAACTCATGGCTAAAATTCACATCAGGTTTTTTTTTTAATTTCACTTTGTTAAAGCTGAATGTTTTTGTTTGTTTTGTTTGTTTAGCTTTCTCACTTGTTGGTCAATGTTTTCTCACATTGCTTGGTGTTTTCTTGCTCTTTGCTTGGTGCATTCTCTCATGTTATTCAATGTTTTTTTACTCCTTGTTTGATTTTTCTCATTCCCTATTTGACAATCATAATTCCCACAATTTTAACAAATAAGATAACTTAGGTGACCACATCAAAAAACACCTTTTGTAAGTATAACAATCAATTCTCATTGGAGTGAGAATTGGCCCCTTGATAATTAACCCTTGATAGGGTATCAAAAGGTAGTAAGGTTTGTGTTTTTGCCCTTGATGGTCTATTATTTATCATTTGAACAAGTACTATATCTAGTTTAATTAGTTTTTAAAGTTTTTATGACTTGGTCAAATTCCTAATATATTAGTCTATTGTCGACCAAGTCATTTTTTTTTTCAACAATGAGTTTATATTTATAAAAAGGGAAGTTGTTATTTCACCCATTCCCAACAAGCAAAATAGTAAATAACTTTTCAAGTGCTTATTCCATAAGCTAAGTAAAATTTTATGCTAATTAGGTGACTTGGCAAATGACATTTAAAACAAAATCCAGTTTGTCGAATATAAAAAAATTAACTTCAATAACAAGTTTGTGAAAACCACCTTTGAAAATCGATTATTATTAAATTTGTGAAAAGCAACACTTTGAGAACTAGCTAGAACTTTTTTTCTTCAATTGTTGAAACCCTCATTGATTCTTTTAAAGTTGAAAGTTTTAAAAATAGAATTGGGCTGATTTTTAAAAGCTTTTTTGATAATTAAAATTGGTAGTTCTCAAAAGAAAAATGAGAAACTCCCAACATCAACCTAAACCATAAATATAAACCCCAAAACTCAAAATTCTTTTAAAGTTGAAATTTTTAAAAATAGAATTGGGGTGATTCGTTAAAACTTTTTTGATAACTAAAATTGGTAGTTTGCAAAAACAAAAGAGAAACACCCAACATTGGTGTTGTTGATGAATAAATAGGTGACATGTCTTGCTTATGTGGCATGTTAACATAATGTTTAATAATAAGTGATAGAAAAATGTTGAGAGCAAGGAAAAGTCAGAAAATCTTGTTAAATTCCTAGATTGGGACCTTTATTGATGGTGCTAAACAAAAAATTTATAAACTAATGCGATAACATAAAACAACTTAACCCTCCATTGTGAAACTTGTTGCATTCTTATGAAGCTTTATCCTCCATTACCAAGAAACTCCACAACTTTCAATACGAAGAAACTTCACAATGACATGGCTTTCCAACTCTAATGCAAGTTGGTAGGTAAAAGTTATAAATTCTTATGCAAACACACAAATAATTTCATGCTCTAGTGCAACTTTGAATGTAGGAAATTTGGTAGAATCGCAAGTAGGTTCATAAACACAAGTAAATGCAAGCTTGCATTCAAACAAGCAAGTTGTTGTTCAAAAAAATGGTTGAGGTGGCAAAAGTGCAAGGTGTACAAGTGGAGAAGCTTTGATTCCTCGACAACACCATAATAATTGAGAACACAATGAAATTTTGACACTCATTGTTTGCAAACATGTAAAACACATAGCATGGGAGGAACTCATCAATCCAAGGTCACAAATGATACCTATAGGTTGTTATGCAATGTTGGGACAAATTACCAAAGAACTACAATAAA
>Ga0209208_10010844_pt1 | contig 11737 bp, 6 predicted proteins | sample S1TSphfallax_3_FD_187694 | JGI IMG/M metagenome (GOLD analysis project Ga0209208, IMG submission 187694) | Host-associated microbial communities from peat moss isolated from Minnesota, USA - S1T2_Fd - Sphagnum fallax MG (SPAdes) (version 2) | ecosystem: Host-associated > Plants > Peat moss >...
TTTTCCCATGCATGTCATACATTTTACCTTTTTTTTCATGTCAAATGAAATAAATTTTTTCCAAATTTGATATAAGCCTCTAAAGTTTCTATTGTTTTGACTTATGAAAATGAGAATAATAAAATTTATCCAATGTAAGTCATGTGTTACCAATGGCCCAAAATTCCCAAAATTTTATTTTTTTGAAACTTTTACATTATAATAAGGCATTTGGTTATTGTCACATTCATACATTTTATACACATTAGCACATAAGGTGTTTGTGTAAAAATATTGGGCAAAAAAAATTGTTTAAACATTCCTTATGAATCCTTGAACCTTTTTTTTTTTTCATGAAACAAAATCTTGAATTTTTTTTAAGACTTAGTAAGAATCCTTAAATTTGTTCAAATTTGACATTATATGCATAAAATAATACCCTTGTAATGTATCTGTGTATGAATAAAATCAAAATTTCAATATGAATGTGTCATTAAGTTTCAACATGTTTAAGTGAATGAATCCGATGAATACAAAATGAGACGATCAATTTGGATACCCCAACCATGTTTTGACCCATAGCCTAGGTTGAGCCACTATATTTACCCATTAAGTTCAACCTAGGCGTAGCCGTTATGTTTAATCATTAAGTTTAGTCATTATGTTTAGCCACTAAGTTTACTTAAGCTTAATCATTATGTTTAACCACTAGATTTAACCATTAGGTTTAGCTTAAGTTTAATCACTATGTTTAGTCAAGGTTTAGTCATTAGGTTTAACCAAAATTTAATCATTATGTTTAACCACTAGATTTAAACATTACTTTTAGCCAATGTTTTGCCATGAAATTTAGCTATTAGGTTTATCAAATTTATGTTTAAAGTGACTTTTAGTTAAAGTTTAGCCATTAAGTTTATCAACTAAGTTTAACCACTAGATTTAATCATTAAATTGACCTAGTGAAATAGTCCATTATCTACGAGTCAAATAATCATTCATTCTATTAATCATTTTGTTAGTCAAAATGACAAGGTTCAAATTGACTACTTAATCATGTTAACAAGTCCAAAAATTGATTTGTCCATATTGATAAGGTGGTTTTTTTTACCCCTTTCATAGAAAACCTAGTAAACCATGAATTATATTAATGGCATTTACTTTTTAGGAAAGACAAAAGAAGAATAGGGATACATGAAAATCATAATTAAGTTACAATGTTATGGAGTTGGACTATACAAGGAAAGACAAGAAAGTAGGACCATGAAAAATCCAAAAAGTTATAAAGCCCCCAATGTTCTGAAGAGGTAATGAATAATCATTTCACCACAAGCAAATGTCGTATTCCATGAAATTGGAACAAAAATGGTCAAAACTCCACAAAAGATATGAGCTTGTTTCATGTGGATGAATTTCAAGCAATGACAAACAAAGACAACAATGGCAAGAGGAAATAGACAATGGGGTTTGAAACTTTAAAGACATGAAGAAGAACATGGAGTAATAAATGTTCACCTCCATTTTCATGATGTTATTGGTTTATTGCATGAACACATAATTAACTTTGGGTTTTCAACCTCAAGGGGTTGAGTTTTAAGGTTTGAAGTTTGAAGCTCTATGGTTTCATGATATATATAAAGAGATCATTGTTCATTTGCAATAGGATAATTCCCAATTTCAAGGGAACGAAGATAGAAATTTAACAAAACTTTTGATTGTTGAACTTCATTATTTTGTTATCTTGTTTAGGAGATGTAAAAAGTAGAAAAAAAGTTGGAGTACTTCCAACATTGAAAGAAGCATGGTGAACAACTTATGACATTCATGGCCATGGTACCTTTGGTGTCAAAAATACCATGGCTACAAATTTGAAGCTTTCCTATACTATTTTTGGTGCCAAAAATAGCCCCACAAAATTCATCTTGAGGAAGAGGCTCTTGGTTGCCATGGTCAGGGAGCTTGAAAGCACACCCCCCTGAGGCTCAAGGCCATGTGTTGTTTTTCTTCATGTAAAGTTGGGGGCATTTCAAGCCCATGAATTGTTATTTTTTGTGCAAAGCCAAGGCCACTTGGAGCCCTTGAATTATTAAGCACCACAAGGAGTTGAAGGTCTTATAGGCTACCTTCAATGTCGAAAAAGGCCAAGGAAGCTTTGCTTGAGGAAAACATTACTATGGACCACCATGGCCATTGAGCTTGATAACACAAACTTGGGGCTAAAGGCCTCGGGTCTTTTTTTGACATGCACACATGAGGTGTTTCAAGCCTTATTGTTTTTTCTTCTTTTATATAATTTGGGGTGCTTCAAACCCCTTGAGTTTTTTCTTTGTTTCAAATTGGGAGCATTGAAACCCCCCAATTGTTTTCTTTGTGTAATGGTAGGGTAAATTCAAACCCTCAAGTTTTTCAAAATTACAACAAAAAGGAAGCTCTTGGCCATCATTGTTGGGCCACATTATTTTGAACATTTTAAGCTCCTAGTCTTTATCACGACCAAGGGGTTCAAGGCCTTGAATTTTTCAATGTGCAACCTCTTGGGGTTTTGATGTGCCTTGAGATTTCATAGTCAAAGCCCCAAGGTGCAATCCCTCAAGAAGTTTTTTTTTCTTGAGATGTGGGGCCACTTCAAGGATCTAAACTTTGATGGATTTTTCACACACAAAGGGCCCTAGGTTTCTTTAATGGGGTTGGAGCTTTTGAGCTTCACCCCCCCCCACATCCCCATTTTTAAAAATTAGAAAGCTTCAAAATTTCATTCTTCAACATGAATTTTTTGGTTTAATAAATGTTTGTAATCCTTTGTGGATTTTATAAGAAATCTTGATGTTTGGTGAGGAAAACATTCATGAAGACTTAGTCAACACTACTTCTAAATATCATGTTTTCATTTTGTTCATTTTTGTGTTGTGTTTTAATTAAGTATTATACAAAACAATAATCTTGGATTGTGATTATGTTCCATACTTGCATTATTCAAGAAATATTTGAAGAGGAGGAGATGGACTTTGCACAATGGGATTGGAAAAGGTATGTGGTTCCATCCAACTTGTTTGGTTGTTAATTAAAGTTTATGTTCTTGGGCACAATTGAATGATTTTCCTATTTTTTGGTAGATGGAGATTGTAGGGGATCAAATGGCCTCCTAGGACCTATCACATCCACCTCTTCCATCATTGTGATGGTGCCATCTAAAAAGTCCACAATCACACCAAGATCAATACTTATATGGACATTTTGGAGAGACACAAAATCTGCCTAAGGCAAAAGTTTCAAATGAGCATCCCCTTATGCCACATGGCATCCATGTTAGTCATGCATCTGTCACATAGGATTGATGTCCTCAAGATGGAATATGTGTTCCATGTTAACTATCAGGAGAGGAATAAGGTGTTATATATATCCCCCATAAAGTGGCAAGGACATAAATATTTTAGTGAGAGGTATGAAGTGGGGTGGAATGATTAGTATAAGTTGGAAAATCAAAAAGTTGAAGACTTCCTACAAGCAGACCCCAATCTTCAAAAGATGTCCAAAAAGATGTTTTTTTTGTGTGGGATGGTAATTATTGCATATGTCACATGGGACCACCTAGATGAATGTTCTTGGCACATATTGGTGGATTCGATAGTTCTTGAAACAATTATTGGACTCATGAATTACTGACCATTATGATTGATCTTAATAAATAATCATTACTGCCATAAACACTTGGAATTTTTTGTTGATGTATTTATTTTGATGGTCTTAGTCAAGTGTTTGGAATATGATACTAAGAAGTTGTTCATTCCAAGTTAATCAAATACAACCACATATGCCCAAATTTGGTCCATAATTTTTTCCAAATCCAAAGCATTGGGAAAATTCCACTAACACAATGCAAGAATCATTGGTGTTAGTCGAAAAAAATAGAAAGTGTGAAACCAAATTTCAAAAGACTTGCCATTCCTTCATTCAAAAGGCATTTTTTGAATACATGTACAAAGTATGGATATCCACCACTACAAGACATCATGGTTTTTTTTACTAGAAAAACTAATCAAAAACCCCCATTTGTGTCTTTTTGCTCCCTTGTCTTACTCGACCAATTAAGTGCCATTTTGGACAAGCTGATTTTGACACAATCACTTTTGATTGGTGTCATTTTAATGAGGGGTCATGGGACATTTTGACTAATTAATATCACCAATTGTTAATTCGACCATTGGTCAAGTTGGCCACAATGGCAATATTTGTCTTGCATGTTGTAAGCACATTACATCTTGAGTTGCAACGTGGCAATATCTAGTGTTGTCTTCCATCAATACTTTTTTCCATTTAAAAGTGCCACATGTCATCAATTTGTTGCATCTCACATGAACACATGTCATAAATAGACTGCATCTAAATTTGCCATGTGTCATCACATGGTGGCATCTATAATGTCCACATGTCATTAATGTGTAGCATCTTGTGTTGCCACGTGTCATCATTTGTGTTATCCATGGGGGTCAATTGGCAATGTTATACAATGAAGAGTAGTGGTTAATTTGACTAATTGTAGTTGAATAGATACATGGCCTAATTTACTACACTATGTCATTTATGTGCATTTTGAAAGAGACCCAAATCATCTTTGACCATTTTAGGTGTACACACATACATTGTTTTTCAAGCCAACCTTAGAGCTAAATGTCATAAAGCTTCCAATCATTTTTACCTTTTTCCTCTACCAACCACTACATTGGTTTTATTGACCAATTTAGAGATTCCCATGAAAATGGTACAATTGACCTTGATTAGTCTTCAAACACATAGGTATGCATACATTATATGATTACAAACAATATCAAAATAACTTGAAAATTTCCATATTGTTGATTATATCAAAATGTAATTCAACATGAAGGTTGAAATCATAAGCCTTGCCACACACACCATGCCACTTACATACACTACTTGCAAACACTATTACTCCTATACAATAATGTCATACACTACTTGCAATTCCTTGTAGCCACACACTACTTACATACGTTGTTTCTACAACACTTGTATTAAGCCTTCTTCCCACCTATAAACAATACCATTTCCCATAACGTTCACCGTTGTAGTATTTGGGTTTGGAAATGGCAACTTCACAAACCCTTTTTTAATATTGATCACGACTATTGTATAGTGCCCAAGTGCAATCATGTTTCCATGGAATGTCATCCATGGCACACCACATATTTCCCCAGTTGCACATGCTAATATAATAGTAGGGTCAAACTTGTCGACTTTTGTATGTGGTTTGAAAATATGTTACAAGCAAACCATTCATCAAATAATTATGGTTTGTTATGATGAACTACATTTATCACAATACAAAGAAATGAACTAAGACAAACCCATGGACAACTTAAATATAATTGCAAACATGGAATATAATTTACTTGGCCTTCTAAAAATCACAATCAATGAGTTGGGGATACAAGAGAGGCCTCTTTTAAACTTTTGTTAGCTTGTAGTACGTCAACTCCAAATGTAGATTGGTAACCATTAGAGGAAAAAAAAAAAAGTAACCAACTTATAAATAGGAATTAAATATAAAATTGCAAACATTTTATCAGATGCCATATATCACATAACATTGGCAATTCTAGGATGATCATGGTAATAATTTAAGAGTCACATTTGCTTCAACATATTTTAATTTACGGCTAGGTGATACATGAATGACATCCTCAAAAAATTTATTTCCTTATACTACTGATGGCAATGAATTTAAAATAACCAATTAATAATTAAATAAAACATAATAGAAAAGAAAAATCCTATGTGCATGTTGCAAACTATCAAGTGGCATTTCCAATTCAACCACTCAAGTGGATGATTAAATTCCAAATGACAAAACATTTGTCCCAAAAAAACTCACCCTTGACATGGTCTTTTTGTTGGGAGATGTTAGTTTACACTTTCATGGGTGTGGTTTAGTTTTTTTGACCTCCACAACATTCATCGCTATTTTGTCCCAAGCCACTTGCTACTTCAAGGTTATTCTCCTTGTGTATGCTTGTTGCAATTGGGTCAATTGTAATAGCCAAATCATCATGGGTCTTTTGGGGGTTCACATGTCATTTACATAATAGCATACATACACATCAAGGGTGCATGAAAGTGTTCAAACATGCATGCATCCAATTTCTCAAGAAGATTATCATGGCTATAAACCAAATATGTTGCAACCCCACTTTTGGAAGAGTGTGAGGATGACACTCACACTCTCGAAATGAGGACTTGGGAGTCCTCTGGGACTCCCAAAATTTCAGAGTTCAATTGTAGGGGTCAAAACACCTTGCCTCGAGGCATTTTTTATATCATTGGAAAACTATTGAACTATAGATGTCGAAAATGGCCTTGCATGAACCATTTGGACATTTATAGCAAGAGTTATGGCAAAAAGAAGGGCCGGGAGTCAAACTTGCAGTTTGACTCCCGACCATTAAAAGTCAGGAATCGACCCGACCCCGGTGTGTGCAGGTGGAGTGCGACACACCATTGGAAAGCTCTCAAGGAGAGCTACAAGTTTGCTTTAGACCTCATCCCAATCACAGGTCTGAACAAAGAGTTATGAACTCGCGAAGTCCCGAGAGTCCAAACCGGGATAGTTTCGGGACTCCTCTTGAGAATCCCAAGACAAAAAGCCATTCAGATGTAGGTGCTGTGGAGAGACGCAGAGAATACTATATGGGGGAAGGTGGTGGCTTCCCCCGAGTCCGGGCCGTGGTGAGTCTTGTGAGTCTAGAGGTGCCCGTGGCTCGTCCTAGCACCAAGGGTGCTCGAGAAGGTGAACTAACCAACTTGTTGGTTGGTTTGATGCAGGTTCGAATAAGTAACTAAAGCTTGTCCCTCTTCCTAGTCCCATCCTGGAGCTTCAACACACCCCTCTACCCCTTTTAGTGCTGAGAGTAATTGGGAGCATGCCCCGAGTTCCAAACAATTTTGATGTTTGACTAACTTGGACCCAACTTGGGTCCAACAAGGAACTTGGGAGCGCATCAAAATTTAGTTGTCCATAGATGAACTAACATTCCTTATAACCAAACAATAATTAATATCACAACCCACTTGTCCATGAGTAATAAGGTCCAAGGTCTCCATTGGTGCATTGGCAATAATTTTAGAAATAGAGTTGTCAAGGATAACAATTGTTTTAGGTTCCTGTAGATTACAAATGTAATTAGTTCAAGTTGAATGTAAATAACAACAACTAGTCATAATTATTTACGATTATTTACTACTAAACCATTTTCTTGTACAATACATGAAAATCACAAAGTGTAGAAAAAATAATAACGTTTATTTATTTTGTATGCTTGAGTACATGAAAGCTAAAGTGAAACAACTCACCTAAACACCATGGGAACTCCTTGTAGTTAGTCCTTTTGTGGCCATTGTCGTGGTCATGACATTGCATTCAAAACTTTTAGCAAGATCACAAGGTTTTTTAGTTTGTATTGTTGGTACCATAGGAAGCTCTTCACTTTTTTTTGTTTCTTTTGTTGTAACTTGTGCACCCAAATTTTTATGCATAGCAGCAACCATTTATGCCATCATCCCTTCCAAGGCAATAAGCCTTTTTTGCCAACTATTTGTCTCATTCGAACTTGGTGTACATTAAATCAATCCTTGCTACTTGTTATTGAAGCCCTCCTACACAATATAAAAACAATATTACATGCACATACATTAATATCAAACAATTGTGGATAGATTATTCTTACCATATTTGGAGAAGGAGAAGTCTTAACATGTTGTGGGGGTTTTGGGAGCCCTTTTATCTTTCAAAAGATCTTCATTTAGCTTTGCTAGTGTAGGGGGTTGACCCAATTCATTCTCATGGACATGTAAACATGCTTACAAGCCTTGAACATGTGATCCATTTTATAATGCAATTGGATTTGAACAATTAGATGTCTACATAAATCATACAATAGCAAAATTGTACACTTACTAATCTCCCAACTATTCCCACTTCTCCACCATGGCCCGAATGACTTGGAGTCACCACAAATGTTTGCATGGCACAATATTTTGTTTCCTCACATTGTTTTGCTTTTGAAGCAACAAGGTGTTTCATATTCTCCCAATGCTCTTCACTACAATCCCCAAGCCTTGTTGCATTGGTCTTGATGAGAACCTTTAGGGAATGTCATTTGTTCTTCAAGTACACTTGTGCGTTGAATTCATGGTAGGACAAATCATACCCAACATATTCCCTATTTCCCTCCAACCTATTTTTCACTATATTCATCAAAATGTTGGGTTAGGCATTAATATTATTTATGTTAAGATCCAAAATATGACAATACCCATGTAACATATTTATCCAAATGTTTATGCGGGGGGCTTTCGGTTTTCAAGCTGAAGCACATGTGACAAAAAAATGTTTCATCTCATCGGCCTTTCTCTCAATGGCCATTTTGCATGCCTTATTCATTATTACCCTACAAGCTTTGTAATCTATAACTTCACACTCTTTCTTACTCAACCCAACAATAAGCACATCCTCCCCACCTTCCACATCATTAAACACGTGTACTTAGTCATTACTTCCCTAAGGAGGTCATGAACCCTAGTTCAGTAATATCCTTTCCCTTAGGCCTTGTAGCTGATCTTTTATTTGGTAAGTAACTTTTGAGAATAACTATTAGTGGCAATTAAGAAATTATAATTAAATTTAACGTTTTGGGCCATTTCAAATTTATTAAGTAAGTTGAATATAATTATTTAAATATTAGAGGTTGAATAGCAAGTAAACGCACAATATGGTGGTTCACTTTTTTAAATTATCATATTCCACAAATTCCATGTTTAAATATTAAAATTTTAATTTTATATGATACCATTGGTTAAATGGTAATAAATTCCATGAATTAAAAGTAATAAAGTCCATATTAATAAGGCCCAAGTAGAGATTCTAAGTATATGTAGCTATGAATTTTTTTTTTGAAAATGAACAAAAAACAACAATGCTATAGGCTTATGAAAATATGAGTTATTCTAGGGCATTCAAAAGTTCATAGTTAGAATTTGGCTATGATTTTTAAGGAATTTTTTCACTTAAAAGTGTATTATCTCATTTTAACTCATATGTTAAATCACTGTAGATAATTTTGAATAAAATTTAAGATGAACCTTTCAATTTTCTATCATTCTAATCAACCAACCAATCCATAATTTTGAATTTCAAAAATCCATTGTTATTAGCAACTGAACTTTTTATCATATGAATTTTCATAGTAAAAAACTTATTTTCAATTAATTAATATAATTTATAACGTACTATGCAAGTAATTAATAAATGGTAATAAATGACTAATATGTACTAAATAAGTAAATAATACATAGGCTAGGAGGAAGGTTATTAATGTTTTTGAGTTGACTTGGTCAAAGAAAAATCAAATGATGTTACTTCTTACTATCGATAACTATCATAATAGTTAGTTATTTTAAAAAAATTAAGATGATAGGTCAAACGGATGGGTTTGACAATTATCAAACTTAAAGCATCCCATCAATATATGCAAGATAAGTGAAAGATGAATCCTCCAAATTCATCACTTGTCATGAATATTATTGTCCTAACTTCATTGGTGGATGGAACCCTCTTTAATGTTCCATTGGGTACAAGGATTCTTATATTAAACATCATTGGATGGTGGAATTGTCATAAAATCCCATTGGTTCATGAAAGGAAAAGAGGCCTTTGATTGGAAGGAAGGATTTTCACAAGTTTTTCATTGGTCAAAATAAATTAATTCAAAGAGAGATCAAGTGAGCTCCTTGGAGTTTGAGATTCTCTTACTTGTTTGGTGTGAAATGTTATATGTGTTGTAGGAGGAGTGTGTGAGGGGCGAGGAGCTAGTTGAGTTTGTGTGTGTGAACGTGTATTGCTCATGAGCACAATGATGTGTGCAAGCAAAAGGGGCATGGAAAAAGATTGAGTGTAGAAGTAGAGGGAATTAAAGTTTTATGGAATATTATCGATGGACAAGTTTTTGGACTTTTACTAAATATGTGTTTCTACAATTAATCTTGTAGTATGAGTTGCAAAATGTTATTTCCAAGTTTTAACATCATCCGAACTTTTGTAAGGAAACTACACTTGTTAAAAATAGCAAGGGTTCTCAAGTTATTTTTTCGCAACAATGTAAAAAATAGCTCATGGTTTTTGGGGCATATCTTCGGATTGCAAAAATAAAAGCTTATGAAATTTTATGCCAATGTTGCCTTTGAAATTACCTCTCTAACAACAATATGCATGTTAGAATTGAAGTTTGTATGAAGACATTATGATAAAGTGAATGAAGGGGGGTCAAACTGCCAAAATGTGAATGTCAACGACATCAACATTCACTATTACAAAATGAGTCCTAGTTCAGTATGGGTTTCACTAGATTTAGTGAATTTAGACATTTTTACCTAGTGATATTATTTAACCCCTAATGAATGGAGACCAATTGTTATGAACAATGAATTGTTTCATTAATACTTAATGAAACAAAGTTACCCTCAAGTGAAATACAAATTTACCAAACCATTCATTTGCTAGTTAATTAACTAACCAACATGGAAATCAATTAAAATTTAATTATTTAATATATAATATTATTGATAATTTCATGATTTTTAAACCTATGATTTATTGACATATGTCACTACCTAGGTTAAGTTGAAAACCTAGCCTAGGTAGGTAGGTAGGCCACATAATCAACCTAAACACCTATTATAGGAATTTGATAGGAGAATATTATGTCAACATACCATTGTTGACCACACACAACACCACTAATAAGGTTTGATCCTTTGACCTTTGGAATGAAGGCAAACACCCTTACCATCAAACCACCCCACTTGTTGTTGTAATATGTGACATTACATTCTATTTATCAAATATTTCATTTTAAACATAAAGTTTGAAAATTCATATCTTATTGAGATTTTGTTCAAATGAAATGATTCGAGTTACTTTTAAAAAAATAAAAAATGTACATAATTACATTTATTTCCTTTTGAAAGTTTAAAATCATTTCAACAAAAAAGAAAGGTTGAATATCATTATTCAATAACATTTCAATGACCATTTTTTTGAAAAACAAAAGTTTAATAAATGAATTATTTTTTTGTTAATATATTAATATTACTTATGTTAATTTATTTTCAATTATTATATGATTTTTTCATTAATTTAAATTATTTCACCTTACATTATTCATGATTATTTATGGATATTTCTCAAATTTTTGGTTATTTTTGGCTATTTCACTTTAGATTACTTTTGGTTATTATAAATTTTTTTGGCTATTATAACTTATTTCACCTTAGGCTATTTTCAATTTTATAATTCTTTTTGGTTATTCTATGTTATTTTGACTATAATAAATTATTTCAATTTAAACTACTTGTAGCTATTATAAGTTATTTTTGGCTATTGAAGGTTGTTTCACCTTATGTAATTATTAACAATTTTAGGTTATTATAGGTTATTTCACCTTAAATTATTTTTGTCTATTATAAATTATTTCACATTAGAATATTTTTACAATCCTAAGTAATTTTAATATATGGATATTGGTTATTTTTTTATTAATGTTATTGGTGGTTATTAATGGAAATTGGTACCTATTCTATTTGTGGCTATTAATGCCTATTAGTGGTTATTTTATTAATAGTTATTGGTGGTTATTGGTGGTTATTATATTGGTGGCTATTGTGACTATTCTATTAATGGCTATTGGTG
>Ga0209208_10010845_pt1 | contig 11736 bp, 8 predicted proteins | sample S1TSphfallax_3_FD_187694 | JGI IMG/M metagenome (GOLD analysis project Ga0209208, IMG submission 187694) | Host-associated microbial communities from peat moss isolated from Minnesota, USA - S1T2_Fd - Sphagnum fallax MG (SPAdes) (version 2) | ecosystem: Host-associated > Plants > Peat moss >...
ATCTCCCTTTAAGTATGTCTTCTCTACGAGCCTAAGTAAAAGATCAATTCCAACTTTGTGTTGAATTCCTAGGTCCTAGTGCTATAATTTTAGGAAATGCAAATCTACCAATGAAATTAAAGAATGAAAGTTCAAGTTTGAAGGTTTACTTGCAAAAGTCAGGTCTGAGAGAAAAATAAAAACAAGAACTAATTTCAAAAGTAAATTTGAAAGAGCTAGATTTGCAAGTGAAAGTAGAATGCCAAGTAGATGAACAAAACCAAGGTTCAAAAGTAGATTTGCATGTTGCACCGAAGACCTTCAAGAGAGCTAGGGGTTAGCTAAGTCATATCAATTACTTTTACATCTTTCTTCCAATTGCATGCACGTCAACACAAGACATTAATTTAGTACGGGATGATTTTTTCAAAACTCTATAATCTAATCTACTCTAGTGAAGCATTCCTAGAACATGCCATAACAAGATTCCTAAATTTATTACACTTTCTAGATTCTTGGGTTTGTTTATAGGAAAGAAAAAGGGATACCCTTGGTTGGGCTAAAATGCACTCCACCAAATTGTTGGAGGCTAGGACCAAGAAGTTCAAAGCAATCATGAACTTGACAATCCCTCGTAGGTGACGAAGTAGCATGTTGGATTTGCAAACAACAAACAAGGATAAATCTACCCCTTGCAACAAAAAAAGAAAATTGTCCACCTTCTCCTGAGCCACAAAGCAAGAGATCAACACAATTGAATCAAATGCCTTCAACAACCAAAAAAGGCATGTGGACAGATGAAGCCTTGGAATTAACAATGGATGTTGTTGAGAATGGGACATATTCCTTATGGAGGGCCAGGAGGGCATGGAACATTCCAATGAGTTCCATTTTTTACCACCTGAATGGAAAAACTAAATCAAAGAAGATGGGGCCAAAAGGTGTCCCTGCTGAAGAAGAAGATGTAGCAGTGATTGCATGGACATTAACTATGGAAGGATGTGGATTGTTGATAAGCAAACAACAACTAAATATGCAAGTTGCAAAACTAACACAAACAAGGGCTACACCATTCTGGGATGGAATACCTAGCAATAGTTGGTGGCACTGGTTCAAACATAGACACCCAAAAGTTAATATTATACATATTGGAGGTTTGCAAAGCACAAGGGCTGACACCCAGCTCTTGCAACTTTTTCTATAACAACTTACAAACAATGTACATCCAACACAACTACAATCCAAATCATATATGGAATTATAATGAAATAAGAATTCAACTTGGTAGACAGTCTAGAACAAGAGTTTTGGCTAGGAAAAGATCCAAACACAATTTATAATACCATTCCCAAGTCTCAGGAATGGTTTATAAACTATGCAATCAATGCTACAAGGGGTTTTTTGCCTAGTTTCTACATCTTTAAAAGCGACAAACTAAAGGATGATTACATTAAGTTATGCAAATTAGGTACATGTATGGCCATGCACAAAAAAACCTAGATGATTACCTTCCTATTTAAGGAATTTTTATCTTTCTTTAAAAGGTCAATTCCAAGTGGGGTGTCACTCACCAATAGACATTCATTAATTCTAAATGGGCATGGCAGTCGTGTCACCTTAAAAGCAATAAAACATGCCAAAGATATTGGGTTAAACATGATCACATTACCATTTCACACATAACATGTATTGTAGCCATTAAATGTTTCTTATTTCAAGCCTTTTAAAACAACATTTAGAAAGGTTAAGGATGCTACCATCTATAAAAGCAATCATCAATAACCAAATAAGATAACCTTAACTAGCTGGGTGGATCAAGCCTTCGAGCAATCATTGACCAAAAAAAATATTAAGTCTAGGTTCAGAACTATAAGTGTATGGCCTATCAACCTAAAGGCAATGGATAGCAAGACTAGACCATTAGAGGTTTACACTATAGCAGCAAACATCAACAATGCAAAAAGTGAAGAAGATTACACAACAGAGGGGGAAGCTGAAAATAATCAACAATGGGGGGAGGATTTTGTTGCTGTAGAGTTTTTCCACATAGGTGAAACAATTCAACATCCAACATTTAAAAATCTACCTCTGTACATGCTAAAAAAACACCAACGTTACTATGTTGATACACCCTAAAGCCTTATAATGAAAGAACAAAAACTAGATTTTTTTTTGTTGTAAACCTAGATGACGGAAACTTTGAAGGTAGTCTTGAGGAACCCATCAATTTCCAAATTTGATTCAAGAATCCATGAGGATGCATAACCTCCTATTGTTGCCTTGTTTACATGTAAAACACACAAAAGGAAAAGAGCCCTTAGTTGATTATTCACAATCGCATGTTGTGACTAATTCTAAATACTTGGATATTCCAAAAAAAAAAAACAATGGAAAAGGCAATTGCAAAGGAAATCAGGGAAGATAAATGAGAAAAGGAAGCAAACCAAACAATCAACAAAATTGGGTTCTATAGCAAATCAAGTAGTTTGAAAATGTGCAAAGAAACATGTTAAAGCATATTCATTATAGCCTAGATTCCCACAACTATAACTGAGGTGGGTGATTGTTTTCACCAGGAATTTCAAGCAAATCTGCATACAGATCCATGCAATTATAGGGGGGGTAAATTTGGGCTACACAACATGGATTCAACAACATGCAAGGTTGCAAGCATAAGTTAGGCAACAAACAAGAGGGCACCTTATAGCAAGGCTACAACCCTTTGATGATTGAAGAAGAAACAAGGAATTGGTTAACACCGGGATTAACATAAGGATAAAATCATATATATGACCAGTACTAAAAACAAGTAGAACAACCTCAAGAGGATAAGTTGCAACAACCAAAAGGATCAATTAAAGAGAAAGAAAACCAACATTAACAACAAAAAGGATCGATCAACTAAAGAGGACCAACTACAACACTAGAAAGGATCAAGAAAGACAAAAATTATAGTAATTGGCTAGGACTAAAGAAGAAGAAAGATGACCAAAGTTGATTAAAGAAAAACATGATTAGAGTATGATCAAGGAGAGAGGACCAAGCACTGGGAGAGGAGAGGGAGGACTAGGCATGGAGAGGATCAAATCGATAAGACTAGGTTCAAAGGACCAAGACTTCAAAGAAGACTAGGCATGAAAGGATCAAAAGATAAAAAGAAAGGACCAAGCGCTTTGTAGAGAGGATTGAGAGCATTGGGCACGCATAAAAAGCATGTGAAAAAGATCAAAGACACTAGGTGCCTGGGAAAAGGATCAAAAACACCAAACATGCGTGGAAAGTGCGCAAAGAGGATTGAAAGCACTAGGTGCATGCTGAGAGCACGCAACAAGGATCAACAACCCCTAATGCACATAGAGTGCACGCATCAAGGATCAAAACAACACGTGTAGAGAGTGCACAACAAAGATTGACAACACCTAGCGCACATAGGAAGGATGAACAACACTAGGTGCACATGGAGAGTGCACAACAAAGATCGTTAACACCTAGCACACATAGAGCGCACATAACACAAATCAAGAGCACCTAGCTTACAGAAAAACATGCATAGAGCATGTGTAACGAGGATTGATAACACTTAACGTGCATAGAAGGGAGCATAGAACGTGTGCAATGAAGATCAAAAACACCTAATGTGCATAGAAAGCGCATGGAAAGGACCAAAAACGTGTGTAATGAGGATCGAAAACACTTGTTATGCATAGAAAACACACAAAAAGGATCAAGAGCACATGGCAATGAGATGATTGAAAGGACTAGGCATGAGTGAGAGGAGATGGAAGACTAAGAACAAATGAGAGGAAATGGGTTAGGCATTGAAAGAAAGGAGAAGGTGCGAAGAGAGAAGAGCTCACAACATGGGACCGGACGCTTGCTTTTAAAAAAAAACCACCAAAGGTTCAAGAGCTCCCATAATGCAATCACTTACGATACACATGCAACAACAAGATCACCTTAAACACAAGACTATCACCAAGAGTTCACAACACAAAGAGGAATCAACATCTACTTACGTACACATGAGACCTTCGTCTAGGAGCTCAAAACACTAGAGGTGGAATCAACATCTACCAACTTCAACCACGAACTCACAACATGAAACATAATCAAGCTCTCTTGATTTACCCAAAGGACACAAAAAGGAGGACTATCGAGCAAGAGAGGGAGGAATGAGTACATTGAGCAGGAGAGGGAGCATAGGGGCTTAGAGGGAGCATAGGGGCTTAGAGAGTGCGACTGGAAGTCGCATGGGGAGGATGGGCCAGCTGTTGGACGCATGTGAGGGTGATGGAAAACTATGCCCACAAACATTCGGAATGGGGGTGGCAGTTTTGGTGAACAAGATACTAAAACCCTATTATCGTCAATTTGTTAGCCCTAGATTTCCTAGGATCTGAGCCCTAGGTTGGAAAGTGAATGTTTATTTTGAAAATGTTGATCATCCTAATCTTCATCTAGTTCAATTATGGGAGTAGGTAATGTTCAGTAGTGGGGTAGTGACTGGTTGGTTTTAGGTGAGTAAACAAACTGTCATGGGCTGCAATGTGTACGACCCACTTTTTTTAAACAATTTTTACCCCCCAAACTTTGAAGGAATGTATCTTACTCATCTTTCACCCGTTTTGAGCAATTCAAATGGGCATGGGTGCGCTTTCTACTCATGAAGATTTTATCTTCAGACCCTATGTGGAAAGGAGGCATTTCGAGTGAGAGGGAAGTGACTGAGACACTAAGTGTTCAGTCACCGGCCTGTTTACCCTACCAAATTGTCATCACAATATTGCATTTAAAGAATGTCAATGGGGGAGATTGTGAAGCAGTCAAGAGAAAATTAGGTTTAGGGTTAGGATCTTCATTGACTGTGTTAAGGTGAGAAGCTTCCTTGACAGTATTTGTGGGCTCTCTGGTTTGTTGTGACTCTCACTACTATCTTTGTTTTACACCAACAAGGCCACGATTGGTCCTAAGAATTTGATATTGTCAGAATCATCCAAGACTGAATTTGTCCAAGGGTGCTTGTACCAAGCTTGTACATAACCTTCTGGTCAGAGGTTTTCAAGCTTCTGATTGGCCCTTCCCTCATCTCTCGCTATGCATAACCTCTCCCTCTTCTAATTTTTTCTTGCATACATCATCTGGAGAGAAAATGGTTATGCATCTTCATCCTCGGAGAGGAGGGTTATATGTTTTTTGGTCCATCTTTAAGAAGGATATCAAACTGTTCATCCACCGACATGAGGGTTATGAGGCGACTTTCAAACCTGGAAACAGAAGGTTATGTCTGGTAACCAGCATTTGGATGCTGGTTACCTAGTCCATAATAACCGCTTAGTGTGCAATGACTGCATTGTGTGAGGGTGTTGTGTTTTCTTCAACAGCTTGGTGAACTCCAAAAGCATTGTTGATTACCAATCTGGTAGCAGTGTGAAGAAGCCCACACCCATAACCTCTCTCTGCAGGTTACAAATCCAGGCGAGTTGTTTCTACATGAATCTCAATTTTTGGTATTCAATATTTGCAAATGCTAGACAAATGTTGCTGAACAAAGTCCAGTGTTTCTTGGTCGCCTGTCAGCTGCAAGAAGACTTATACCTATCAAACTCAAGATCCCAAACCCATGAATTTTTATGAAAGATCAAACCATGTCAAATCAGTGACAATAACTCTTTTCCAAACTCAAGATAACATGCTATTGTGAATGAGAGTGTGCTGAGATAACCCTTTGTGTGGATAAATCGATGGTGCTTGAATGGAAACAGAAATCATTCTATTGCATTTCCATTAGAGAGATTGCACAAACCCATCCTGCTGGTGGCTTTTAATTACCTCCTGCATTCTGAATTCAAAAATCAGAATTCATCCAGAAACAGATTCATTCACTTCTGTTTACATGATTCTTCAGACTCTCTATTACCTTGTTGTGCTACATACTTGGGGGACGTTCGTTACATGAGATTTGGTTGGCAAATGTTGTCACTCAACAATTTGATTTGTAAAAGTTGTATGTTACATGTTGAGACAAGCCTAATCATTATACACACAACCACTATCAATTCTTTGAGGCTTAGAGCATAGGCCAGTATATTAGCGACGAGCATTTGAGTGTGCTTGTTTTTGCATCATTTTGTGGGGATGAGGAATCCTACATGCTGAAAATAGTACCAACATAATTGCATTATTTGACCTCCTTGAATGTTGAATACATAGCTAACTTGTATTCATAAACATAATAATATATTTTTAGAATTAGTTTGTTTTGCTTCTAATTTATAGCAATCTTTGATTTTTAGAATTAGTTTGTTTTTCTTCTAATTGATAGCAATCTTCGATAAAATTGCAAATCTAAAAACCCTCTATATTTGGATGATTTTCCATAATTACTTTTATTTTCAATTGTTAGAACTTTGAAATTTGTTTTCATCTCAAATTGCCAAGAACTTTATGTGAAGTATTTTGAAGTTCATAATCTTTCAGACAACATGTTTTTGTTGACTAGAACATCAAACTCTTAAGAGTCGGGGATTGTACAAGTAAGGTCACCTTGTCACTTGAAAGTAGAGTGATGCCCAAGGTTGGGAAGGTGTTTACCTACTACTTTCATCCCTTAAGATGGTGAAGTTTTTAAGTTACCTGCATTTTAAAGTTATGTTTAGATTGGTGTCATTTTCACCATACAAATGATTTTTGCCCGAATTTGAAACAATGAAATGGGGTTTAGGTTGACATGAACTTTGTTTTCTTTTCAACAAATTAGGAAAAGAATTCAAAGCTCAAAGCTCAACTTTTGAGGGCAGTGTATAAGCTACTGGCTCTGCCCCTTTTACTACAAGTTCAAACAGAATCATGAGAAATGGTGGACCCAAAGGTATTATTAAGAGTTGGTTGGTCTGCGTCTCACTCCCTCCCTTCCTTTAGATCAAACTTTTCTCATGCTGGAATCGAGCTGTTCAGCAGCATTCTGTAGACCAATTCTGTAGACCAGAATCACGAGAAACAATGGAACCACATATTGTTAACAGCTTTGAGGTCTTTAGTCTCCCTCTTCATTGACTTATTCCTTGTGCTAAATTGGCTGTTCAGCAGCAAGGGGTGCCAATTCTGTAGACCAGAATCATGAGAAACAATGGAACCACAAATTGTTATCAGCTGTTAGGAGGTCTGGTCTCCCTCTTGATTGACTTACTTTCATGCTAAATTGGCTGTTCAGCAGCAAGGGTGCTGATTTTGTTAGACCAAATCGGCAAGGTGGGGTCTGAACTCTAAGGTCTTAATTCTCCCTCTTTCACCAACTTATCCTCGTTCTGAATTGGCTGTTCAGAAAGGGTGCCAATTCTGCAGACATAACTGGCAAGGCTAATCCACAAGGCAGGATATTTTGTACCAAATTGGCAGGCCTTGCCAATAATCCTGTAGAACTAAAAGCTGCTTATGCAGAAGAGAGCAGGTAGAGTTTGGCCACTTTGGGTTCAAAGTGAGCCTGTCAGCATAATGAGGCCCACAGGAGATGCCACATGTAAGTGACAATTCAGTCCTTCTCTACTACATGACTAGGTAATTTGACTCCAAAATTAATTTGATTAAAAAAACTATCAGCCTAGAGAGTACAGCTACATTTCCAGATGTCACCCAAACATAGGTTCCAAATTCAAGCCAAAAGCAAATTTGCTCTGATCTGATGTTCTAAAAGCCTCCAGCCGCTGAGCAGGGCCAACAAACATCCCCTCGAACATTCAACTGTATATACAGTAATCATTCTGAGCTTCACAATGTCATTTCTCTGAGATTGACATTTTCAAAATGCTGGATCCTCATCAACAGAATGTACCATTTGTGGTGGACAAACGTGGAACCCTATCAAGGTACCACATCATCCAATATGTTCCACCCCAACACCACCTGTTGCAGCTGTAACAGCCATCAAAAAAACACTGCCTCCTGATAGTGTCCTGCAAAAGCATTACATACATATATATATGGTACAATAGGATCCTGATATTCATTGTCATGAACTTCATAACCCATTGCAAAAAATTGACATAAAGAAACAGACAGATACCTGCATATTGCTATCACAGTAGGGGTCTTAAGGTACTACTGGGAAGGCTATTTACATTATCAGATTCAAGACTCTGAAACACACAATTTCATTGCTATGCAACACTACTCTTTCGTGCTCAGAAGATGACATCATTGTCCAAAGAAGAATTTTTTTGTCAAGTTGCAATCATCATCCTAAACATGGTACTTGAAGAAAGAACTGAACCTAAAACCACATCACAACAAGCTTTAAGTTTCATCAACAAGCATTGAAAAGTATGATCAGATTATGCTGAAGAAACCAGCCTTGAACCTAATCACATTGTAAGGGATGCACACAAAAGTGGAGAAGAGAACACAAGCTCTTGTGGGTAATAAACAAACAAAAAACCATAAATAAACATAAAACTACACTAGAGGACAATGGGCATCTCCCATCAAGCAGATAAAACGGTATCAAGAACCATATTTATAGCTTGGTCCAAAGAGGACCTTTGACGTTAAGGAAATATGTTACATTAAGAAGACCTAAAGGCTCAACAGATTCAGCTTCCCAAAGTACAAAACTCCAGCACATAATCTCCATGACCTGGATTCAGCAGAGGCAAAGAAAACTGAGAACATGCTTGAACCACAGCTATAAAACTTAACGAGCAAATCAAACTAAGTCTTCAAAGTTTCAATTAGACATGCCTGGTATGCTTTGCAAAGTGCAGTCACAGGTAAAGATGCTTGCCTGCTCACTGCCAATCTTACACATGCAAGAAGACTCCCAACCTACAAGTAGACCTAATTTAAGGAAACACTGCCACCTTGTGTGTGGAGACTGAGATTGGCACCAGAGACTCACAAAAGGTTTGTTAACTAGACTATTTCACAACTCACAGGGACATTTTGATGACGGGAAATCATCCTTTGCTTGCCTCAGGGTGTTTGTTTGCATACTGTCGAGCTTCCAATCTCCCCAAAACCACGACTTTTGAATTTGACTAAGTGTGTCAAAGGCTCAGCCCTGAGATTGAGATAGGTAAGCTTTCACGCCCAACAAAGAGAAAGTCACAGGACCCTTGGTTACATATTTGCATCTTCCCCCCTTTGATCCTGCCATCTTGCTGCCAAAATACATCCGATAGTCCTGGAACCAACTAGTTTACTGGGAAAGCAGCTGTTGCTGGTTTTTGCTGTCGTACCCCCCTTAAGGAGTACATCCTCTGTAAGCCAGAAGGACAAAAATTCTACACCCAGGGACTTGATGCTAGAAGGAATTCATCTCCAGAAGGTAAGTACGTTGTTTAACCAACAGATTTGCAGCTGATCGAAATGGCTCTTCAAATGCTCCAGCAACAAATCCCTCTGCCTCCTTCCGAGCAGGCTGATCACTTGGACGAATGGCCACCAAGGTTGCTCCATTCAACCCAATTCCACCAGGAAGTTCCAAATATGGTGCATACCACAGCTTCATGTTCAGGGCTGGAACTTGCGTCCTGTTTGAGGTTGCAGATGTAGCCAGAGGCTTGTCCCGGAATTCATGCAGTTGCTTCCTGCTCATGCAAAGCATTCCCTGTCCATCAGCATCCGTAAGAATGAGGCTCTCGAGAGTTGGATGATCTGAAATGATTTGCTGAAGAAGATAATGTCTGGCAGAAGCTGCAATCAGCGAGCTTATGGTCCACACAACTCTTAACTTGAGGCCACCATCAGTGTAGAAAGACTCCGGTATACTGCCACTCTCATCTTGAGGAGTATCCAGCGCACCAACCTCCTCATCTGCAACAACTTGAGGAATCTCTTCCTCTCCTCTCCCACTCAAAAACCATCCTGGCCTTCCTGTATTATCACCACCACTCTTTACAGCTTTCCTCTCCTTATCTAGCTTGACCAGTGATGCAGCTCCAAGTATCACACAACTCTCAAGCGTGCTCCCAAACTCTGCTTTCCACTTGAGCAAAACACCTTCTTCAATGCCAAGCTCCCCCCCAGGCAATTCAATCCTTAGGGTTTGAATCTCCTTGAAGTTCTTCAAAACCTCTCCTGGGGAATGATGTGAGACTTCGGCAAGAATGGCTTTCTTGGGCCCAAGAAAGTGCTGCAACACCTGCAAGGGTTTCACTATGGTGCCCACAACAAACCGAAACAAGTGGCTCAAGATTCCTCGACCCCGCACACTCAAACCCCCATCCTCTCCTGAAATCACACAATCCACTTTGACCACCACGTTGTCTACCAGCGGCGCCAGGGCATAGAACCTCCTGGAAACGGCACAGCATCTCCCCAGCGCCTTGATGTCCGCAAGCTTGTTGAAGATCAAGAGTAGGAGCGAGTCCGGCAGTCGATCAAAGTGATCTACTGTTGGCATTGGCATCGAGAAAGCTGACCGCCGGCAATTTCTGCCGTGGTGGTCTTTCACAAGAAGAGCTTGCTCAATATGCATGAGGAGGAGGAAGAAGAGGAACAACAATAACAGAAGGAGGAGGAGGGAAACCCTTACCACAACACACACACACACACACACACACAATTACTTACAATCTCCTCTTTTGCATCCTCAATCTCTTCATGCTAATTTCCTTCCAAAGGAGACGAAGAATCTCTGTCCGTTCTCAAACTCCATCGCCGCAGCCCGTCATTGCTAAGCCACTGGCCGCTGGCATATATAGGTATGTTGAAAGCTTCGTCGTCTGTTCCTGAGTAGCTACAGTCTCTGGAACAGCGCTCTCAGGAAGGCTGAGAAATAGGTCTCAGTTTCTCTATCAGTCTTCTTAGGAGCGTTGCTTCCTCTTCACGGCAACAATGGCCTTTTGCTCTCTCTGATGTCCTCTTCTCCAGTCTTCAAAACCGCAGCAAATTCTTACAATATCCTGAACCAAAGAGCCTTGTTTCTTCACCACAAAAAAAGACACAAGAATAGCCAGAGAGCACAGGAAAACAGAACATCCCCTAGAAACAAACAGACAGAGAGACTCAGGACGTCTTTCCTCCTTCCATCTTCATCCTGTTCCTTATTAGCTCTCCTCTCCTCTCCTCCCCTCCTAAATCCGAAACCCCAGCCGACTCTCCCGCCTGCTCGCAACCCTCACTACTGTTCTAATCTTGAAACCTCCTTCTTGAAACCTCCTCCAGTCCTCCTATTGACAGAAGACAGTTTTGAGTAGCGTCGACAACGTCTACGACCATTCCAAACAATAACAACAGCGGGTATGCAGAAGAGAATAGAAACAGAAGAGAGACGAAGAAGAGTCACAGACAGACAGACAGAGACGAAGTTCGATAATCTCTATAACAAAGACTCCTCTTTCGTACGCAAGCAAAGAAGACGTAGTGCGATGATGGTTTGCGAAGCGTCCGAGACTAGGGAAAAACCCAAAAAACCACGAAGCGAACAAAGGAAAGACAAACCCCGGAAAAAAACGATTTTAGCAACATTTGTCCAAACTCTCTTCTTAAGCAAACTACTCAGAAGAGGAGTAACAACAACAGGAGTACAACTTCCGTCGCAGCAGCAGCAGAAGCAGCAGAGGAGGCAACAACGGCAGCAGCAACAACCACAACGCGGCAGTGACGACGGAAGGAGACGACGACTTGGTGGGGACGAAGGACATATTCTCTGCAGAACGGTCGCCTGACCGTCGCAGAGGGTCCACAAGAGGACGACAGTTCCACGCGAAACGGACTAGGGAAGCATCCGTAACGGGGGGGTAGGAAAAGAAAGAGGCGGGC
>Ga0209208_10010846_pt1 | contig 11736 bp, 9 predicted proteins | sample S1TSphfallax_3_FD_187694 | JGI IMG/M metagenome (GOLD analysis project Ga0209208, IMG submission 187694) | Host-associated microbial communities from peat moss isolated from Minnesota, USA - S1T2_Fd - Sphagnum fallax MG (SPAdes) (version 2) | ecosystem: Host-associated > Plants > Peat moss >...
GACCTGCTAGCATATGAGCCCTGAGATTGGTGCTTGAGAAGCTGCTTGCTTTGAGGTTGGAATGACAATTAATGGAGGGAGGATGAAGTGAGGGAAATCTTGTGCTGGTCTGTTCTATCTCAAAATCATTATTGTGGAAGGTGGTGTGTCTTGTGCAGAATTACTTCAAACAAGGAATACTTTCACATTGAAGCACTTTCGTTTCTCCATAGTATGGCTGTTTTCTGATTATAATGCATTGGACTTTTGTAGTCCAAGTGAAGAGAACGAGAAATTGATGCCTACTCTTTTCCTGTCTAACACTGTCCTACAAATAAATGGTGCAATGACTTTCAGCCACAAAGCAACCAACCAATTAATTCAAGTCTGAAAGAAACACAAACTCTCTGGTTGCAAATTTAAAATTCCACAAACAGTTCTAACTTAGAGGATCCTTGTTTAATTATAGTCAAAGATTTCTAAAGCAGGAAAAAAAAAGAGTCCTCAAAACGCGAAGGCAGAATTCAGAGTATGAACAAGCATTCACGAACGGAGGTGTGGAGGAGGTAAACAGTACTTGTGCTTCTTCTTGATACTGAGGCTATGATTTATCCCATATATTTTGCCCGCTCACTAGTTATGTCCAACTATAAGAACCTCTGCGTTAGTGCTTATTTCTCATCTTTGCGCTTGGGGCAATGACGCAGTTAGTGAGGTGAATCCGAGACGCGTCAATTGCTGGTTGAAAACTATTTCCAACCCCCCTCCGGTGCTCGCAAGAGCGCCTGAGAATTTCTGGAAGGTCCGCCATAGGCTCGGACCTCAACAACAAAACGAACTAGGAACGGGAGTTCTGAACAGGGTTAGGTTGACTGGTGCATGATCATGGGGTATACTCATTATCTGCCCTCGGCGTCTTCTCATTATTTGCACACGGTAAAATTGTGAGTCCCTTCCAATTAACCTGCGCAACTACTGTAGAACAACTCACCGCTGAACCCTTACAAATGCTTTCCTCATTCCTTAACCAAACTGTGCGATTTTTGTGTCATTGGTATCGCAAACTGGAGAGCGCTACAAATGTTCTTTGAGCGTCAGAAGTAAAGGAGAAACGCAGAAAACACCGGAAGAGGATGAGTGATAGTTTGCTTCAATTCTTTTGCAAAATTAGTTCTAAACCCTTTGACTAGTTTCAGCACCATATCTTCCTCGTTTTTAATTTCTTTTGAGTGATTAAAAAGCTTATAGGTGCACTAACCAGGGCTTTACAAAACTTCTTTGTATTCCAGAAGCAAAGATGTAATGATCAAATATTTTAAGCTCGAAATCCTAATCTGTTTTAATTCACCCATCAGCTTTCAAGAGATTATGTTTTCTTCTATTGAACCTGCATGGGTGTCAAGATTCTAGGTATTTTGGCTTGAAAAGAATATTGAACACTCAAGGGGAGGACGAGGAGGAAGGGAGAAAGCAAATTGGCAGCAGTGAATACACTGACATACTACTCACAGTTTGCCATGGCAATGAATGCATGGGAGAGGGAGTGCAGCTCAGTCACCTTATTCAACACCATCTTCTCAGGGTGCCTACTTGTATTTTTGCTTTAGATCATCAGTTTTCTTTCCTTTTCTTAGAAGTCAAAGACATGTTGGTATACACTACAAACCATCTTGCAATAGAGAGATTATTCAAGGTGTCCAAGGATTTTGAAAATTGTAGAGTCCAATGAAGCCCTAGTTTGTTCAAGAAAACAGACAGGTTTCTGTCTTATGTATTTGCATGATTCATGTCCAAATAAATTCTGTGCTATGCTTGACATTTTTGAAATTCCCAATTTTGAAACAGTTTGGAATTCTTCCTGTTATCAGAGAGCTCCACAGGTTTCATCAATCTAAGATTGCAACAGGGGTGGAAAGCTCATCAGGGGAGAACAAAGTCACAAAGTGACTTTTGCTCTATGTAGAGCTTGCTAAGTCCAGAAACTTGACCTTCTGAGGGCCCATGGCTACATTCAGATGGTGAACAATTGTAATGCAGTAGTTGAGTGCAATAAACCTGAAATTCATTTGTCTTGCTTGTTTGAACTCAATTTACTGTAAGTTACTTTTTGCATCTGGGGAGCCTTCCAGTTTCTAAAAATGCTGCCTCCTTTTTAATGAAGAAATTATATCCAATTCTTTCGCACCAGAAAACTGTCAAACAAGCCATTCTAAAAATGACTAAGTCATCCAAGACAGCTTCTCACATATCAATTATTATTACTTGACCAGATAAATTGCATTATCAATAAATATTACTTGACAGGATATGCTGCATTATCAATTTTGCGGCATCCTCCTATGCTACTCTGCATCCTCAGGTCATCACATCAAGGGCTTGTTCAGTTCTCATAGAATAGATACAGTACAAGGGGGGACAAATCCTTTGTGCAAAAAACTAAAAACTAGTTGCACCAACCAACAATAATTACAACACCTGATAATATCAGACATTTCATTAGCTTCTCCAACACTTTCTCTCCAAACTTTGATGTGTAAAAAAGGCTTTCAGATTCTCTCACTGCCCTTTTGCTCCCAACCCCTTGTGTACAAACCCAATTCATCTCTCTCACTGCATTTTTGCTACAAACCAAATGTGGAAAAAAAAACCTAGCTATTATACTGGTGCAAACTACCAAGTGTTCACAACTGACAATGTTTTGCTGCAAACCCTCATGGCATGAAACCCAGCTGTAACACCAAACAAAATGCTGAGATCAAAACATGTATTTGACAAATCAGATTATGCCCAACAGACCACATCCTGTTGATGTACAATATAGTCTTCAGGTTGCTATTTTGGGTTATCGTGGGTTTCAACCCAATTGTTTGTTAATGTGAAGAGAGACTCCACCACTTGGCTATGAATGCTAGGCTTGCATCTCAAGGTTCAAGTCTCTGGCACCTCATTGTATGAATTAGTCCCCTCGTCATAACTGAACCTGCACAGTGCAAGGAGTCATCAAACAATAAAACATCTAGGGTTGGAAGCCCGTCACCCCAAGACAAATATAACTATGGTCTCCTACTTGGACCACATCTCATTGAGTGGAATACTTATGCACCCTAAATGATCTAGGTGTAGACAGATGTTGTTTTAACCTGATTACATGGAAATGAAAATTTGCCCAATATGTCAAAAGGAATCACATCTTTCTCATAGATTGGTGGTACAACTTGCAAAGTTCATCTGTCAATGTACACAAAGGTACAATTTTGTGCACATGTTCCACATAGAATCCTGGATGAAATAGGGAAACTTCAGCTGTAAGACTACTTTTCATGATATTCACAGAACTTCTGAAGAATTACACTCTGGAACATTTAGGTTCTTCATTAGAAACCTCATATATCCCATGACCCCACATCATAAAACAGCTCAAAGTTTTCAGTGTAAAACCAACCCACTTTGGGAAAAGCAATAGTTGCTAGAACCTTACAGAGCTAATGGATGACACTAGAATCACATGAGCATACTTCCATTTCATTCCCCAGATGCTCCACAATTCAGTGGAACTAGTATCGGATGCTTAAAATCATCAACCAAGATCAAAGGAGTTCAGAGGCTTACTGAAATATTACCATTTTCCTGATACAGCATTGCAGAAGAGCCCTGAATTTTGGTCATAGTAGTAGCCAACCTCATGGTTGTAGTAATACCTGCAAAAAGATTCAACATGCCAACAAAGATTAGGGACACCTGATCATGAAAATCAAGCTAGAGAAATGGAACACGATCAAATTCAACACTGTTTAAGTATGTGTTATTGCAAACACCACTGTCCTCTTATATTCAGCCTGGATCAAACCTTGAAGGACCACCATTTCTACATTCCTTCAATGTAAATGGAACATATGGTTGTTTCCCAAACCCAATCTACCATGGAACAAGGAGTTAAGTGCAAAACAGGACATAATAACATAATAGACTGCTGACTCAAATGTCCAAACAAGTCAGATAGTAATCCACAAGAATTAAGTATGGTCAGAAAGTGGGTCCTGAAAATGTATAATATGTTTCTTAACTCACCCAGAAGTCTCATCATAGACATAACCAGAGCCTTCTGAAAACCCATTGCTTGTGGCAGCATCAGAAACACTGGGAGCATCCTGCCCTTCATTTGTTGTGGCCAAGTTTACTTCGGCACTTCCAAACATGTCTTCAGAATCATCATTATCTCCAAAAATATCAAGCTGCATTTCACCCCCACCCCCAGAAATATGATCCTGTGACTTAGGATAAGGTAAAATAATGTGTACTAGATTCCTGAGCCTTTGATTGCCTCAAATGTAGTGGGGTCCATCATGCAAAGATGACATATATATTGCAGAGAAAACTCCAAAACAACACCTTGGAGGTCGCTGTTATGTTGGTTCCAGCAAAACAGGACAAATACAACAAGAATGAGCTTGGTCATAAGCTTGTGAGTGTCCCACAAAAAGTATCAGACCATCACCTTCATCATGAATGGCAGTGACTAGCTGCCATTAGTCCCCACTGACTTCATCAGCTCTTAATTTGGGTGTAGCTAACTATATAATAATCAGCTCAAAAATTTAGGCAAATATGTGCATCCTCTCTGTCCAATTCTGAAAGCAATGGAAGATTCAGTTGTAAATGTTGGCTAGGAACTCAAGAGACATAGCTCTCACGTATAGCATAAGAGGTTCCATCCACACAATTACTGGCCTGTACACTTTAGACTGAAACACATGGTTTACCGGTGCAACATTAGTCTATCTGAATGGATGCTTTGAGACACTCAGCAGTGGACTGAAACTATAGGTTCATCTCACCATGCTCTGAGAAGTCTGCCAAATCCAAATCTGATCATTCATTCTAACTCAAAAATCAATGAACAAATTGAGAAGAAAATAGTCAAGCTTCATGTGAGCATCTGTACCTACACTTCTTCAGGCAAATTGGTTCAATGTGATCAACATGCAATTGTCTATCTAGCTTTCATCTAAGATTTGATCCACCACCTATCACCAAATATGAGTGGATGTATGCTAGCATCAAATACTACTTCATTCAGAGAAGAAAAATCATTGTCAGGTGACTTTTTTCAAAAATTGTGTACCTGTGTACTGTTTCCATTCATTCCTCCCAAAGTTTTATCATTGTGAACACCAGAGTCATCCCCTTTTTTTGCTCGAAGAAGAGCCTCATACCCCTCTGCACAAAAACATTAAGGTAAATAACACAGCTGAGCAAACAAGTGAGACAACCCAGGCTACACTCAAATGGAGGTATTGCTGTTATAAAGGATCAAGAGACCATTGACAATGTTGTCTGCAGTCAGAAACCATACACAACAATGTCTTTCAGTGACCACTTATGATGCTCCAGTCTGAATTCGTCAAAGAAACCATTACCCTGACACCTTCCCAAAGATGTAAGAGTTCTAAACAACAATTGAAGACTACAGAGTCAATATCACCATGTTTTAGGGTGCCAGACTTTGAGAACCACACTGGTACACTTGATATTTGGCTGCTAAATAAAATAAAATCACTGGGATTCTTTACTTCCATGTCTCTCTTTCAAACCATTTCCAATCACACTAAAGAAGTAGATGCAAAACAGGGTGTGATTATGAACTAACTTACCAGCCTCTCGCTGAAAAGTTTCCTTCGCCTCATGATAAACATCTGCACTCATCCCACAACCCACGTGATAGGTTATAACGATTATTCTACTTCCCATCATAGGCCACTAGAGTGCTATGATGCTAATGTTCAAAAAATAACTAATATCATAGTAATCATGCTCCTGATGCTATTTTCAAGGCAATAACAGATTCCGTGCAACATCAATAGTTGACTTTTGCACGTTATCTCAACAGTCATTGCTAAGCAACAGCAAATTCAAAGCCATTTTTTCCAGGTAAATTTCTAAGAAACAGGAGAAAGTCATGACTCATAACTGTAGTCACCATTATCCATGAGCTTTACAGAATCTTCTGTCAGCTGATCAAAAATGATCTTATTGCTGCCTGACATGCGTTCACCACGCTTTCCTTCCTTCATTGATGAGCCCTTCAACCTTCGCAATGCATGCAGGACCTGGGCAGGCAGAGCCAATAACAGGTAAATGTCAGTCACTATAACCCTTTTATCTTCCAGAACAGCTTGGGAAAATCCGGTCCTGAATCCTGCTGACTTGTATGCTCCACTTCCACTGTATGTCCATGATAACTATTGCCCATAGATTCATAGGCTTCAAAAGAGCCATCGAGTATGCTGTCGGGTGGCCCCCCTGACTAACAAACAAAATATTCTCATCAGAATTGCAAACTTCTACTTACAGTTTAAATCAACCTGAATAGAATGAAGAGATGACCAGACAACAAGGTTCTAGAGATGTCTAATCCCACAACATATCAGCAAACAGCAAGAAGAGGGCGCACAACCTAAAAGCAATAGAGTAAACCTGTGGAACAGTCTGAACAATAACAACTGTCACACACATTCAGTGATTGTCAATAGAAACATGTATGATATTTGCTGGCTAACACAACATCTGTGCTGGCTTAATCAGCTTCCAGCTGTTGGTGGAGGTCAATATCCTACATTAACCAAAATACTGAGGAGTTTCTCTCACAGGACTGGCAATAACGTGAAGACATAGCCATGACACTGGTTGGCTCAACAAAACATAAAGGAGAAGCAGATGACCAAGAAAAGCAAAAAGAAGAAAGGGAATGGAAAGAAAAAAGAAACTAAAAGAGAACCAGACAAGGAAAGTGGAAGACAAGAGAGAAATGGCAAGGAGAATGTCTGTAAGATGAATAGTTGAGGACAAGAAAGCATGATCAGTGCACCATCTCTCCAATTACCAGCATACAGAAAGTGTACTGTCATTACAAAGCCTGAAACTCCACTACACCATAGCCCTCATGACTCAAGATTCTGGACTCCACAGGAGTTATGACACATCCATCAGAAAAGTCACACAAACAAAAAAAATTATACCGTTTCTTCAGGTAAAAGGGCATCTGAAATACGACGCTTAATCCTCCAAATTTCTTCAGTTGTTAGTTCAGCATCTTCCTCTTCTGCCCTCTCTTTCTCTTTCAGTTTTCCCGCAAATCGTTTGTCAACTTCAGTGCTTTCAAACCATGCATCCTGCCAAGGAAATCAAAAAATAGGATATAAACAATGCTCCCTCTTAGAGTAGAAAGATTTTTCTGAGAAGGGCATAACAATTAAGAGAGGATAAAAGAACCTACAGTGTCCCTATTGGTCAGAACCAAACAACTTGAACATGCAGAAAAAAGCATGGTGACATTTGAACCTTATGCTCATCATCATTTCGGTATTCGACATAGTTGCCTTCAGCATCAAAATAACCTTCTTCTCTCTCTTGATTCAAATTAAATGGTTCAATTTCAATACCATCTTCAGTTCTGTCTTCACCTTCCTGCAAAAATGACATAAGAGCCAAAAGAGTATGGCATGAGAAAACATATATTTCAATTGAGAAAAAAAAAGATTGGATGTGTAGGACAAAAACTAAATCAAAATGCATGCCCAGACTTCTGGAATGCAATTGAAACTCACCGCACCTTGAGCAATAGTGTTCTAAATGTGAAGTGTTGAATTGAAACAGATGAAAGTTTTAATTAAAAATGGAGCTCGCCTCTTCTTCAGCAGCTGCGACATCATCAATGATACTGGTGTCTTCAGAGCTAATAAGTTGATCTGCAAGTGCAGTGCGCCGCATTGCTCTCTCCTTAGCTGCAAGCAGTGGATTTGTGGACAACACAGTGCCATTCAATTCCTCCTCTCCTTCCACAATAGTCAACTTTCTGGCAGGCATCAGATCTCCTGAAGCCTCCTTTTTCCCCTTTGGAAAACGCACCCTTTTCGCCCTGATAGTTTGAAACACCAGTGATGAGATATTTTAGCATTGAACAATAACAGTGACTACTATATTGTTGGAACAATCAGCACAACTGTGACTCTTCTGTATAAGGGAAGTTCTTCTCCCTCCCTAAAAACAGACTTCCTTAAAACACATTCCTATGACCATGCAGGGTGGAGCTACTTCTTCTACACATTAAAACCTAGAAAGTTTCATGGAGTCTTCCATCAAATGATGATCTGTGTTTGCATGAGAGCCACAATGATAAGACATTGCATTAGGGTTGAATTTGACTCCTGCACAACAGAACTGTCAATTTTCCCAGCATTCACAATCAAAAAACTCTGGCAACTGCAGCAATGACCTTCCTTACAGTCAACACTGCTGCCAAATTTCTTCCAATTGAAAACACAATTGGAAGAGATAAATTGCACATCCAGAAACGAAAAGACATCAACTTGCTTTCAGTTTCTAAATAGGGATTTCCTTATTGCACTATGCACTACACCGTTTTGTCGCATCACACAACATTCCAAAAAACAAGGAGACACTTCTGAGACCAGTCTGTTTTCGTAGTCTCAAAACTTCTGCTGCTTACATGTGCTCTATTATGAGTGGCTTGAGATGATCTCCAGTAAGTTAGTTTGTGTACAATCTTTGTAAAATTTCGCTTGCAACAGATTTTATCGCAAAAGATTATCGAGTCAATAGCAAGAGAAGAAACAAAGACTTTGGCTTGAAAAAAGGATTTCTTCGCAGTAGATTAACGAGTCAAGAGTAATAATAAGTGATAGAAAGAAGGAAACTCCTCAAACCAAAATGGTCGTCATAGTCTAGAGTCTCTACACTCTTTCCAGATATTAAAGGTGAATATGGACGCATGTTGAGGGATAAAAAGAAGCGCACACGAGGACGAGGACGGCAAACAAACAAGTCACAAAAGAATACAACTGTGAAAGGAAAGGCAATAGAAGAGAGAGACAGAGCGATGAAGGCGAATCTTGTAATAGGGAAAAAAAAAAGCTTACATCCGCCCTGAACTTTGAGCGCCGCCTTTGTCTCTATCCATTGTGTGGCTGTTAAGGGAAGAAGAGTAGCGAACTTCTGCCGCACCAGCAGGCGTCCTCGCGATCTGCAACGATGGAGAGAAGCAAAGCGCAGTTGCAGAAGGGATGCGGGAGAAGCGCCAGTGAAGCTCTCGTGCCCTAAACCCCAAATACCCGGACCGTGTCCGTCCCAAAGAAGGCATGATACCCGGTGAGAGCTCTGGCATTGGCCGGTTGTCGAGTTTCGACCCGGTTGTCAATAACCTATCGGGAGGCTATTCATATTTTGACCCCCGGTTAATAACCTAACCGATCAGTGTTCAAAATCCCAAAATCTCATAACCTGCCTGGGTGAGCCAGGTAGGTTATCAATCCTAAAACACTAAACATTTTTACGATCAAAAACAAAATAGCAGGAAAAAAAAATTATTTGATTTTTAAAAAAAATTAAACCCTAAAACTGGATAATAAGTTCATCTATTTTAGCTTATGGTTATAATCGATAGCTATCAATCAGTTGTTTGATAACCTACCCTTATGTATAACCAGTGATTATTATCTTCAAAGTATTGATAACCTCATCAATATTCAACACTTTTTGATATTGATATTGATAACCTGATCAACACACCCAATTTTTTCAGAAAAATAACCTACCTGGTGATGATGAAAAAAATTCAATAGCCCGCCAACACTGCTATCTACCTTGGCAGTGTTGACACTAATTATATTATTTTCAGAAATGTTGAAATCCTCTCCACCCAATCAAATTTTCAAAAAATAAAAAGAAAATTGAAGAATATTCTATTTGTCAAAATGAAAATTTCAAAATTAATTCATTATTCAACAGACATGTGTTGAAACTGCCAGGGTACCATAGTATATGATAAAATAATCATTTTGAGCTCTCCATAATCTTTCAATCCTTCTCTTTGGGAAATGTTTTTGTAATTTTTTTTCCCCGCCTCTTGACCTTATACCATGGTTTTTTTTCCCCCTCAATTTGTGATATAAAAAATTTGGCAATTTTTTCTAAAAAGAATTAGCTAAATTAGTCAAAATTACACTAGTAAAGCAAAATTTAGCCCCAAAAAATCCCAATTTGCGGTTCCTATGATTAATCTAATATTTGTCCAAAGATTTTTCCCCTTATTGCTTTCATGTGAAATTTTGCAACATGGCAACAATGAAAAATGATATTTGACTCCCCCAAATTTGGACCTCCACATGAGCATCTAATTGCCAAAATTCAACTGCTCAGATTTGGGGCAAGAGCCATCCTCATGATGGTTAGGTTGGATTGCTCAATCTTGTGGGTGACTAATCCTTGCCATTTGATGCCATTGTGGGATGAAGAGAAGTTGGGGTGAGCTTGTTTGGTGGATGAAGACCTAATGAAGAAGGGTATTGTGCTGAAAATGGGAAAAAGACAAAAGAAAGAACGATTGATGAAAACCTTTTGGAGGTTGTGTGTAGCATTGTTTGTTTGTTGCAAGGATGTGATAGATCATGGAGCGGTGGACCTGAGGTGGATGTGTTAATGTGTGATGGTTACAATGGTGGGTTATTTTCTTGTGTTTGATGGACTTTGGTGATGGTGGAAGCTCAACGGGAGGACGGCTCACGGAGACTACAAAAGGCCAATTATGGAGAGGATAAAAAACAAAGATATCCCCAAAGCTAAGTACCAAGTTTTTAGTGATCTTGTGAAGGTTTTGTGATTTTTGAACAATTTTAGGCATCTTGTTGTTAGTGTGTGGACATTGTTGTAACAACTTTAGTAGTACTTTGTTATACATTGGAGTCGAAATGTAGGAATCGTGTAATAGCACAAATGAAAATGCATGTGTCTATAGGAGATGATGAGAAACATAAGGGACTAAATGGCTAGTCATTAGCACCCAATATCAATGATTGATGGTAGTGGGGAGTGCATTGTGGGAATTCAGTGAAATTTGAGAGATTTGGATTATTCAATTTTGGGATCTCCAAGGAATTTGGAGTTGGTGTCATCTAAAATTTGGGAGATAACAAATACACACACCTAGAGAATACATTGTGAATTTACCGAGGGATAATTGTGGGGACTATTGGGAGTTTGTTGTAGAATTAAAGAAATCCTCGATACAAAAAAAATGACCATGATAGCCATAGAAAGGTGTTCGAAAGGATCTAATCCACCAAATCATGTGAACTTCATTTTGTTGTGTGAATCATGTTAGGTTAGAATGTTTGTTGTATTTGTGCAACTATTATGGAAGCACTGATGTAAAACATTTGTGCATTATGTCGTCTATTTGATATGCATTTTCACCATGGTTATGTACCCAATGTTATGAACAATTTGGTATTTATAAGGCAATAGCATTAGTGGTAATCAAACAACCTTGCTTTTTGGTATCAAAGTAATATTTTCCAAGAGTTTAAAATTATTTTCTAGTGTTGTGGATGACATTGGGTATGTGATTTGTAGACCAAGAAATATGACTTTGGTATTACTATGGACCAAAGGAGGATTGAATCTTACTCTTTCCCAAGTTTGATATCTTGCCTATATATGGGCTTGTCATCTTGCAATTACAAGGTTTAGGTGTGGTAAACATCATGGGTTAAACTTAGATTTAGCACATGTAGGGGATCTAGCTGTACAAATTACTCGCACAAAAATGTACACGAGGATTCAAATATGGTTAAAGACAAGAGATGGAACAAAGAGTTAAACAATTGTTGCCCAACATCCGAACAAATATTACTTTTCCATTATCTTCATTCAATCCTTTGAGTATTGAGTTTCATGAAAAGG
>Ga0209208_10010847_pt1 | contig 11736 bp, 8 predicted proteins | sample S1TSphfallax_3_FD_187694 | JGI IMG/M metagenome (GOLD analysis project Ga0209208, IMG submission 187694) | Host-associated microbial communities from peat moss isolated from Minnesota, USA - S1T2_Fd - Sphagnum fallax MG (SPAdes) (version 2) | ecosystem: Host-associated > Plants > Peat moss >...
CTACTACAGCAAAACCAAAAAGAAAGGCAAAAGAAAGAAAGAAAAAACAAACCAAACTATCAAGCTAGCAAAGCCAGCAAAATGTGTGCTTTTTCTACTTCCTTTTTAGGGTATTGCTCTTTTTGCCTCTCATGAATTTTAGGGGGGGGTTTCTTTCTGTTTTTTTTACATAATTTGTGGAGTTGGGCTGGATGGAAGGGAGGAGGATAAAGTGAGTAGGCCTCTTGATCAATTTCCTTGGATTCCAAGCTCAAATACACACACACACTGAATGTTGTTAGAGTGAGTGAGTGAGTGAGAGAGAGTTTGACTACCTAATCCTGGGAGTATTAGGAGGAGAGACTGCTGAGGCTTCACTGAGAGTACTAGTAGCAGTATTAGTACATTTGTTTTTGAAATGTTTTAGCTCAGAGTGAATTTATCATGCTGAGATTTTTGCTGCTGTTGGAGTAAAGAGTGGATTGCTCAAAGCGTTTGACTCTCTGCTCAAAAGAAGCCTTTTAAACAGCTCAAGGCAGAGAGGAAAGAGAGAATTTATTTGTATGTTTTGATTGTGGAGTGTCAGAAGATAGGGGAAGGAATCAAGGGAGGGCTTGAATCTTGGGGGCTCAGAATTTGAGAAAAGAATCATAAGGGACCCATTTCTCTTGGATTTTAAAGATGTGCTCCTTACTTTTTCAGGGTATCCAAGGTCGATATGCTCAGAGGAGAGAACTCTCCCGCATTGTCGATGAAAGTAGCCTCTTTGCACAGTTGCCAGGTGCCAACATTGACAACAACAACAACAACAACAACAGGCAGGCACAACAAGCAGTGGTCGAGGAGAGACCACAACAACGAAGGAATCACAGGGCACAAAACTCCAACACTCAGAATGTCTTGAGGAGATTCCTTTTAGGTTCAGTGAGATCAATTCTTGGTGTCCAAACAAATTCCTCCTCGCCAGATGAATTGGAAGGTGAATTTGATCACTTCAGGAGGCGAGACCCTGTGACCAGTCTGTTTGATCATGACCCCTCCATCAGTCGACAAGGTTACATAATATTGCAGGCCAGCATGCGAGGGGGCATGCTTCTGTAAAATACTGAGAATTAACCATAATCCTTCATCTATGAGTACAAGCCATGTGCAGATTACTGCCAGCATGGATATATCTTTGTATATTGAACTCCAGAATCCACTGTTTTGAATTTCTCCATTGATATATAAACCCACATCCTCTTTTAAATTTTCAAGTTCTTGATCACTTGTACATAGGGAGATACTGTGTAGTGATTACACCAGCATGGATGCATTTCAATCCACTTTGTTGCTGACTCCTCAAACCTTTGTAGTAAATGTCTCAGTTGAAAACAAACCAACAAAAGCACAGGTACAGGAGACACCAATTCTCTTTTACTGGTGTCCTCTCTCTCTTTCTTGTATGTCCCTCACCATAGCTGCTCCTCTTGTCAAACTCTCAGAGTTTCAATTGAGTTTTTGAGCAAATAAAGCAAACCCAATTCACTTTACCAAGCTGAGCCAAGTCATGCAATTCCCTAACTACCACAGTTTCATCTCTTGTATCAAAATAAGGCCATGGTACACCACCTTGGGTAATGTGACTCTAGCCATGTTTCTTGAGGAAGCTTTGGATATTCATGTTTGAACTGCCATTACTTCACACAGGAGGTGAAACTGACAGAGGGTCACCACCCTGGCACTGACTTTCCCTCCCCTGATCAATTTGCTTGCTAAACATAGGCAATAAGGTACAATTACCAGAATCAGTACCTGACAAAAACTTGGTTCATTGTCTAGTGAGTGACTTGTGAAACCAATAGCAAGAAGACGAATACAAAGAGGACAAAACAAACTTTCAAAATAGAATGAATAGACTTTACCTGTAGATTTTACAGCTCAAACATTTCCTGGGCCCACAACCCTGTAGCAATGAATGTTATGCTTACCTCCACCATCAACAGAACCCATCCAGTTATCCCAGTTCTGATGATTCCTGCTTTCAAAGCACATTCAGACCAATTTACAGTATTGAGCATTTGCAGAAATGAACAACTAGCTTCTTTGAAGGAAATCTCAAAGTTCCCAGTGCATTGCAACTCTGCAATATGACTCACTTGAATAAGAAGTGCTTCATCCACCAAAGCTCCAAACCTAAGGTTTGCATTTGGGTCAACAAGCTCATGGATTACTTGTCCACCTGCATTCACTAGAGTAAATACAGCTTCATTAGTTGGGACCAGAGAAAGTACCAATTACTGGTTGAATCAAGATGAATCTGTTAGTTCACAACAGGGAAAAAACAAAATGGACAAAGATGATTCCAACCAACCAGAGAAAAAATGCATGATCCGTACCCAGAAGATCAGAAGACAGCCATCAAATAAGGGAGTGTGTCACCTTCACCAGTAATCTTCCAAACAATGCCTGTGGCATGTTCAATACCCACATCTGGCAGTGTAGACTACATATCAATTGTATCTGCCTCTTTGGCCTTTGATCTCCCTGCCATCATGACATATATCTACCAGCTTATTATGTCTAGATAAGCATTGTTTCATCACTTGTACACATTCTACCTATAAACAGACCATCAACAGTAGCATGCTGCATTTTTTCTCTACGAAAAAGAGTGAAAGTACCTATTCTCTAACACTCATTCAGCACAGCCTAGATCATATCTTTGATGGTTTGTTGCATACCAGTGGCAGTCCTAGTGCCAAATTAAGGACTTGAATGGGCCATGGTATCACAGACATCAGCACAATCCACAATCCACTAGGCCTGGCACCTGTGTCATAGCAAAACAGCATTCACCACTTTAGCAATACCAGGCATACTGTAGCAATGAGAAGGTGTTCAGACATCCCAATGTTGAAAGGAGGATTTCTTCAACTTCCAGTTAATTTCAACTAGCTTCTACTGAATTGCACTCACCATGATGATGTCTGAGGTACCCTGCACTCCTTGCCAAAGACTGTCACATGCCCAATCAAAGGCCTCTACAACCAGAGTAGATAAGAGCAACTGCAATAATCAGCTTTTTTGTTTGGAATTGTGAAAAATGTGTCCCCATTATTTCAGAGGGCAGCAATGATGCTTGTATAGACCTTCAATGCCGTCAAAATGACAAAGGTGTGGTAACTGTGCCAACTGTCAAGACTCCAATCTGATTGGCAACTCCAGCTATGACTGGTACAGCACCACTGCCAGTGCCTCCTCTTCCCATACCAGCCTGCATTACAAGGTGGCTCATGCCATCAGGAAACCTTTGCAATGGACATGTTTCATAACCCTAATTGCTGGAAGACCCTAATTTATGGCTGACATTGTTGCATTTCTAGGGCTTAATCAAAAGAACTAGACTGCATAAACACTTTGCATTCCAATTAGTAGGTATCTTTCCCCCTCAACACCAGTGCTAAATGTCATTGACACCTTAAACCATAGACTCTGAGCAATGGAAGCAATGACTGAGCATTTTCTTCAATTTGTCTATTTGCACAGCTCGTTCTCCCAGGCAAGAGATTTTTTTTTCCAACAGCATGGTGGCTACACAACCTATTCTTTTATATCAAGAAATTTCCATGCATTGACTCTTACCCCAGCTTCGAGCCCTTCAAAGCCACGTGAAAGGTGTTATACTTACAGTGACAAAGACCATGTCCGCTCCACAAACAGCTTCCTCCATCATGGCGTTGCTCTCTTCCGCAGCTCTGGGACCGGTGTCAGAGCTTGCTCCAAAGAGCTCGAGTCAATTTATTCCCAATCTGCAGCCGATTCTCTCGTAAGTACTAGAGACAGGCCTATGTCTTTTCCCGGACACACGGAGACTACAAGGCGGTCTTGCTTTCGTCCGCAGAAATTCTCCACCACTCTCTATGAAAAACAGACTCGTACTCTGTAACTCCGCCATACTTGGAGCTACTCACATTGCAAGAAAAAGCAGAGATACGAAACCGATGTTGACACAGAACAACATTACGTACATTAAGAAAAAGAGACGGAAAGGAAAAAAGAAACCGAGCTCCAAGATACGAGTCCTATATGGACATACTGAGGAATGCAAACTAGCTATAATACAAAAAGACTTGAGATACCTCACATCCAAGGGAGTTGAGGTCACCATCGCTGTAGTACCCTGACTGCGATTACTAGTTCAGCACCGATTGCCGCATTGCAATTCCACTTCTCGGGGACGCGGAAGCTCTCCTCCTCGAGGACACGAAAAAACTCGTCTCCCCGGAAAACCCAAAGTCGGGAACAGCGGCGAAGAAGACGAAGAAGATAGCGAATGAATGTGACCGACGAATGAGCGAATTATCATCCATTCCGGTCTGCGCTTCCGAAAGAGGCTTTTACCACATGGCCAGAATTAAGGGCCGCTTTAGATGAAATTTCTTGTAGATTTTTACATTTTAGTTCACTTTCTTTTTCCTTTTGTGCAGAGTTGAGTGTTACTTGACATAAATACAATGGTGGAAACAACAATTACAAAACAAAAGAATTTTTATCTCTTTTTTTCGATTGATACCTAATGGATATCACAATAAAAATGAAAAATTAGAAGCAAGGGGATTTCAAAAAATGAAAACCAACTCCTTTTGAAATGCCTACAAGAGTCGGCACTTCACAATTTGGAAATGCCATACCTTTTGTGAAAGAAAAACTTTGCTTGATAATGTGACTTTCAAAATACACTAAAAAATAAAATTCAATCTTCATCAAGGACTTTGGGAAGCCTTTTGGGTCCAAGGTTTTAAGGAATGTCCAAAGGTTCCTTAGTTTGTTGACAAGTTTTTCTTTTGAAGATTAGAAAGTGATTGATCTCATTTTCATTAAGGTCATTGGCTCAATGGTTTATTTGGGGAATTAGATCTTTGTGATTCTAATCATTGCTTTCAAATTCTTGCAAGATTGTTGTCCATTTTTCTTGGAGGCCATAAGAATCAATAGTTTAAGCCCATTTTCATTCCAAACACACCTAAGGTTGGTATGTGACCTTCTTCCTTTTATAGCCTAAGTTTGCATTTTCCTTTTTGAACAGTTTTTGAAAAGGAGAACATATAGTTTTTACAACAACATTTCAAAAAAATTACATGAACACTCTTTTTCCAACATTATTTCTGACATGACTTTTGATTTTCATGTCACTTGCTTGAAATCTTACACAAGTTTAGGTTCATGTGTTTAACTTTTGCTCATTCAGTCATCACATAATTTCATTTGGCTTCAAACATCTTCATAACACTATGTATCAAGTTGGGTCTTCCTCATCCAATGATTATCGGTTTGGCCTATGACATCTACAGTCAATTTAAAAACCCGATGGGGATACACATTCTCTTGTGTTTTCATGAAAGGGAGTGCATTGCATCCCATGACACCATTCAAGATGCCTTTACTTTCATTGCTATAAATGTTAAGTTTCATATTTCATGTTAGAATACATTTGTTTTTCCATCACTTTCCCATTAATCTTCACATTAATGGGTTGATATTGTGTTTTCTTAAGATGGGTTCCACATTTTGCATGATGTCATCATTGTTGATCCTATTTGAATTGATTTAGTTTCATGAGTTGCCATTTTTCATGGAATGGTTGCAACGACAATGATTTGAACAAACGATAAATCCTATTGCAATCAACACTTAAGGAATATGTTTATCCCTCTTGCCATATAAGTATTTTGGTGCTAACATTAACAAGCCAACAACTTTTTTCATCATTAAAGCAAGCCATTATTATTAGGGAGGCCTTTTCTAAGCTTCATGTTCTTTCAAGTCCCTCACCCCTTTCCTTGTTTGATTTGCTTCACATGATCAATGATGTGTTTAAGACAAATGTTATTTTTTTGCCTTCTCTTGGTTGTTTAACACATGTTCCAATGATACAATATAAAAAAGTCTTATATTTTCAACACCAAATTAAATTATCATTTCTAAATATGAAAAAATAAACATGTGTTACATCTATGTTGTTTTTGTTTGTGTGGTATCCACTCATCATCATTACATTATATTCTTATGAAGTGCAAGTTATTACATAGTTACATTACGATAATGACCAATGTAAGGCGAATATTTAATCTTGCACAAAACCCCCTTTAGATGAAAACACAATTGATTAAAGACAAAAGTAGGTTTTTAACAAGTGCGGTCATAACTTGGTCACATAAATAAATAAAAATGTGATTATCCAATCTATCTATTAAGGAATATTGTTTGTTTATTCGTTAGTCATATTGAAATCCCCCATATCACAATGCCCATTGTTGTGCTTTTGGTATCCTTGCAAAGCCCTTCATATTAAATAAAATTGTAAACAATTTTATAATCTTTAAACTTACAATGCAAGAGTTATTAAATATAAAATTTATGTCATTGAAATTTTGGTATAATCAAAACTTACAAAATTAAGAAAATTGTGGCATGTTCAAGTGATATTTTTGAATTTTTTGAATGGATAAAGAATTTATTGAAGCGACTTTGTAGTTTTGGGACTAAGGTGTGGAAGATAATAAATTTTGAAAAATATTTGTCATTGCAAGTTGAAAAAAATCCAAAAAACCTTTAATGAAATTTGGATTTCAAATTTAAGTTAAAGAAGGTGTGTTTAGTAGCACAAATATTATCAAACGATAACAAAAATTAATCATATTGATCACCAAAGTAAAAAATTATAAGTTTGATATTAGGTTTTCTAATGGCTAATTGACATTTAACCTAACAAGTATGAAGAATTTTTATTTTTATTTTTTCCTCATTGAAGATATTAAAAGGGCATGTAGATGAAAATTAAAAATGTTAACCTTGTTTACTCATAATACAACATAATGTGATACCTAGCCTCAACTTTGTATTTGATGATTTATGGAGTAAATATTTGTAATCATATTTGACCTACCATAGTACATAATTTCTTGGGGATGCTAGTTCAAAACCCAAATGCATATCTATCAATATAACCATCCATGTTAAATGTATTATTCCACAATCATAATTTGATATGCAATTATTTCACTTGCAACATTTGTCTTTTAGATGTGGAAGATAATGATATTTGTCATTTCTTTCATTGTCATGTCACATCAATATAAGAGATCAACAATAAATCAAGCTCATAGGAAACTATGGATTGCCCAAGTGACACTAAAGGCGTTCAAAGGGTGAATGATTTCAAAATTTCTTGTGTGGATTACATTTTGATATCAAATGCTTATTATTTGTTTTCTACATCTTATACAAAACTTTGAAAATATCTTTAGTCACCTATCATTTCATAACATTTTCAAACTCCAAAAATAATCATTGTTGCTGAATATTTCATTTCACCTTTTAGTGTTGTAGTTCATGGATTAAACCAAAAATGACAAATACTTTGAGATAATTGCATCAAGTAGCAAAGGTGGGGGAAGGACTTATGGCTTTTTTAATTATGTGTTTATCTTTTAGTATCTTATGGCCTTGATTTCTAGGTGCTTATTATTTCTCATCAAATGTTTCATTTTTGTCCTTGTTTTTTGAGGTTTGAAATCTATTATAGGATTTATCTTTTCATTTTTAATTGCATGTCACCTTTCACTAAAGTTTGATATTTGTCCATATATATATATATATATATGTGGTTGTTTGTCACCTTTTCGACTTCAGAAAAAATATCATATTTTATTTAGATCCCATCTTCAATATTAATAAATTCAATTTTAATCCCTTTTAATTCAAATAATTTGCATAGGATCTATTAATAATAATAGGGTTGAGAAATTACAACTAGTACATAAGTTTGAGATCGGCATCCCTCTAAAGTTGTCGGTCATGGTGATGGACCTTGTGTTGTTGATATTCACATGACAAATTTGAGAAAACAAGGCATGGTTTAATAACTTTACAATTGGAATCACCAACATGAACGTTATATCAAGTGAACAATAACCAATATGTAGACTTTGCTCAAAACCAAATCTTTAAATACGTAGTTTGTCATAGTGAAATGATTCATTTTGATAATTACATCATTAATACATCAAGTGTTGAATGTCTCATTGTTTACCACAATCAAATGACATGCCCAACCATGAAAATTGTCTAACAGTGAAACATAACACTTCAATTAAGAAATACATAGAATTGATAACTTTTTTTCAAGATTTAGTTAAACAAAAAACACCCCATCAAACTTCATGGGGGTCAAAATAGCACCTTGCATGAAATTTGTGTGATTTTGTTGTTAGGATGGACAAATGTTGATGGAAATTTATTTTATATTATGTTTAGACCCAATTATAATATGTTGGTTGGAATTAGGTTGTTAATACCTATTGAGTTTTATAGTGATGAAATCTTTAAACAAAAAAACTTAATTTTTTTTTTGTTCTACTTTGCAAAACATGACAAAACAAAACATGAAATATCCTTGCAAAACGTGTAATACAACTACACATAATCATGCAAAGTGCCATTTTGACCCCCATGAAGTTAGATGGGGAGAGTATTAACATCTTCACACAATTGTGATCCAAACAAGGAATAACCACATGTAAAACCATTATTTTACTTGGATTTTGCACTATTGCACATTATTAGTGACAATCAATTGATGAAAAGAATGAATTGATTTTGTGAAAATTAAGTTCCATTCAAATGGAAAATGTTGAATGACATTGCATGCATTTCAATTGAATTCAAAGTCTTAAATTGAATTGAGTTCAAAATTTTTGAAACTAAATTGAAAATTTGAAACTATGCAATTGAAAATAAATGGTATGCAAATAGGTGCATAAAGGTTTGAAAATTTCCTTGTGATTGGAATTTTGAAACTAAATAGCTTTGAAAAAAGACATGGATCCAATAAAAACACTTTCTCGTTCCTCTTTATTTAGAAATTAACTAAACAAATTCCAATTCAAAACCATTGTCCAAAAGGATGACTTATGAAACCCAAACCAACTCCAATGAATCATCATTGTTATACTAAAATGAATAAGTTAAAGGTCAATCAAAGCTAGATGATTCAATTTTCTTTTTAAAAAATCAATATCGTAATACATGAACGATTTTGACATAAATTAATTTTTTTTTGGTTGAATTTTTGAGAAATTATTTATTACTTGTGCCAAAAATTTAATTAAAAAAAAATCCTATAATATAAACCTTAAAAATCAAAGAACTTAAAGACCAAGACAATCTAGACATACTAGACTATCCCATAAACATAACAAGAATGTGTATATTATTTGTTATAACCATTACCTACCGAAAATTTCAGAATTAAAAAAGCAAGTGTCGAAGGTAAGATTTAAAATTTAATTAATTATTTGACAGTTTATTGTTGAATCCAATCAAGGTGTACTTTACCTATTTTTTATTAACAACTTGAGACCAAAAAAAGGAGCCCAAAATGCAAAATATTTCCCATATTTGGCCCCAAAATTATCCCAGGAACATCAACTAGTAATTCACCGACACTTGTACCCATGGAGCACAAACAGTGGGTTTAAGGAGCAAAGAGCGGTTTGAAGGAAAATTAGGGTTAGGGTTTGATGAACGACACTGAAGAGAGAGAGAGAGAGCGAGAGAGATGTGTGTGTGTGAAGGACGCGAAATCTTGTGTCTTGAGAGAGAGAGAGAGAGAGAGAGTGTGTGTGTGTGTGAAGAACGCGAAATCTTGTGTTTTGAGATTGTGTGTGTGTGTGTGGGTGAAGAACTCGTAATCTTGTGTTTTGAGAGAGAGACAGAGAACTAGGTTTTGGAGCTGGTGTTGTTGGAGTTGGTCGAAGTGAGGCAGCGGGAAAGTCTCTGGGCGGGGTCGGGGGCGGGGGAGAGGTGAGGTCGGTCTTGTCAGGATGACCTTGTGGCAGTTGTTGGAGGCTATTTTGATGATCACGAATGCGCTGGCTATTCTCAACGAGGATCGGTTTCTGGCTCCTAATGGTTGGGGTTTTGGGGAGATGGGAAGTGGAAGAGTGACGACCATCAAGGGCCAAATTGTTGGTCTGCTGCATGCGGTACAGTACTTGCGAGTGCCGCTTGTGGCTCTGAATTCCATCGTCATCGTCATGAAAGTTATCTTTGGTTGAGGTTGTTGTTTGATTCGGAGTTGTGATGAGATCGTCGACGATGGGGGCATTCCATCTTTTTCGTATGGGAATCGAGCAGCCCACTCGTCACCTAAGTTTTTGCAGGCTTTGGTTACGAGTCGTGCATGTGATTACCACGAGCAACATCAAAGCGTTCCTTGGAGAAAAACAGGCAAGATGTTCTTCTGTACAGTAGTGTTGTTCAAGCAGTCCGGTGAGCACTACAAGCTGCTTATATAGTGAAAGAGTCTTAACTTAGCAGACAATCTACAAACTAGAGTCGATGCAGAAGATGGCGATGTATATTTATGATGCTTCCCAATTTATGATTTCCTGCTTTGAACAATCAGGATTTTCAGGAGTCTTAGTAATCTTTCTGTGTGGGTGTTCTTTTGTGCAATCTAGCAAAATAATTTTCTAGCATATTATTACAGCTTGGGAATGTCTTTTGAGAAGGTTTCAAATTACAGATATATATTTGCTAGAAACCTGGAATTCATTGAGCATCAAAGCGTGGAATGACTGGCTTGGCTGCTACTGCAAATTGAAGGTACACTCACAAGCACATTCAACCAATGCAAATCTCTGCCAACACTGGAATTTGGCAAATTGGTGAGCTGCTAATCACTCCTATGTTGGGTGACGGTTTTTGTCACTGATGACACTCTTGTTTGTTCATGATATCCTTATGTACAATCTGGTGTACTTGAGTTCTAGCCAATATCACGATTGAGTCTTCTCAGTGCTTCTGGAAATGTGACAGAAACTCAGGATGCAGATTTTGTTAAATGGTTTGGTCAGATTTTGTGTGGATTACTATATATGCTTATCTACACTCACCATTGAGAGCTGATGGACTCAGTGAATAGTCATGACAGGTCATCACTGCTATTTGTGATGAAGGTGATGGTCTGATACTTTGTGGCTGACTCTCATAAGGTGATGTCTGTACTCATTATCATGTTTCATCCAAGTTGTGGAGATTTCTCTGCAATTCCACCAATTTATAATCTTGTCTACTTCCAGCATTCAGACTTTAGAGTTTCTACTTTTTGAAAGTTTGAGAACTACATGAGTGCTCCTATTGTTGCTCACTTCATATAGTGTTTGGACATGTGAATCTCTGCATGTCAACAATCTGAACCCTTCCACTTTTGCACAAATAAATCTTCTCTGGAAGTTTCATAAAAATCTGATTAAACCTAGATTTATTTGTGCACCCAGCTCTACTTCCCTTGCTGATGTTTGTAAGTTGCTCAATTCTTTCTACAAAGCTGTTTTTCCTACAGTCAACAACCTTTGGGTGGCAAAACTCAGAAAGGCTAATGTTCCTTGTGTTAGTAGTCGGATTCTCAATGACTCTACAGGAGTAGTTGATGTAATAAAATAGCTTAATCTTTTGAAACTGAAAGTTGATAAAGCTTCTCCGCTCTTGTTGCAGTCTTTTGACTTCTCAACTCTCTACACTAAAATAGACCTAATGGATCTAAAAGCTCGTATAAAGTTCTGATGAATAAACTGTTTAATTTGATGTTGAACCTTCATTGTTGTAAGCTTCTGTTGGTTCAAAGAACAGCTTGAATTCTAAAGGCTTCTCTACAAACCTCTTGGATCTACGAAGTCCTCAAGGTATATCCTGTGATATCTTTGAAACGTT
>Ga0209208_10010848_pt1 | contig 11735 bp, 5 predicted proteins | sample S1TSphfallax_3_FD_187694 | JGI IMG/M metagenome (GOLD analysis project Ga0209208, IMG submission 187694) | Host-associated microbial communities from peat moss isolated from Minnesota, USA - S1T2_Fd - Sphagnum fallax MG (SPAdes) (version 2) | ecosystem: Host-associated > Plants > Peat moss >...
GAAACTAGATACATTGTTAGTCAAGGACTTCTGTGGGTTGTTGGCAGTTCAAGAATATGCAGCTCTTGAGGGGGTTCTTTCTGAGTATTGGGAATGACATTGCTGCTGAGATGGTTGCACAAATTCTGCAACTCAAAATTCTGAAGAAAATGTGTCAGTGGCTGAGAGATTAGAAATCCTCAAAGCTGATCGGCAAAGTGCAGTGCTCCTTGAAATATAATTCCCCATTTCTAGATGTGATGAGTTCTGGCTAAGTGTGTGTTGCAGCTTGCAGTTCCCAATCTTTTTCGTGGGGAGGAATGTTGTTAAGAGTTGGCTTTCCAAAGCATCTAAAGGGAGATTAAGTTCTGCGCATAGTATGCAACAGTAGACCACAAGACTTCCCTTTGTTGATCATCTTGACCATGCTGGCTATCTATTTGATGCAGGGGATTTGGTCAACATTCTGCTGTGTCAACCGAACTGTGACTGTAGATGGCCCTGCTTGGTGCTAGCAGAGTCTATTGTGACATGGTGAGATCAGCCAAAATGCGACTGTAGATGACAGTGCTTGCTGCTTTGCAGAGTCTATTGTGATGTGGAGATGGGCCAACACAACACAAGACATGTTCTCCAAGTGGACTTGCCAATGCTACAGTCTATATACTGCTATCAAACACGAATGCTACTCCTGGCAACTGGGATGTCAATTCAGCAGCAGAGAAGGAACTGGGTGTGGAAGAAACAAACTGGTCGCAGGTGCAAAAAGGTGAATAGTGAGACACGAGCATTTTGTAGTTGGTTGAAACCATTTTGGATGTCAGAAAAAATTCCATGCAGAACTCAACAGATTGTTCAGGCAGATGGTGCAACATAAGGTATGTGTTGGGTATTAAATTTTGTCTGCACTCTGCAGAAGAAAAACGATGTTCCATTCGGGTTGTAAATATTGTGAGAAACTGGTCATTGCATTTGGGCTCATCAACACATTTGTTGAAACTTCACTCTATAGGAAGTGGAGGTTTGCATCTGTGGGGTGGGTATTTGATTTTGTTAATAACCATTTTTGGGTGATTTATGATTATTTCAGAATCAGAGAGATCCCAGTTCCAAACTCTGAATACTAGATATGATTTCTGAATAACAGGGGATAAGGGTTGTCAACCATTGAAATGGCAGGGGATAAGCTTCATCGTCAAGAGGGAAGTACAGGTGAAGGCTTGCTCCAATGGGTTTCCACTAATTTGTGGGTTGAATCCTTGGAGGGCATAAGTCCTCGAAAAACATGGGAGGCTTGTGAGAGCAAAGCCTTCACAAGTGTTAAGTTACTTAAGGTTTTCTATTTGAATGGTGGAAGGTTAGCATGGGAATAGTGGAAGGTGTTTTGTTCAATTATGAAAGCGTCTTCTGTGCACCGAGGTGCTTTCAAATCAAAAGGAGAAAAACCTTGATTGCTTTATGTAGGAGGTAATGCCCGAGGCAGAGGAAGGTTGCTTTGGGTGGCAAGTCAAGGGTAGGCGCTGAATTCTGGCAATGCCCGAGTTTGAGGGCAATGAAAAGAATTGTATGAAATAAATTTATTTCCAGATCTAATAATTGGGATTTAAAACATTGCTTGAAAGCAAAAGGCCCCCTATTGACCTACATGCCTTTCTCTTGGGAAATTTTATAACCGACTCTTTTCCCCTTCTCCTTGCTTTCTTGTGTGAATAAAATATACAAATTTTAATAGTACTCATCTATGGCACCTTTTTGGAAACTTATGGAAATGCTTTTGGATTGTGCAACAAGTGCCCACCACCACCTTTGTTGAAAATCCTTCTTGCTCATAGGCAACATACCATGCATCATCCGGGTGAAGGAGGTTTGGAGGTAAAAGTTTTGCTTCAAACTTTGGAACCAATGTGAGGGTGACGACTAAGGAGCTAGATGTGTTCTTTAGGTTCCCCTTTTCATCAAATTCATTTCTTTTTGTCAAATTACGTACCCATGTTAGCCGCCTACCTTTGTGAATTGAAACTCATTCCAACTCTATGAAAACGTTTCATGAAAAATCTACTTTCCATATGGATAAAGTCCATAAGCACGACTTCTTCAAACCACACACACACACACACACACACACACAACAAAGTTACTTTTGTAATTTAATTTCATAGTTATTATGAAACCAAGTATTACATGTGTCAAAAGAAGTGAGGAATGAATATCAAGAGAGTACCACCCAGAGTACCACCCAACTTGAAACTCCTAAGGAAGTTCTCGCTTATTGGAAAACTCCATAAGGTGTGTGTGACACACTTATAGCATGATGAGTATTAAATGATTTTAAAACTTTATGAATGACCTTTTTTGTTTCTCTCTTAAAAAATTGTCAAAGAAGTTGACATGTAACCTTGTCAAGGAAAAAAATTATTTTATTATGTACTCATCAAAGTTTTGGTTCCATTTTTTTGAAGTTTGTTTGGGGTAGGTAATTTTTGAGGTGGGTTTAAAAATAAAATAAAAAACTTCAAGTAAACCTTGTTATAGGTGAAAGACACTAAACATCCCCATAATAAGCATTGTTGAGGGAAAAAAATTGATTGATGGTGCTCTACCTTGTATAGAGTCGTTTGATTTGGTGGTATGGTCTAATTGCTTTGACCTTATAATAATAATAATAATAATAAATAGTATGATTATTTTTTAAATATTAAAATCTATGTTATTGGTTGATACTTTTTGTTTTAAAAAATATGTTAAATTTCAATTTAGCTTGGAATAACGAAACATGCATAACAAACTAAATAATTGTCTTTTTTATGAAAATTTGTGCTAAGTATGTAACACAATTCAACACACAAAACTATGTAAGGCACAAAAAGACAAGTTCAAAAATGCATTGAATAGAGCTTGTTAAGGAATGTTTAGCATCTTGTGTTATAGGTTCCCTTGTTTTGAAGTATGTCTTGGTTAGGTAAGTTTGGTGTAGGGTTAAAAAAATAAATAGACAACTTATGTAAGTGTAGTTAGGTTCTCCATTTCTTTGAAGTTTGTTTGAGGTAGGTAACTTTGGGGGTGGGTAAAAAAAGAAAAGAAAAAAAGAACTTAAAGCAATAATTAAGTGTAATTAGGCACCATTGCTTTGGATTTGTTTGGGATAGGTAACTTTAGGGGTGGGTAAAAAAAAAAAGAAAAAGACAAATTACATAATAAGTGTAAATAGGTTCCATTTTTTTTGGGGGGGGTCAATTTTTTTTATATAGCCAAATTAGCAATGATCTACAAGAATGTCTTAGCCATATTTTGGCTACAAGCTAAATATGAAAGCAGAATTTTTAAAACATACTTCTATATTTTTGGCTACCTACTTGAAGCAAGTATAGAAAAATATGAAATTTTTTCTTAAATATATATTTCAAATTATGGTTATTGAAAATCTCAAAAAACCACTTGATTTTAGCACTTTAAAAGTATTTATATAGCTTTTTGGCTATATAGGCTAGAGCCAGCCAAAAAGAAAAGAAAAGAAAAGAAAAGAAAAGAAAAGGGTGGTTCCAAATTCCAATGCAATTGAAGCTTTGTTTGGGGTAGGTACCTAAGTAAATTTGGGGATGGGTAAAAGAAAAGAAAAAAAAAGGGACCGACTTAAGTAATTAAAAAATAAATAAAAAAAGAAGAAAAGTGTACGTTTTTTTTGCCAACGTGGAAAGTGGAAATGGAGCCCCTTTTGGTGATTCTACCATAGCCACAACAAAGCGGAAATCCAAGCCACCGGATTGGCTGGAATCTGCTAGAATCCACGTCCCGACCAATGACATGCTCTGCGGAATGCCACTTTCCAGCCGGCGTAATCTGCCTGGATACTGTTGCCGTCTCTCCCGGGAAGAAGCTCCCCCAGCGCCCCGACTTCCATTGCGCGCAAACCGCACCATGTGCCGTGTTCGATCTTCGTTGTCTCCGTGAAAAAAAGAATGGGATCCACCACCACCACCACCACATATGTTGTGGATCCATCCCATTGTGTGAAGAAAAAATAATTCGTACCATCTTTTATTTTTTCCCCGCAATTTTTGGTTGAAAAGTTTCTGCTATCTTATCACGGATATGGCTACAACCCTTTCGTTGCTGTAGTTGCAGCAGCAGCAGCTAAAGAGTTTTTTCTTTCACATTTTTGTTCTACATGGAAAAAGATTTGATGGGTAGTTAGTATTAAAGAATCGTACTGAACCCCACAACTCCTCCTCATAAAAAGCTTTTGTTTGTCGTGTATGAGTTGGACGTTGCATGAACAAGCAGAAGAAGAAGCTGAAGCTCCAGGGGTTCTCCCATGTTTGTGAAGTACTATTGTAGCCTCTGGAACTGCTTTTTGTGGAAGATATTGTACAAATCTATTTTGGTCGTAGGTGATAAAAAAAGTTTTTCTATCCGGATTTTGGATAGGGACTGCCGGATTTTAGGGTTGGAGACAATTTCGGAGTTGGAAGAAGAAAGAAGAAGAGACAATGGGTAGATCATAATGTCGTCGCTGTTCACGTAGCAGTCAGCGATTTTCTACTACTGCAGCAAGTGAAGAATTCTTTCTTTGTTATAGAATTGGAGGCGTGAAGAATTGTTTGTTTGTTGGTTGGTTGGTTGGTTGTTGCAGTGGTTGTTGTCCAACCCAACCCATCACTCAATTCTAGACAACCAGACTTCTTTTTCAGCAGCAGCTCCTCTTTGTTTTTCAAGAGAAAAAAGAAAACCCCCCCGCTCCCGCTCCGGCTCAGGAATTGTGGAACCTCAGAAATTCTGCACAGAAAATTTCTTTTGAGCTTGAGTGAAACAAGATCTGTGTCGAGACCCAGAGTTCTGAATTTGGGTGGGAGGCAAAAGATTGTGAGAGAGAGAGACACACACACACACACGCACATACACAGGAGCAGTAAGAGGGGCAGTGATGGCAGCTGGGGCCAAGGATTGCAGCAACAGAAACAACTGTGGATTCACTAGTTCTGCAGTTCAAGCAACAGCAGTTACAGTGGCGATGGCTGGGAGAATCTGTCGAGCTTGTGATGTGTGCGGTATGCAAAGAGCTCGCTGGTACTGTGCGGCAGACGAAGCATATCTGTGCCAAAGATGTGATGCCAGTGTCCATGGAGCCAACGCTCTGGCTCGTCGCCATGAGAGAAGCAGGCTGGGACCAACAACATCCATGTACAACAAGACTTCTTCGCGCTCATGTAAACGACGCCGCAAGCCGACGAAGACTGCTGTTCAAACCTCTCAGCAAGAAGCTCCTCCTCCTGCTGCTGCGCACCTGCAGGCCCATGATCTAGTGCAGCAGCAAACTCTTCCTCTACTACTACCCTCACGAAAGCGCTCGAAGCGCACCAGAAGACCCAATCCCAGACACAAAAACATTCACAAAGAAGAAGAAGAAGAAGAAGACGAAGTAGAGGAAGCAGAAGAAGGCGGAGCTCATGTCCAGGAGTTCAAGGACGAGTTCCAACACTTTGCCGTGCCGGACGGATACATGGATTCTGAGATAGATTTCGAGGAGACTATGGGATCCTTGATGGGTGATCAGGCCGCCGGAAACAGCTTCAACGGAGCAGAAGACCATGGGTTTGGTAAATTGGAGCTCACAGGGTTGAGCTTCTCATCTGAGATGGTGACTTTGGAGAGAAGAGGAGATGGCAATTCAGAAAGGACAATGATTCTGGAAGCTGCAACAACAACAGAAGGAAGTGCAACAGCAGGAGGAGGAGCTGCAGCAGGCAGTCCCTTTGTGGGAGTTTTTCCTGTGAAAGTGAAGAATGAAAAGAGCCTTGCAGCAACAGACATGAGTGTGGAAAACAGATCAGAGAGAATCAAAGAAGAAGTCGTGGAGATGCTGCGATGCTCACTCAGAGGCCATAGCAAAGAGGAATTAGGCATTCCTTCACTCCAGCTTAACTATGAAGATGTGTTGTCTGCTTGGTCTGATCAAAGCTTTTGGACACTAGAAGATGGCAATCGCCTGCAAACTGTCCCTGACCATAATAGTACCCATTTCGATCATTCTGTATGTATTCTTTCTCAAAAATTTCTTATAGCTCTGATTTGAGAATTCCAATCCTCTCTCAAGAAAGCTCTGATTCTCTCTGTCTTGGATATATGTGTATTCCAATGCTTTCCAATTCTTCTGAAAAAAGTTCTCTAGATCTTGTGTCTGTGCATTCTAATTCTTTCCAATTCTTAGACTCAAGAAAGTTCTTGTCTATCTTGGATCTGTGCATTCCGATTCTTCTCAAGGACTATGGCCTCTGTCTGTCTGTATGTGTGTGTGTGTATTTGTTGTGTTTATGGCGAGATTGCAACTCTAAACTTGTGTTTTGAAAATGGGTTTTGCAGGGAATCATGGAAATGTGCCTGGTTCCAGACATGAGCAACTACTGTGGCAATAATAATACTCAAGGATTGCTCACTAGAAGTGATGGTAGTAGCCATCATGGTGGAGGAGAAAGAGAGGCAAGAGTATTGAGGTATAAGGAGAAGCGTCGCACTAGGCTTTTTTGTAAAACTGTCCGTTATGAGGTGCGCAAGCTGAATGCTGAGCGTCGACCCCGCATGAAGGTGAAAATATTTTCTTCTACATAATAATAATATTACTCAGGCATATATATGACATTCTTCATATAACTGTTTTTGTGATGTTTTCTTTAGGATTCAAAAGCAGCAACAAATTTCAAAGCTTGGGTTTGATCTTGAACTTTCTTTTAATCTTGTGTGTAATACTTCTTTACCTGGAATTAATCATGGAACAAATCTATGTTTTTGAGTTCCAAAACCCATCTTAAAAATGGACTACAAGAATGTCAGCAAACAAATTTGTTCATAGTGTTTTCACTGCATATCTCATTGTTGCACACCCATTTTGATCAATTGTCTCATTGTTTGCTTTCTCTGTGGATGCAACTTTTTTTGCAGGGTCGATTTGTGAGAAGGACACCAGGTTGTATATAATGTTTCAATGGGGCAGGGTGGGTGGGGTAGCAAATATTACAACATACAAGATCCTCTTCAGGTTCTCACTCATCTAGTTACTGAAGACAAGCAACCCCACCCGAAACAGAAAAAATACTATAAAATAGAAGAAAAGATCAAGTAGCAGATCTTAAGAGTTGCTACTACAAAAGTGTACAGTTCCGAAGCTTCTTATTAACAAGGCAGCATCATGAAATTTGTAGACAAAACAAAATCTTCAAAGAAGACACAAAGTAATCAATCCATGCCAACAACAGCTTAGATAGCATTTACCTAGCATTTACCCAAAAAAAATCCCATTCTAGTATGGTCATCAATATGGCCACAACCTTGTTGAATATGTAAAATGATGATCACAACCATGGTCACAAAGTCGTGTAAATTTACTTTACTGATTCATAGACATCTTTGTACAAAAGACATGTGAAAGTTTGTACTTTTCAATCTCCATGAATTTGTACTTTACTACCCAATTTGCCCAAAACTGGCTTTTGTTGTATGCATGTATGTCCTCCAGTCACCAACTTCCTTTCTTTAGTTGAGAGTTTTCTTTCTGTTTTTGCAAAGTGTCCGTATGTAGTATGTACCTATTGGAGTGCATTTTGTTTGCTTGACAAAAGTCATGTTGTATTCTACATATGTGAAGAAGGTATCATGGCTCACCATCAAAATCACCCACATCAAGTGTAGGTGTTGGATTTTTTTTCCCCCTTTAGACTTCTGCATTTTTATTAGTTTTCCTGTGTTTGTAATTCTCCTGCATTCTTCACATCCACAAGCTTTGGTACAGGAAATTCTACACACCAGGAGCTGCAGATTTGTGCAGCTAGTTAGTTAATTTATGTAGCTCACACATTGCCTTGAGCAATGGTGTGCAGAGAGATTGCCATGCTTTCAAAGGAAAGGAGCATCTTGTCTTGGTATTGTTGCTCAGCATTGTTCCTGGCCTGAAGCAAGTTCACAAGTGCATGCAGCTGCATCTCCAGGTTACCAATTGCAACTCCCTGAATCCTGTGATGATGACTACTGCCATGTCCTGCTGCTGATCCATACTGATCTCGCCACTGCTGTGAGCTTGGAGGAGCTTGCCAGCACTGCCAAGTCTGTTGCATAACTTCAGGACGATGGCTTTGTTCACGCTTGTTCTGCTGAGGTACTGCATCGTGGTTGTGCACTGAAAGCAGCACTTCCAGCTGCTCCTGGAAACTCAGTTCCAGAAGCTCAGGGGGAAGAAGATTGTCACCATTTAGCATTGAATGCTGCAGGTTGTGATCCGTCATCATTGTTGCAAGGTGCTGATGATGCTGAGGCTGCTGCATGTTGTTGTTATCAGTCGGCTGCAGCAAAGGCAAGTGAGAGTTTATAGATTGCAGTACTACAGGAAAGTTTGTAGTGCTTGAGTTCGAGGTTTGATGAGTAGTGGGCTTGTCAGTGGCTGGCTGTAGTGGCAGAGGTGTTACATTAGGAACTTCTGAGTGTGAAAGCTGTGAGCTGAGATGAATGTGTGCAGGCTGAGGGAGTAGATCCATTTCAAGCTTGTATGGAAATGGAGCAGAATCGAAGGAGGGTGAATTGGTCTTCTCTTTTTGAACCTGATGAGCTGCAGAGGTACCACTACTACTCTGAACAGAGGCCTTGGTTTTAGAACCCAGATCTGTAAGTTCACTTGTTGGAACAGCAGATGATGACTTTGCACTCTCAGCCACAGGAGTTAAACTCTTCTTCTGTTGTGGGATGGTTTTACCAATATTGGGAGCTTGAGATACTACTTGAGGAGCTTGATAAGCTTTGACAAAAGTGGTGTGGTTAGCATTGTAAGGAACAGTGCGGTTGCCTCTCCTCAGCTCTGTAGCTCTTTGTTTGCGAAGTTCACGTGCCTGGAGCTTGAAACCATCTAGTGGGTCTTGAGAAGGGACAACTGTCTGGTGAGCAATCAGAGACGACCAACAGCTGTTTCCTTCCAGGTTTTTAGGCTCTTTAGCTTCTTCTAGTACGACCTGAGGTGGAGCTACTACCATGGCTTCTGGAAGTGCAGCATGTCTCGTATTGTTTAGCCCTAATATTGGAGCAGTTGATTGTGTGATGACTTTCTTTTCGACACAGCCTCGTGAAAATCTCTTGATCAAATCAAAAATCTCTTTGTCAATTCCCTCACCCAGAGGAAGCTGAGGCCATTTATTTGCACGGTGCTCATACCTCTCAGCGCTTGTGAGCTCCCAATAGTTGGGACCATGATTCCCAGCTTCTTCAATGTTGAAGGAGAAGATTTGAACTTCATACTGTTCCAGGCGATACCATCTCTTGTTGCAGCTTTTGAAACTTCGATGGTAGCCTCTATCTCGAAGCTTCTTTGCAACTTTGTCCCAGTGTGAGTCACTGACAGCACGGGAATTGGATCCTTGTGGTATTGGCCTCTCATGCTGCTTCAGTTCTATGTGTGCCTCCACAAGTGCTCTTGTCTCTTCTAATGTCCACTCCCTTGCCATAGCTACACACCTGCAGTACTCACTCCATCAAATCTCTTGCCTCTCTTACCAACTACTACATATTATTTGCTTGCTACAGGTTCCAACTCTCTTGATGCATACAACTTCTTTCACTAGGACCTGAATCCTTGAACCCTAACTGTATTCAAGATGCTACACAATACAGCTGTCATTGAGAGCTTGGGTTTTTGCATGACATGGTTACCTATGTCGGAGGCAATAGAGAGGAGAAAGTCTTAACTTGTATCTCAAATGTCAAGCACTTGCATGCAGTTCCAAGCAGGCTGGAAGTTCTTGGAGCATCCTGCAAGAACACAAAAAAAAAGTTTGGAAGATCTGCTCATAGTGTGGAGGTTTTTGCTTACAGTATGTAAGGTTCTTTATACCTATTTCAAACAATGATTCGAAAGTCTAGAGATGTTGCAATGCAATAAATTACACAGAAGATTGACCAGAAGAATCTCTACCCAGCTGCTGATTCTATGACCTTGATTTCTTTATGAAAAAACCAGGTGACATTCTTGGTTGTTATGCTATCCAGATATTCTAATTAATTCTTCAACAATTTTGTACTTGCTTACAGCTTCAGAGATCTCTCTGACACATAGCTATCTCTCTCTGACATGAACCCAACTCTTTCTGACAAGCACCATTAAATCTTTCAATATGCAGCTCTGAATTTCCTGTGCAGCACTGAAAGCCTGAAGCTCAGCAAAACGATGAAATGGTTCTCTAAACCCTACTTCTACAGGATTCAAAACCTTTCTTTTCCTCCCTCCTTCATGAATAGCAAGCTCCTAGCAAGAAATTCCAAAGGCTGTCAAACAGACTTAGACCCAAAACCTTGAAAAAACGCATCAGCAAAAAACACACTATTACTACTGTCCTCCAGATGCCTTTGTATGGTGGCAAAACCCCAGAAGGAAGAAACATTGGGTCTGTAGAACATGAATCCTCGAAAACAACTAGAAATTCCAAAAACTGTCAAACAGACTGAAACATCCAAAAGCTTGAAGAACCCATCAGCAAAAAACACACCACTGTTGTCCTCCAGATGCCTTCTTATGGCGGCGAAATCCTAGAAGGAAGAAACATTGGGTTTGTAGAGTATGAATCCTGGAAAACAACTTTCAATCTACATTGGATCTCAACAAACATGAAGCCTTAACCTGCTCCTCCAGGACTCAAATTTTGCTGATGGATGATTTCTAGGGCTTGGAGGTCAACCAAGCTGAAAGGTTTTTAATGGAGAGTGATTGCTGGGGAAGAAGAAGAGTTTAGAAAAGCCCTACCCAATTGAAGACAGGACCTTGTGATGGTGGAATGAGCAAGGATCTTCCTTCCAGCTCTGCTACAAGCTGGAAGAAAAGATGGTGCTGCACACGAGCCCCCACCTGCTACACCCAATTTCTCTAAACCTCTTCCTGATCCTTATACTCTTGCAGCAAACCCAAACAAACCCAAAGGACGTCAAATCCCTTTAACCTTACCCATGTGATGCTCCAACAGACGCAACTGTGACGATTCAGGGAACTTTGCATCACACCTCTTGACCCACTGTGATGACAGTCCAAATCAACACACTCACCACTCCACCCATGAGAGCTTGCATTCTTCTGCAAGCTCACTCCACTGTCCATCCTCATTCCTTCCTTCCCAGGAGCTGCTCCTCCTACTTCTGCTACTAATTCAGCAGCTGCCCTGCAAAATTCTTGAGCTCAAGATTTTCCACAAGTTCTTCTAGGATTGATGCACTATCCTTTCACTACTGGAAGCTGCTGGACTCAACTCTTACAAGACTTGCATTGCTATAAAATTTCTTACCAAATTCTCAATGGATTTTGAGGCATTGCAAATCTTCTCTTTTGCCAGATTTGGAGGGAAAAATGTGGCTTATTTAAAATTTGGCTAATTCCTCTTGTGGATGATTGCCAAATGTGGCTTACTTAAAATTTGGCTAATTCCTCTTGTGGATGATTGCCAGATATGGCTTACCTAAAATTTGGCTAATTCCTCTTGTGGATGATTGCCAGATATGGCTCACCTAAAATTTGGCTAATTCCTCTTGTGGATGATTGCCAGATATGGCTCACCTAAAATTTGGCTAATTCCTCTTGTGGATGATTGCCAAATGTGGCTTACTTAAAATTTGGCTAATTCCTCTTGTGGATGATTGCCAAATTTAGCTCACCTAAAAATTTGGCTAATTCCTTTTGTGGATGATTGCCAAGTGTGACTCACCTAAATTTGGCTAATTTCTCTTGTGGATGATTGCCAAGT
>Ga0209208_10010850_pt1 | contig 11734 bp, 7 predicted proteins | sample S1TSphfallax_3_FD_187694 | JGI IMG/M metagenome (GOLD analysis project Ga0209208, IMG submission 187694) | Host-associated microbial communities from peat moss isolated from Minnesota, USA - S1T2_Fd - Sphagnum fallax MG (SPAdes) (version 2) | ecosystem: Host-associated > Plants > Peat moss >...
CTCTGAACATTCGGGAGTCCCGGAGGACTCCAAATCCCCAACTTTTCCAAGTGTTGGGCTTCACCCCCACACTTGGCCAAGTTAGGGTTGCGACATATTGAATTAGACAATATTGTTTTAGACAAGTTCTACTATACCTTCCATCTCGTCCAATAAATTAATTATCCTCAATTTCAATGGTGTTTATGTGTTATTTTCCTAGAGGTGTAATTTTGTAAGGGTGTCATTGTATACAAGACCATAACATAGACACCAACAAGGTGGAAAAAATATGTGGGTTGTTGAAATTCCTTGCTTTAATGTTCAAAGAATTCCAAGTTGTAATTTGGTCTTGCATGTTGTTAAAAGACATTCATGAGGTTCTTCCCTTGCTCATGCCAAAACAATTCATACACAAGTTAACTTTTGTTTGGGGTAAAACAAATGTTCCCAAACATTGTGTAAAATCACACCAATTTTAACCTACTATCTTAAGCATTTGAACATTGAGTATTCAAAGTTTTAATCAAGGTTCATCATCATATGGAAGACCATCTAACAACAATGCAACCATGTGAGCCGTGAACCTTGAGCCTTAAGCCTAATACCTTGAACCATGAACTAGATCTAGCCTATTTTTATATTTTTAACAAAATTAATATAATTATTTCATCCACTTTTCATCCAAATGAATTTCATCCAAACTATTCATTTATATTTTTCATCCTAATTTCATTCCCATTGTGGCTACATTCACATTTTCAAATCTTATACCCATATTTCATCAAAATCAACCATGGTGTTGAGGTTGAAAAAATGTTTGTTGAATAAATTAATTTTATTGTCTTCCCCACATACATAATGAATGAAGATTTGAACTTTATATCTTATTTGGAACTAGTATTTTTTATTCATCAAGAAAATATACATAGTTTGAATTTTGAAAATCTTTCCTAATTTAACTTATCCTATTTGTCCATTGAAATCCCAAAAAAATCATAATTTCTTAGATGCAATGTCATTAGCTTCATGAATATTATTCATGTGGAGTTATTATTTATGGTGATTTCATGAAACAACCAACTACAAAGCCATAGATGTTTTCACAACCAACTAACAAATAACCCACATATTTGATTTTTGTTTATTGGTTTTTTGCTTGCAATTGTTTTGAAGCCATATTACAAATTGCAAAGTGTTTAGAAATTTTTTTGTAGTGGAAGTAAGGGAAAAAAATTCTTGGATTCTTTGCCATATCCCCTAAAAACTACTCACCCCAAAAGATTACATATTATATTCATTCCATTCAAATTTAATGGAATTTCACATGCCATCTAAATTTGCCCATAATTTGGGCTTGCAATGCCTTCTATAGGAAGATGTGGAAATGTTTGAATATATTTGATGTATACTTTTCATATCTTCAAATAGTAAGGAATTTTTCACAACATTGATTTTGTATAACTTAAATACCTTTACCAACCTTGTGCAAGTTCTCGATCATTGTTTTTTTATGTCAACCATACAAAAGTTAAAATTAGTCTTACTTTGGCTCATATCCATTCAACTCCAAAACCCTATTAACATAATTGAATTGATGGCCCCTTGTGTTGGCCATATTTTACTAGTTATTTTACCATGACAAGGATGGTTGAAACTACATTTAAAATCAAGGTTTCAATTTTTTACACAAATATGAAATTATGCCGAGCAATTGAAGTATGTTTTGGAATCTTCTAATTTTTTCAAAGCATAAAGCTAAGTTGATGGTCTTTTATATTTCGCTAATAATTTTACAATTTGCATAAACCATTTTACCAAGACAACAATGGGGTGAGAACACACTACAAGGGGGCCAAAATTGTTGTCACATTGTATTGTTTTTGAAGGGTCCCATGTTTGAACTTCAACCATCTCATTATTATGAAGAATTTTCACAATGTTTTTGCAAATTATGGTAGGTCAAAACCCAAATAAGTCAAATTCGAAAAAAACTACATGTTTTAATCTAATATGATGTGATGTTAAAATATGTTTGTGCCAAAAATATATATGTCACAACATACGAAAAAATACAAATATACTCAAAAAAATGATTTAAATGATTTTTTGTCTTTATGAAATTTGTAATATCTATCAAACATTGTGATTCCATATGATTGGAATAAGTTTGTGAACCATGTGAAGATTTTGATAATTATCATATCACAAGTGGGTGTTTTTGGGGACAATGACTAGGAGTATGTGGCAAATTAACATTTTGATAAACTATGACTTTTAGATGGAAGATGACAAGACATGTGAAATGGGTTGATTTTTAAATTTTCATTTAAAACATATTTTGGCTGACTAATTCAAACCCAAACCTAATGCAATCCAAAATATACCATAAATATACCCATTATTCCTTGAATTTAATCTTTCAATTTTATTTTTTCAGAAAATTATATATATATCATTAACTTTGTGAAAGTTAGAATATCAAGCCCAAACACCAAAAGTGAAACTCAAAATTAAATGCAACATGTTTTATATAAATATACATTACATACCTATCATGAAAAGGCCTGAAATGGCCGCCTTGTAATGTACTTTGACCCAATGGTTAGTTTTTTTTACATGTTTGCAACCCATTTTTCATATATTTATAAGTTCCCAAACAATAAAGTGACTTCATGCACTCGCAAAAATGGTCTTGGATCATTATGGCTACAAAAAAATCAAGAAACATTTAAAGCTTTCATTTGTATGATGTAAATGTCAAAAAGAAGTTGGCAATTGTTTTCTAAAAATTGCTAAAATTTCCCAACCACAAAATTTGGCGAAAAAAAAACATTGTTTTAGACATTTCAATTTAACAAACTTCATGGGACAACAAAAGTTGCCCTTTGCAACAAAATAATGACCTCATCAAAACTTAACATTGTTTGATGGATGCAAATATCAAGTTCAAGATTGCATCATTGCAATGCACCACATGGCAAAATATTCAATAACTATGTTTGCATGGCACCCACTTCCCCCTCTTTCCTAATGTTGTTGTAAACATGTTAATGAAGTGTAGACAATTGCAACTTGAGAAATTCCCAATTGTGATTGGATATGAGTGAAAAATTTGCAAGAATTCCTATCTTTATGGTTATGATTTTTCCATAGCCAAATTTTGGAACATCCATTATTAATAGTTTTACAATGGCCACCATATGATTAATAGAACTGTCCATTTGTTATTATCGTCAAGGCTTGGAACAACTTTATGTACCCCCTTGCCAAAAATGAGTTGTGGGGTGGGCATGGGATTTGGAGGTCGCATCACATCAAATCCTATGCCCATATGAACTTTTGAAAATAGTTGATATGGTATTAGGCCGTTCTTTTTTCAACAAAAACCTAGCATCTTCAAGACTATGGACGTCTTCTTGAATTAGACACATTCTTGACATCACAAGCCACATTGTGGGTACAAGAAGCCTTATCAAAATGTGTTCTTTCTTGGTGCCCATGACACACCTTACAAGATCATTTGCACAAAGCCAAAACTTGTGTTTGGCAATTTTGTGGGTTGGGACTATATGAAGGTCTTTCATTGTTGCCTATGTAAGTGGGGGTCAACATCCCCTTCTTGGACCTACATATTTGGGCTATACATTTCACTTTTGTGTTGGCTTGGAATGCGAAACATTTGGCAATTAGCATTTTTAGATTGCTTATCACATATACCTATAGTCAATACCTTGCAATATGCCATGACATAAACATGACAACCCATGGTAGTCAAGCCTTGAACACATTTCACATGATCAAACATCATCCAAACATTTTCAAGGTCTCGTCTTGATTGCATGCACATTACAATATCAACACCATTTATAGGCCCATGTGTAGACATCTTGAAAAAGTACACCTTGGGAACACCTTGACCACAAAAAACAATATCTTGGATGTAATCATAGCATAGCCTCCTTTTCAATTCAAAGATGTTATCAGTATAACCATTCCCTTTTGTAACATTTTTGAAGTAGTTGATGATGTGGGGTGCAAACGAAATAACATGAACCACAACTACTTATTTTATGATTGTTTTTGTGAAATATTCTTGAAAAAATCTTTAATTTTTTAAAAATCCATATTAGTTTATTAAGGTTTATGTTATATAAAAAATTAAATGTCATTTTCAAAAAAAATCAAATCCATTTACAAGTCCTTTTACTACTTAAAAATAAACATTATAGTGTTTAATGAGTGTTTTTGTTAATTTTTATTCATTGGATTAATTTCAAATTAATTCACTTGTTCCCATGATATATTGAAAAATAATTATATAGACAAATATGATAATTTCAACATCAAATTAAATTATGATTTTAAAACATGAAAAAACGAAACAAGTGTTACACTTGTTATGGTATTTGTTATTGTGACCCCACCTTGTGATGAATGTTGGGCGAGTTTAACACAAAAAACTTGTTGAACACATTATTGAACTTAACATTGAAGAACATGACAATAGCCTTGTTACCATCCTCCAAAAGGTGGTCTGCAAGAAACTTTTTGCTAGTTGTTATTTGAATTGCCAAACTTTAGGCATTGGGCATTCGCATCACCTCCACCCTTATTTACAGCTTGACAATTTTAACAATCTCCTTGCAAGTCCTTTTTCCCACAAAATGGTGTGGTGTTTACATGGATGCAAGTTCGAGTGGTGTCTTTGTTTCTTGGGAGGACATAATATATGTGAACATCACATGTATTTACACACACACACACACACACACAAGCTCTTTTACAAAAGCTAGATGCCAAGGTGGATTTTGAGAGGGGGGTGGTGGGGGGTAATAGCTTCAAAAAAGAGTTATGAAACAAAGAAACCATCCCATTCGGTCTTGTTTTTTGAACCCAAATGAACCAATTGAGGACAATCTAGGTGTTTACATTGCAAGTGACCAAGGCAATGTGACTACGTAAAGACAAGACCTCAAGGTCATTCTTGATGTTGGTTGTATTTGTGATAGTTTAAACATGTGCATCATCCTTCTTGTCCATTCCATGCATCTAGCCACCTCTTAACATTTTGCCAACATATTATTTGATGGTAGATTCCAGTGGTAGCTCCAACATTATTGTCCCATCAAATTTTGGAGGCAAGAAGTTCATGCTCTATATATCTATGGTATCATAGTCTAGAGTGCATAATTCACTTTTGCATCAAAAAGATTTGCTAAAAGATTTAAGAAGCTCTACAATATTGTGATGGGTCCTTAATATTTGATCAATACATTACAAGTTTAGTTCATGTGTGGGTGTTAATATCTTTGACTTGGTGCTCACAAATGGATCATCTTTGGAAATGGGCATCATCAATGGAAATTCAATAACATCATTTCTAGAAATGTGTGTCACTAATTGAAGTTCAATAACATCATCATTTGAAGACCAATCACTAAAAGTATGAACAACGAAGGAATCTTGAGACTCTATTTCAAGACCTTAGTTTTGCATCATGGTCTTGAATAATAAAGTTCACTCTATCAAGTGTAATGTCAAAAGATTGTGACACATTAAAGACTTTGCTACCCCACACTCTATACATGCTAGCTTCAACTCTTCATTCAAGACCTACTAATGTTTGGTGTTGTTTTTGGAAGTGAACAAAATTATTGTCAACTTCCTTCATGACCATAACATTAAGAGGCATGAAGTTACCAAACATGCAAAAATGGTGCTCAAGGATAGTTGCAATTTCGTCAATATCAATGTCATCCAAAAAATGCAAAGGAATATGGCCATGAAATGCAAGTACTATTACCACATGGCCAAATGATAAAACATAGGAACACAATGCAATGTTAAGCACAAATTAATGCACCAACACCAATAAGACCTAAACATGATTGTAAGAAGTAGAATGCAAATATTAGTGGGGAGATTCAAAAACATCCAAGTACCAAGGACCTACACATTAGGATGGCTAATGGCTAATCATTCTATTAATCCACTAACCATTTAGCTAATCATTCCACTAATCTAGTGACCATGCAATGGTTGGTTTTTGTCATTGAAATGAATAAAACCTTGGATGTTAGAGGATATGCCATAACAACTTTTATGAAAGACTACAAGAGGTTGACATATACATGCCATCCATTAATGTTACCTTTTAGTGCCACTATTTTTTTCAATATAGTAATGTAGCTAAAATGGTGATCACCCCTAAAATGATTGCCGCTTTAACCAAAACATCACTAGAATTTATGGTTTATAAAACCATACAACTTGACTAAATGATTCTTTTTGACCCCTAAACATATCCATTTCGATTGGAAGTTCAAGTGTTAAATGACATGTGTAGTTTTTGCCTAAGCAATTTGATCAAGATGACCTAGTCAACCATGTGTCAAATTGAACATTTAATCAAAACGTATTTAAAAATGAATATTCCATTCAAAATAACATTTGATTTAGTCAAAAGTGACAAGGGGTACCTATACTACTTAGGTATTGCATGGGTTTTGTTGGTCAAAATGGCACTTGGTTTGGTCAAAAAAGATAAATATTGTTTATACTAACTAGGTGCCCTAAATCTTATGTTAGGTAAGTTAAACATATATAATGTTCATAATGTATGTTTCATAATTTTGGTTTAATACCAAATATGGTTTGAACAAACATTTTTTTTATTATTTTGGTATATATTAAAACATATTATCTTTAATAATTTTTTTGATATTATTAAAATTAAAATTTCAATCTTGAATTTTTTATAATTAATTATTAGTTAATATTTTTAAAAATTCATCTATAAAGTTATTTATTTTAACCTTTAGTATGTCAATTAGTAACAATATGACATATTACATTATTATGTAAACCAAAGTTTATTTAATCAATTTGTTGTTTAGATTTTTAATTTGGAAAAATGTTATTAATGTCATGTTTCAAAGTTTTCAATTCATGTGATGTTAGGTTTTTAGAATTTGAATCGATGATTTGAATTCATTATAATTATCATGGTTATTTATTAATCAATACCTTTTCACATTATTAATTATAATATTTTTAAAACATATTTAACTACATAAGTTTATAAATTTTATTTCATTTTAGTGATTTTCTGAAATTATTTTATAATATTTTATAATAAGTTTTTGTAGTTATCAAATCATTTTTTTTTAAAAAATTTAATTCTTATTTGATTTTTAAAAAAAAATCGAAGATTATTTAATCAAATTTTTTTACTATACCTATTTTATTATTTTCTGAAATAATCTAATCACCATAATGCTTTGTAATTCAATTTTAGTAAATTTATGTAATTATTTAGTTATATTTATTTTTTGATATTATGTAGTTATAACTATTTTATTATTATCTAATTACATTAATTTTTAAGAAATATTTTGTTATTTAATTAAGGTAAAATTATGAAAATTTGTAATGACAACATTTTCTTGAAATTAATTAAATATTATAATTTCGTGAAAATTTTAATTAAAACTGAGTTTAAAATATTTATTTATGTGAAGTTTTTTGCGATTAGAAATTTTTATGTATTATTATTATTTTAATTATATATCTCAAAAGATATTTAGGTTGAATGATTCAGAAATTATAAGAAATTACATAAATATTTAAATATATTGAATGAGAATAAATTTTTGTCACTTTCTAAGTGTAGTGTAATATTATTCAAATATTGAAACAAAAAAATTATTTATAATTGAATTTAAATATTATTCAATTATTAAAAATAGATTGAAATAAATAATTAAAGTTAATTTTTGCAGCCATTATAAAATTTATTATTCTTATTATATTATTAAACTTGTTATATACATCATCACAATATATATATATGTCCAAAGTATCGGATGAAAATTTGGGTCTCCATTTATTACAAATGTGTAGATTTATGAAAAATCTCGAATTTGAAATTTTATTCGTTTCATTTGAACAAAATATGAAAAAGAAATCACATTTCAAAGTCGATGATTTTTAGCACCAATTGATACAATGTCAAAGTAGTTTAATATTTGACTTCATATGTAATAACTTGAAAGTGGTGGTTGGGTTGTAAAGTTGTTGGTGTGCCACTTAAGAGACCAAAGTCCAAACCTTGATCCCAACATTCAAGTGTTGATTGCCCATTAATGATTCAACACACTTTGTTGAGTGATGTTGATTTTTAAATTGGCGTTGACTAGTCAAAATATGTATAAATACATAAATATGCATATATATATATATATATATTGTTGTTGTTGAATTTAAATTAATGAAACTATTCAATTTGACTAATAGTCAAATAGTCATGAGTCAAAATGAGCAGTCAAAAACGTCACCCTACAACTAGTTTAAAAAACCATCCTCGTTATGCTAGACATGTCCAAAATGACTGAATGACCTTTTTGGTGGCTGTTCAAAATAGGTTCTTTTTTACTGATTTTTCTAGTCAAATAAATTGTGAATTCTAGTAGTGAAATTTGACAAATATGACAATTACAATAATTAAAATTAAAGCTTTTGTAACTCCTTTTTATATATTTGGCAACCTACCATAACTTAATGTAGAAATTGGAGATATCTTAAAAATTTTGTGAAAATGTTGTCAAACTTTGGCGACTTAAAAATCCAAAAACACCTATATTTCACCATTTGAAAAAAATCACAAACAAAAAATCAATGCTTTTAAATATTGACATATTCCACATTTTGGTGTTGTTGGCTCATAATGGGTTGTCACATTGTCATGTGTAACAAAATTATTTTAGCTTTTTGTGCCAATAATCAAATGATTTGCAACCTCAAAATTCTTGGACCAATAATACCCAAAAAACAATGTTCAATTTTCGGACTGCAAATAATGTGCATCCTTTCTAAATGGGGTGCCTTCACCATACCCCCATGTACTTGTTCTATTTTCTTTACAATGGATTTCATCCATTTGTTTCCAAAATCGAAAGAAAGGTAAAACTTTAGTAGGAAATAAATCAGAATCACCTTACTTCTACAAAATCGATATCAATGTATAGGTCAAATTGTGATACATTATTTGGGGTTTTCTCATGGTTTTTTGGTTTCTATTGGGTGGGAAGGTATGGACACAAAATAGAACCCTCAACAAAGGAATGCCCATTTTTGGGACTAGTGTTTTTGCAAGTCCAAAAACTGGGCATCCTTGCTCATTATTTCAAAGATTTATATTTTTTGCCTTAATAATCAAAATAGTTTGTAATAATAACTCCAATATTAATGATCTATCAATTTGATGGGACAATAATTGCGAATGGTTCTGAATTGTTGTAAAAAATATTTAGACTTAAATGTGGATTGTAGATATACTTACAATAATATGATGTAGCATGACAATTGGGCCACAAAACCTATATCATTTAATAGATGACACTATATTTTTTGGCAATTTTGACAATTTTGTGAAAAATATTTCGGAGAATATTATGTTGCAAATTCCCTGATTTTTCAAAAATAATTCAAGAACAAAAGAAAATAAAATGTGAAAAGATGTTCCTACTTGAACAAATTTTAATGTTGCCAAATTTTGCTAAATAGTCTTTTGGATGATTGCCACTTGAGCAACATCACGAAATGAAGTAAAACAATTGGGTTAGAAATTGCATTTTCAACCAAAAATTGATGAGGGTTTAAAATGAAATGTTTTATTTCATTAATAATCTCAATATCAATGGCAAAAAAATATTTTGAATTTGTTCCAAATCCTAGAATATTGTAATATTTCTTTTTTTTTAAACCTCTAAATTCAATGCAATTTTTTTGCAGTATTTTTAGCCAAAAAAATTTATTTTGATTTCTTTACTAATGATCAAAAAGGTTTGTAGCCTACAAACAAGGTATGGCTACTTTGATGGGGACATTTGAGTATGAATGGTTCTAGATTCTTGTTAACAACACTACAAAAAAAATGCGCACAAAAGTGCTTGGTTTTTGGACTTGCACTGTGACAAGTCAAAAAATGTGCACCCTTTTTAAATAGGGGGAGTGCGTTCACTATATCTTAGTGTACTTATTTTCTTTCTTCGCAATGGGTCTCATCCATTTGTTTTAAAACCCAAAAAAACCAAAACAAGCATACTTAAATATTGGTTTTCATGACCATATAGCTTTAATGGGAGATGAAAGGGCTGGAGTGAACCAGTAGCCACCAATGCACCAGTTGAGGATGAGCCCGTTCAACCCGTTTTGCGGATGAACATCCTCCCTGCTCGTCTCGTCGAGATTTTTTTTTTCACCTCCTCTCTACCCCGAAATTCTCTACCTCCCCCCTCCTACCTACCACCTACCAAAGCCCACCCCCCCTCACTCCATCGCCAGAGCTCCAGAGACCTCGAGCGACTGTGGAGCGAGAGCTAGAGCTATGGCTGTGGAGCGAGAGCTAGAGCTGGAGCGGCTCGAGCTGGAGCTAGACCGACTGGAGTTGGAACGAGACCCACGTGCCCACAAAAAGGTAAGATGCTTACGTTTTTTTTTTGTTTTCTTTGTTTGAAGAAGGCTTGAGAAGTCTTCTTCTTCCTCTTTCTTTGCTCCACTGCAGCTTAGCTGCAACGTAGTAAAGAAGAAGGCCTTTTTCTTCTTTTGTTTTGCAGCAAAAGAAGAAGGCCTTCTTCTTCTTCTTTTTTGTAGCAAAAAAGAAGGCCTTCTTCTTTTTCTTTTTTGCAGCAAAAGAAGAAAACTTTCTTCTTCTTCTTTTTGGCAATAGAAGAAGAAGGCCTTCTTCTTCTTCTTTTTTGCAGCAGAAGAAGAAGGCCTTCTTCTTCTTTCTCTTTCTTTGCTGCACTATAACTCAGATGCAGCGCAACAAAGAAGAAGGCCTTCTTCTTCTTCTTCTTCTTTTTTGCAACGGAAGAAGAAGGCCTTCTTCTTCTTCTTTTTTGCAACGGAAGAAGAAGGCCTTCTTCTTCTTTCTCTTTCTTTGCTGCACTACAGCTCAGATGCAGTGCAACAAAGAAGAAGGCCTTCTTCTTCTATTGCAAAAAAGAAGAAGAAGAAGGCCTTCTTCTTCTACTGCAAAAAAGAAGAAGAAGAAGGCCTTCTTCTTCTTTCTCTTTCTTTGCTGCACTACAGCTCAACTGCAACGCAACAAAGAAGAAGGCCTTCTTCTGCTTCTTCTTTTTTGCAGCAAAGTAGAAGGCCTTCTTCTTCTTCTTCTTTTTTGCAACAAAGAAGAAGGCATTCTTCTTCTTCTTTTTTGCAGTAGAAGAAGAAGGCCTTTTTCTTCTTTCTCTTTCTTTGCTGCATTGCAGCTCAACTACGACGCAGCAAAGAAGAAGGCCTTCTCCTTCTTCTTTTTTGTAGCAGAAGAAGAAGGCCTTCTTCTTCTTTCTCTTTTTTTGTTGCACTACAGCTCAGCCAAAGTTTATAGTCCCAATTGAAAACGCAACCCTAAAAAATCATAACTCATACAAAAATGGGTTAGAAAATATTAAACTCTAGCAACTATGGAACATATGGAAACAAAAGAAATTCAAATTATGGTATAGATCTAAACAAGTGAAAAGATAAAAAACCAATACAATGAGCAAAATTTAAAGTATAAACCTTAGGTTCTAAAATATATGAACCAAATTCTTATACACTAAATAATAAAGCATAACCTTAAAAATCCAAATGATATTTTGCAAAACGCCATGTAGCAATACCCACATAATGATAATTAATGCACACTATTTGAAAGGTGCAAAATGCAATACCTACCTTAAGCCATAAAACCCACACTGGTTGT
>Ga0209208_10010852_pt1 | contig 11732 bp, 13 predicted proteins | sample S1TSphfallax_3_FD_187694 | JGI IMG/M metagenome (GOLD analysis project Ga0209208, IMG submission 187694) | Host-associated microbial communities from peat moss isolated from Minnesota, USA - S1T2_Fd - Sphagnum fallax MG (SPAdes) (version 2) | ecosystem: Host-associated > Plants > Peat moss >...
TCGAAAACGTCGATTTCAAGCCGTTCGCCAACGAGTGAAAGGGTGATCATGACGGAATCATCTCTATCTCTCGAAAGAGTGAAGGCTGCGGAATTGAAGTGTTTTTCGATTTTCCGCAGCATATCGAACAATGGGTGGCCCATGGCGGCGCTCCACGATTAAGCCGTTGTGCTGGATTTCTCTTTCGCGAGCCGCGCCAGCCAGCGTTTGGCCTGAGCCCGGACATTTTTCGGGGCTGTGCCGCCATAGCTTGTCCGGCTTTTCACAGAATTTTCGACGCCGAGCACCTCATAAATCTCTTTTGTGATCCGCGGCTCGACGGCTTGCATCTCTTCAAGCGGCAGTTTTTCGAGGCCAATTTTGCGCTCCGAAGCCAAACCGACGAGGCGTCCGGTCACATGATGCGCGTCGCGGAAGGGCATTTTAAGCGTGCGCACCAGCCAATCGGCGAGATCTGTCGCCGTCGCATAGCCTGCGCCCGCGGCGGTTTTCATTTTCTTCAGATCGGGCTCCAAGTCGCGGACCATGCCGGCCATGGCCGCGATCGAGAGCGAAAGCGTCTGCAAAGCGTCGAAAGCGCCTTCCTTGTCTTCCTGCATATCTTTCGAATAGGCGAGCGGCAGGCCTTTCATCACGATGAGCAATCCCGTGAGCGCCCCGATGACGCGGCCGGCCTTGCCGCGCACCAGTTCCGCCGCGTCTGGGTTACGCTTTTGCGGCATGATCGAAGAGCCGGTCGAAAATTGATCGGATAGCTGCACGAAACCGAATTGCGCGGTCGTCCAAAGCACGATTTCCTCAGCGAAGCGCGACAGATGCGTGGCGCAGATCGCCGCATCGGCGAGCGGCTCCAGCACGAAATCGCGGTCGGCGACGGTATCGAGCGAATTGGCCGTCGGGCGGTCGAAGCCAAGTGCTTTGGCTGTTGCCTCTCGATCGATCGGAAAAGATGTGCCAGCGAGCGCGGCGGCGCCCAGCGGACATTCGTTCATCCGCCCCCTCGCATCATGAAAACGCGAACGGTCGCGGCCAAACATTTCCACATAGGCCAGAAGATGATGACCGAAGGTGACAGGCTGGGCCGATTGCAGATGAGTGAAGCCGGGCATCAGGCTTCCGGCATGATCCAGCGCCTTTTCGGCTAAGGCCTGCTGCAAATCCTTTAATTGCGCATCGAGATGATCGAGCGTGTCGCGGACCCAGAGCCGGAAATCCACGGCCACCTGATCGTTGCGCGAGCGCGCCATATGCAGGCGACCGGCAGCGGGGCCAATCAAAACCGCGAGCCGCGCCTCGATATTCATATGAATGTCTTCGAGTTCTGGCGAAAAGGTGAACGCACCGCTCTCGATTTCGCCGCGAATTTCGATTAAGCCGCGCGAGATCGCTTCGGCATCCTCGGGCGTCACGAGGCCGGTTGAGGCGAGCATCGCGACATGCGCGAGCGAACCCGCAATATCTTGCGCGGCCAGCTTATAATCAAAGCCGATGGAGGCGTTGATTTCCTGCATGATGGCGGCTGGTTTTTCGCTAAACCGTCCGCCCCACATCTTATTACTCATCGTGGCGCGCTCTTATTGTCTCGTGCTTGGCAAAGGCCCTATGTCCGAAGACCCAGTGAAATCCGTTTCCGGCCCGGCCGGGCCGAAATCCAGGCTTATCCCCGTTCTGGCGGTGGCGGCATTGATCGCCGCCCTGGCAGCCGTCCTATACGGGATTGGCAAGCCAGACAGCAAGGAAGCCGCCGCCACCGCTGCGAAATGCGCGGCCTCGCATGAATTGAGCGCGAAGCTGAAGCCGCTGGTCCATGGCGAAATCGCCGCTTTGAACCTCAATCCTGCGCCAGCGTCCCTGCCGGAACTTGACTTTAATGGTGCGGACGGATTGCCAACGAGCCTCTCGGCCTTCAAAGGAAAGCTGGTGCTCCTCAATCTCTGGGCGACTTGGTGTGTGCCTTGCCGCCAGGAAATGCCTTCGCTCGACCGGCTGGAAGGCGATTTGGGATCGGACGCTTTCCAGGTCGTCGCGGTCAATATTGACACCGCGCGGCTCGAAAAGGCGAAGAGCTTTTTCAATGAAATCGGAATCGAGAAGCTTGGCTTCTATGCCGACCCCAAGGCCGATGTGTTTCAGGCTTTGAAGCAAAATGGCAAGGTGGTTGGCCTGCCGACGTCGATCCTGGTTGGCACGGATGGCTGCGAGATCGGCACAATGTCAGGCCCTGCCAAATGGGATTCGCCCGAGGCCGCTGCGCTGATTACAGCGGCGAAGTAAGCGTAAGCTCCGCCTTTGTCTTCCCCTAAATTCCGTTCCTGCGTTTCCGGCAGCCTTGTGTTCAATTTTGGAAGAATTGCAATACAATGCGAACAGGAGGCTATCATGGCGAACGCTCCCGAGACGCTGCGCACTGAAATCCGGACAGATCCCCTTCTCAAACGCTACCGTGCCGCGCTTGATGAAATCTACGGGACCCAGATCGACCGCGTTATCCTCTTTGGATCGCGCGCGCGCGGCGATGCTCGGCTTGATTCCGATTACGACATTGCTGTTTTCCTGAAATCGCTGCCAGACCGCTGGGAGGTTTTCCATCAACTCGCGAAGCTCGAGTTGGACTTTATCGATGAGACCAGCGCCGTTTTCGATGCGAAGCCATTTGCTGCTAAGTCTTATATCGAGCGGACCCCGTTGATGCACGACATCCGGAAGGATGGCCTCGACCTGTGACCCCGGAGGCCGTCTTCAGAACCGCGCTGCCGATGCTTCGAGACGCTTGCTGCGCAAGCTCCTCAGCATGAGGGGTGCGGGATCCAGAGCAGCCTCTTCCTGAGGAGCGGCGAAGCCGCGTCTCGAAGGATCGAGGACCGAAAGACCTTCGTCGCAAAACAAAAAAGCCCGCGATTGATCGCGGGCTTAAATGGATAGCCGTCCGGGGTAACCGAACCATTACGCCTTGGCGGGCGCCTTCGGCGGGGCCGGGATCTTATATTCGATGCCCTTGGCGGCGAGAGTCGAGACAAGCTCGCCAGACTGGAACATTTCCTTGACGATGTCATTGCCGCCGACAAACTCGCCCTTGATGTAGAGCTGGGGAATCGTGGGCCAGCTGGAGAAGTCCTTGATGCCCTGACGGATTTCGTCGTTTTCGAGGCAATTGACGTGCTCATAGTTTACGTCGAGGTAACCGAGCATCTGGACCATCGAGCCAGAAAAGCCGCATTGCGGGAAGTTCGGGGTGCCCTTCATGAACAAAACGACGTCGTTTTTGTCGATGATGGATTTGATAAGGTCGTTAACGCCAGACATATGGTGTCCTTTCAAAGGTTAAGGATGCTAAGCCCGATCAGCCGAATTTATTGCTGAGGTGCTTTGGGCGCGTAGGTCGTCAGCTGCAAAGCATGGAGCACGCCACCCATGTTTTGGCCAAGCGCCTTATAGACGATCTGATGCTGCTGGAGCTTGCTCTTGCCGGTGAACTCAGACGAGATCACGACAGCTGCCCAATGGTCCTTGTCTCCCACGAGATCGGTCATCTGAACCCGGGCATCCGGAATACCTTCTTTGATGAGCCGCTCGATTTCTGAGCCTTCCATTGCCATGAATATGTTCCTCGTCGTCGGACCGCCGCGAGGCGCCACGCGGCCAAATAAAATATCTAAGAGTGGATGCGCCCCATAAAATCAGGAAGCCAGGATTCGTGGCTCCGTCTCAGGTTACCCAACAATATGGCCGTGGCGGAGCCAATGGTCAACGCGTCCCCCCCGGTCAAACCGATGATTTTACAGGCAACGCCTGCCTGTTCGGATTCCAATAGGATAGCTTTTGCCTTATCCGGAGCCGCTGTGACAATATAGCGCGCCTGGTCTTCCCCAAAGAAATAGGCGTGCGCCGGCACCAAGGGGTCGATTTCGACGGTCGCGCCAATATTGCCGGCCAAGGCCATTTCAGCCAGGGCCACGGCGAAGCCCCCGTCTGAAATATCATGCGCCGCGGTCAGCGCCCGGTTGCGAATCAGGCCGCGGACGAAATCGCCATTGCGCTTTTCGGCGGCGAGATCGACCGGCGGCGGGGCGCCCTCCTCGCAGCCGCAAATCTCGCGCAGGTAGAGTGATTGTCCGAGCCAGCCGCGTGTTTCGCCAATCAGCAGGATCGAATCATTTGGCCGCATGAAGGCGATGTTCTGGGTCCGGCTTGCATCCTCAAGCGTTCCGACGCCGCCGATGGAAGGCGTTGGCAGAATATCCTGCCCTGCGCTCTCGTTATAAAGCGAGACATTCCCGGAAACGATCGGGAAATCGAGCGCCCGGCAGGCCTCTCCTATGCCGTCAAGACAGGCGATGAGCTGGCCCATAATCTCTGGCTTTTCGGGATTGCCGAAGTTGAGATTATCCGTCACCGCGCGGGGCAGGGCGCCCACCGCGCAGAGGTTGCGCCAGGCCTCGGCCACCGCCTGCTTGCCGCCTTCATATGGATCGGCCTCGCAATAGCGCTGCGTGACATCGGTTGTAAAGGCGAGGCCCGGTGAAGCCATGGCGCCCGAGCCATCGTCAGGGGTCTCGCCCAGCCGGATCACAGCCGCGTCGCCGCCGGGGCCCGCGACCGTATTGCTGAGAATAAACTGGTCATATTGCTCCCAGATCCAGCGTTTGGAGCAAAGGTCGGGTGTGGCGAGAAGCTTTTCCAAAGCCTCGCCATTGCCGATAGGCGGCACGATTGACGCGGCCTCGATACGTGGCCGCGGCTTCGGCGCGACATGCGGCCGGTCGTAGAGCGGCGCCTCGTCGCCGAGCTCCTTGATCGGCAGATCGGCTTTGATCTCACCCTGATGTTTAACAACAAAGCGCAGCGTGTCCGTCGTCTTGCCGATGACCGCGAAATCGAGCCCCCATTTGCGGAAGATCGCCTCGGCCTCCGCGCGCTTTTCGGGATGCAGCACCATGAGCATGCGCTCCTGGCTTTCCGACAGCATCATTTCATAGGCACTCATATTGGGTTCGCGGCAAGGCAGGCTATCCAGATCGAGTTCGACGCCGAGATCGCCTTTGGCGCCCATTTCCACGGCGGAAGAGGTGAGCCCCGCCGCGCCCATGTCCTGGATCGCTACGACGGCGCCCGATGCCATCAATTCGAGGCAGGCCTCAAGCAGAAGCTTTTCCGCGAAGGGATCGCCGACCTGCACGGTCGGGCGCTTGGCTTCCGCATCGGCCGAAAAAGAGGCCGATGCCATGGTCGCGCCATGGATGCCGTCGCGCCCCGTCTTGGAGCCAAGATAGACAATCGGATTTCCGACGCCGGTCGCCTTCGCATAGAAAATTTCATCTTTGCGCGCGATCCCGACAGCCATGGCGTTGACGAGAATGTTCCCGTCATAGCGCGTATGGAAATTGGTCGAGCCGCCGACGGTCGGCACGCCGAAACTATTGCCATAGCCGCCGATGCCTGCGACGACGCCTGCCACGAGATGCCGTGTTTTGGGATGATCGGGCGAGCCGAACCGCAAAAGATTGAGACAGGCCACAGGCCGCGCGCCCATGGTGAAAACGTCGCGCAAAATGCCGCCGACGCCGGTCGCGGCACCTTGATAGGGCTCGATATAGGAAGGGTGGTTATGGCTCTCCATCTTGAAGATACAGGCCCATTCGCCGCCGATGTCGATCACGCCCGCGTTTTCACCAGGGCCTTGAATGACCCAGGGTGCTTTCGTTGGCAATTTGCGTAAGTGCAGCCGCGAGGACTTATAGGAACAATGCTCGTTCCACATGGCCGAAACGATGCCGAGCTCGGTGAAGCTTGGCTCGCGGCCGATGAGCTTTTTGAACCGCTCATATTCGTCCGGCTTTAAGCCGTGCGATGCGACGAGGCCGGGGGTGATGGTGGGTTCTGATGCAGTCACGCCGGAACTTTCGCAAAGGCGGAAAGACTCTCGAACAATCCGCGCCCATCGATCCCGCCAACAACATGGTCGATGAGATTTTCCGGATGCGGCATCAGCCCCAGTATATTGAGCCCTGGCGAATAAATCCCGGCAATATCGTTGATCGAACCGTTCGGATTGGCATCGCCGCCGGCGTGCCCATTCGAATCACAATAGCGGAAAGCGACGAGCCCTTCGCCTTCGAGCCGGGCAATGGTTTCCTCATCGGCGGTATAATTGCCTTCGCCATGCGCGATGGCGACCTTGATCGCCTGGCCTTTATAATAATGCGAGGTGAACGGCGTATCGTCACGCGCGACGCTGATATGCTGGAACTTGGCAACGAAACGTAGACCGGCGTTGCGCATCAAGACTCCCGGCAGAAGCCCGCTTTCGGCCAAAATCTGAAAACCGTTGCAAATGCCAAGCACGAGGCCGCCCGCATCCGCATGGCGGCGTACCGCGTCCATGATGGGCGCGCGGGCTGCGATCGCCCCGCAGCGCAGATAATCGCCATAAGAAAAACCGCCGGGCAGTACGGCGAGATCGGTGCCTGCGGGCAGGGCGGTTTCGGTATGCCAAAGCCGGATGGGTTTTTTGCCGCTCGCTTGTTCCAGCGCACGCATCACGTCGCCATCGCGATTGGAACCTGGGAATTGGATGACGGTGGCGAGCATAAATGTCCTTCGACTATTGAGCCCTCATGCTGAGGAGCGTTCCGTAGGAACGCGTCTCGAAGCACGAGGGCTTGAGTCCTATTGTTCAAAAACCTCGTCCTTCGAGACGCGAGCTGCGCGCGCTCTCCTCAGGAAGAGGTTTTTGTTAAAGTTTCTCGATACGGAAATCTTCCACGACAAGATTGGCAAGCAGCTTCTCGCAAGCCTGTGTCAGCAAGGCATCAGCATCGGCGCCATCGGCCAATTCAATGTCGAAGACTTTGCCTTGCCGCACGCTGGCGACGCCGGGCACGTCTAAGGATTTCAGCGCACCTTCGATCGCCTTGCCTTGCGGATCGAGAATGCCGTCTTTCAAAGTGACGATGACACGGGCTTTCATGCGGATCTCGGGACTTCGATCGTGTCATGCCTGGCCTTGTGCCGGGCATCAAAAGCTAGATCCTTTCCATGATGCGCCTGGATGCACGGGTCAAGCCCGTGCATGATGATAGCCCCTTATTTACGAAAAACGGAGGCCGAAGCCTCCGTTTATATTCTCATAACCAAGCAGCGGGCTTCACTGAACCAGCTTTGGCCCGGTCGCGCGGGGCTGCTCGTTTTCCTGGAGAATACCGAGGCGGCGGGCAACTTCCGTATAGGCTTCGACCAAGCCGCCAAGGTCGCGGCGGAAACGGTCCTTGTCGAGCTTATCGTTCGATTTGATATCCCAAAGCCTGCAAGAATCCGGGGAAATCTCGTCGGCGACGACGATGCGCATCATGTCACCTTCCCAGAGCCTGCCGCATTCGATTTTGAAATCGACGAGGCGGATGCCGACACCCAAGAAGAGGCCCGATAGGAAATCGTTGACCCTAATGGCCAAAGCCATGATGTCGTCGATCTCTTGAGGGCTTGCCCAGCCGAAGGCTGTAATATGCTCTTCGGAGACCATCGGATCGTTGAGTTCGTCGTTTTTATAATAAAACTCGATGATCGAGCGCGGCAGCTGGGTGCCTTCCTCGATCCCGAGGCGGGTCGATAGCGATCCGGCCGCGACATTGCGTACGACGACTTCGAGCGGGACGATTTCCACCTCGCGGATCAATTGCTCGCGCATATTGAGCCGCCGGATGAAATGCGTGGGAACACCGATATCGTTCAAGTTCTGGAAAATGAACTCGGAGATCCGGTTGTTGAGGACGCCTTTGCCATCGATCACTTCGTGTTTCTTGGCATTGAACGCAGTCGCATCGTCCTTAAAATGCTGAATCAGTGTACCTGGCTCCGGGCCCTCATAGAGGACCTTGGCCTTGCCTTCGTAGATGCGCCGGCGGCGGTTCATGGGGATTAACCGTGGCTTGAGAGGATCCATTGGTGGCCGTGGCTCCTTTGATGTTCCTGACGAAACTTCTCTGACCCAAGTTTTGCCGTTGGACCGGAGAAATCCCGCAAGATCCTTTAAAGAATCAGGCAGGTTGCCTTTGGCCGATCGAGATATGGCCAAGGTCAACTCGCTTTGGGGGCTTCGCGTCCGATCCGGCCCGCTTTAAACGGGTTCGGCCGCGTGAGCCTTTCCGCGTGATGATGCCGCAGCTCGATTGAGGTCGTAGCTTTTTCCGCACCGGGTGACAACCCGGCTTCAAGAACCCTATCCGAAACCCCCGGCCTGCACAATGCGAGGCGCTTGGCCGCAGGCGGTCTGTTTCCCCAGAGGACTTCCTAGAGACGCACTACAACAGAATATGACGCAAAAGCTTTTGAAAAAACTCAGCTTTAATCCCATTCAGCAGCTAGAGCTTTGCTTCTGTCTTAGCGTTAAATTCACCGGAGGTGCGTTGCGGCTGAAATCCTGCTTGGTCCTGACGGCCGTATGCCCCTAATATATTATGAAATATCGCAACGGCTAGCCGGCGGCCGCACGCGGACCAGCGGGCCGTTACCGGCGCAACCCTCCAAGGTTATGGAATGACCACACTCGACGAGCAGCAAGCTGAGGAAGCCAGGCTCAGGCACGAGGAAGAATTAAAGTTCAAGGCGACCGTCCGGCGCAATAAATGGCTTGGCTTCTGGGCAGCGGAATTGCTTGGCTTGGAAGAGGCCGCCACAGAGGAATATGTGTCTGCGCTGATCGCAGCCGAGCTGGAAGAAGACGGCGACGAAGAAGTTTTCCGGATGATCCGCACCGATTTCAACACTAAACGCGTCGATAAGACGGATGAAGAAATCCGTGACGCCATGACGAATCTCTATGACGCGGCGGTCATCGAAATCAAACAAGTCGCTGCCGAAGCCAAAGCTTTGGGTTTCAAGCCGAAGCCAGAGCAAGCTGAGCAGGAAGAGGAAGATCCTGATCAGGAGAGCTGACCGGCAATCTTATCTTAGGGCTCCTGAGCGATTCTTGCTCGATGGAGCATGATTTGGAAGAGGCGTCTTTATTTCCGGCTTTAGGCCCCGCTGACGCCGAATTGACAGGCGCTGCTCAGGCCTGGCTGAAAGAGCTAGCCAGCGAAAAGCGGCTCGCGGCACTCACTTGCGAGGCCTATGCGCGGGATCTCCGGCAATTCATTGCCTTTCTGGCCGGGCATTTCGGCGGCATCGCGAGTTTTGCCACTTTCGCAGAATTGAGCGCCGCCGACATCCGGGCGTTTATGGCGCGGCGGCGCAAAGAGGGGACGGGCAGCCGCTCGCTATTGCGGCAGCTATCCGGCTTGCGGTCTTTCGCACGTTATCTCCAGCGGGAGGGCAAGGCCGAGGCGGCTGCATTTTCGTCTGTGCGGACGCCAAAGGTCGCGCGGACTTTGCCGAAACCGCTCGCGCCGCAAGCGGCTTGCGATGTGACGAGTGCGGAAAGCCGGGCCGGCAGCGAAAAGCCAGCCTGGGTGCTGGCCCGCGACGCGGCGGTGCTTGGGCTGCTCTATGGCGCGGGCCTGCGTATTTCCGAGGCCCTGTCCATCAAACGCGCCGAAGCCCCAACAGGCGAGGCCGAAGCATTGACGGTGACGGGCAAAGGCCACAAGCGCCGCAGCGTACCCATTATCTCGCCCGTCCGGCGCGGGATCGAAACCTATCTTGCGCTATGCCCTTTTCATCTGCCACCCGAGGGGCCGCTGTTTATCGGCGTCAAAGGCGGCCCCCTGTCGCCGCGCATCATCCAACTGGCGGTAGCGGAATTGCGCGGGGCCTTGGGTCTGCCCGATAGCGCGACGCCGCATGCGCTGCGCCATTCCTTTGCCACACATCTTTTGAGCCGGGGCGGCGATTTGCGCTCGATTCAAGAGCTACTCGGCCATGCCTCGCTTTCGACAACGCAGATCTACACGGCGGTCGATGGCAAGCGGCTGCTTGACGCCTATCGCTCGGCGCATCCGCGCGGGCGGTGAGAGCGACTCATGCAAGACGTGTCATGGCCGGCTTGACCCGGCCATCCAGGCATCCAGAGTTGCGCTTGGATGCGCGGATCATCCCTCGACTTGATCCGGGGACCGCGCATGACGGCCTGGGTGATTCCATTTCAACGCCCAAAGCTCAAAGCTAACCTCCTGCGCAATTATCTATTGTCAGGAACGAGCAGATTAGGGTTTGTTCCGCAAAAGTGTATGCGGTTTTGCGATGAGAACATGCTCTAACTTTTTGAATCGAGAGCGAATTCTTATCGTTTGGGTGATTCCACCCAAACGGAAAGCGCTCTAGATGTCCGATTGCACGCCGGAAGGCCAGAAATATAAAGTCTTTTTCTCGGCGGTGGCGCGATAATGCCGCGATTCTGCACTCTCGCCTCACCCATAAGGAGCGATGATGCCTGATTATTCATCCATCAAGAGACATTCCTCGCCGTCCTCGTTTTTTAAAAAGGGTCCGATTTGAACAAATTTATTGTCTGGGGTGGTCTTGAAACGGCGTCCGAACCTTTTTAGTGCCGCAGTCTCGTTGAGATTGATAAGTGCCGCGCTGAAACTATCAAAATCTCCGAGAAACTCTTTCTCCGGCCCGCCGTTTTTCTCATAGTGAATCCAAACGAGCATTATCGTTCCAATCTATGCCGGTCTAATTTATCAAAATGGGTGGCAGCAAGAAAGCTCACCAATCGAGCAGCACTGTCGATCGACCGCTGTCGCTAGAGCGGGATGAGGAAAAGTGGATACCGGTTTTCCGCCCGCATCTCGCTCACACTTTTGAAATCGATCACGTTTTATGATTTTGGATGTTTCCATCCAAAATCATCATGATCTCGCGGTTCATAGACACCACAACCTTCCGAGGCATTTCTCCAGCCAATATGGCGCTGAGACACAAGAGCGAAAAATGTCCGATTGCACGCCGGAAGGCCCGGAATATAAAGTCTTCTTCCTCGATGATCTGGGCAAGATCAAGAAAGCCAAAGACCTGAAGGCCGTCACAACCGACGCGGACGCCATTAGCAAAGCGCGCGAGCTTCATGACGGCCGCCGGCTTGAACTCTTCGAAGGCTGCCGTTTCGTGCTGGGCTTCTCAACGACAGGCGCCGAGCAGACGGCGACCGGAATCGGAAAGGCGGGAAGCTAATGTCCGAGCTTATCCAGTTCCCGGTGAAGCGCGCTTTGAGTTGATCTTACGGCTGGAGTCTGAAAGAAATACGTTACGCCTTTAAAGGCGGATGTGATTCGTCGGTTCCTTCCTGATTTGGGGCAACATGGCGGCTGCCTGTACCGCGGGTCTCGACACCGGCTTTGTGGCATTAGGTTATGTCAAAGTCGGCCTGCTTGGCATTGTTCAAGGCCTGACCGAGCTTCTCCCGATTTCATCGACGGCGCATATGCGGGTTGTCCCGGCGCTGCTTGGATGGCGCGACCCCGGCTCCGCCTTTTCAGCCGCGATGCAGCTCGCGGCGCTGGCGGCCGTGATCAGTTATTTCTGGCCCGATGTACGCGGCATCTTTTTGGGATCGCTCGGGGCTATCAAGCGGCGCGAATTTTCCAATTGGGATTTTCGTTTCGTCATCTGGATCTTGATTGCCACTTTACCGATCGTCATTGCGGGCGTCCTTCTGGCACCTTGGCTCAATGCCTGCGATTCACCTTTGCGGACGCTAACGGTGATTGGCGTCTCCTGCCTGGTGATGGCCGCCCTTCTGGGGCTCGCTGAAATCTATTCCCTGCATGTCCGCACCCTCGATAATGTCACGATCG
>Ga0209208_10010853_pt1 | contig 11731 bp, 9 predicted proteins | sample S1TSphfallax_3_FD_187694 | JGI IMG/M metagenome (GOLD analysis project Ga0209208, IMG submission 187694) | Host-associated microbial communities from peat moss isolated from Minnesota, USA - S1T2_Fd - Sphagnum fallax MG (SPAdes) (version 2) | ecosystem: Host-associated > Plants > Peat moss >...
AAAGCTGAATGGGCGCTGATCGCCGATTCGGTCATGATTCGTTTCGCGCTCGTTCCCGACGCCGAACCTGCGCCGTCAACCGGCGTTCAGCTCCGCCCTCCAGGCTGCGACGTCGCCATCGTCCGCCGGAGCCTTTCTCCGTGAGCGACCGATCCTCCGGGGCCGCCCCCTCGCGTCTCCTCGCCGTCCTTGGCCCCACCAACACCGGCAAGACCCACCTTGCGGTGGAGCGCATGCTGGGGCACGGCTCCGGCATGATCGGTCTGCCCCTGCGCCTCCTAGCGCGGGAGATTTACGACCGGGTGGCGCGCCTTCGCGGCGCCCGGGCGGTGGCGCTCATTACGGGGGAGGAGAAGATCATTCCTCCCCATGCGGCTTATTTCGTCTGCACCGTCGAGGCCATGCCCCTCGGCCGATCGGTCGACTTCCTCGCCGTCGACGAGATCCAGCTCTGCGCCGACCCCGCGCGGGGTCACGTGTTCACCCACCGGCTGCTCTACGCCCGCGGCCGATCTGAAACGATGTTTCTTGGGTCCGCGGCCATGGCCCCCCTCATGCGTCGCCTTCTGCCTGAGGTGGAGATCGTCTCTAGGGACCGGCTCTCCACCCTGACTTACGCCGGGTCTAAGAAACTGACGCGGTTGCCCAGGCGCTCCGCCGTGGTCGCCTTCTCCGCTGAGCAGGTTTACGCGGTGGCCGAATTGATCCGACGCCAGAGGGGCGGCGCCGCCGTGGTCATGGGGTCCCTCTCGCCGCGAACCCGCAACGCCCAAGTGGCGCTTTTTCAGTCGGGCGAGGTCGACTTTCTCGTGGCCACCGACGCCATCGGCATGGGCCTCAACATGGACGTGGACCATGTGGCGTTCGCCGGCCTCAGAAAGTTCGACGGGAAGCGCACCCGATGGCTGAGCCCGGCCGAGGTCGCCCAAATCGCCGGCCGGGCCGGCCGGTTCCGGCGGGATGGAACCTTCGGCGTCACCGGCGAGTGCGCGGAGATGGATGAGGATCTCGTCCGCTCCGTGGAGGAGCATGCCTTCCAGCCCGTAGCCGCCGCAGAATGGCGCGCCGCGGATCTGGATTACACCTCCCTCCCCGCCCTCATGCGCTCCCTCGCGAGGCCGCCCCAGAAGGACGGCCTGAAGCTGGGCGACCAGGCGCTCGACGAGGCGAGCTTGCGTGCGCTCTCCGCCGACGCGGATGTGCAGGGCCGGGCGCGGAACCGGGGGCACCTGCACAGGCTGTGGGAAGTCTGCCAGACCCCCGACTTCCGCAAGACAACCTTCGAAGAGCACCTTCGCCTGGTGCGCGACGTGTTTGACCGTCTCACCGCGCCCGCCGCGGGGCGATCGCCGCGCCTGGGTGAAGACTGGATCGCCGGCCACTTCAGCGTCCTGGATCACACGACGGGTGAGATCGACGTCCTCGCCCAGCGTCTCGCCGGGGTGAGGACGCTGGCTTACGTGGCCAATCGGCCGGACTGGTTGGAGCGCCCCGCCGAATGGCAGGCGCGCACGCGGGCGTTGGAAGACCGCCTCTCCGACACCCTGCACGAGAAGTTGATGCTGCGCTTCATCGACCGCCGCACCAGCGTTCTCATGCGCTCGTTGAGCGTGGGCCAGACCGTCCTCGCCGGCGTCGGCGAAGACGGGGCCGTCACCGTCGAGGGCCAATATGTGGGCGAGCTCAAAGGCGCCGTTTTCGCTGCAGCCAAAGGCGCCACGGCCCTTGAGGTCAAAGCCTTGCGCAACGCCGCCCACAAGGCCGTAGGCCCGGAAATCGCGCGCAGGCTAGGCAGACTGGCCGGCGCCTCCGACGACGCCCTCAGCGTCCTGCCCGACGGCTCCGTGCTTTGGGAGGGCCAGATCGCCGGGCGCCTCACCGGGGGCGCGCCCCTGAGCCCGCGGATCACGCTCTTGGGCGACCTTGGACCGGCCGCAACCCGGGAGAGGGCGCGCGCGCGGCTAGAAACCTTTGTGGCTGCAGAGGCGAACCGGCGTCTCGCCCCCCTGAAAACCCTTGAACAGGCCGTCTCGGAGGGCCGTGTGAAGGGCCTCGCGCGGGGGCTCGCCTACCGGCTGGTGGAGGCGGGGGGGATTCTCGACCGGCGTTCGGCGGGGCAGCAGGTTCGGGCGCTCAGTCAAGGCGAGCGGCGGATTTTACGCGCCTGCGGGGTTCGGTTCTCGGCCTTCGCCCTTTACTGCCCGCGTCTGCTCGAGCCCGACGCCCAGGCGCTCGCAGGCGTCTTCGCCCGCCTGGAGCGCCCCGACTGGCGCCCGCCTCTGGACCGTCCCAGCCGCCTTCCCGAGCCTGCGCCGTCGCGGGGCGTCCTGGCCGCCTATGGGCTCCTGGCGTGCGGCCCGGTGGCTGCGCCCGTTGCAGCGCTGGAGCGCCTGGACGGCCATTTGCGCGCGGCGCCCGAGGACGGGGGGGCTTGGCGTCTGACGCCGGACGCTTTGACGGATCTGAGTTGGGACGAGGATCTGGCTGAGGCGGTGATGCGCGGCCTCGACTTCACCCCGGCGCGCAAACTCAAACCCGGCGAGGTCGGCCTCTGGCGCCGCCGCCGAAGCGCGGGGGCGGAAAGGACCAAGGCGGAGGGACAGAAGACCGAGCCCTCGCCCTTCGCCGCTCTCGCGCAGATAAAATGGACCTCCCAGCGCAGCCCTAGCGGACGCCGCCGTCCGCCTCGGAAGGGACGTGGCGCGGGATGATCACGCGGTATTCAAGAAGCGCCGCAGCCATACCTCAACCCGGCGGCGGTCATTGGGCTCCTTCAGGGAGGCGACGGCCGCGTCGGCTCGGTCCTGATCAATGGCCGCGCCGCGCCGCGCCTCGATCAGAGCCTTGGCGTAGTCGGGTTCGAACTCGGGGTGAGCCTGGAGGGACATGGCTCGCAAGGCGGGGTAGTCCACCATGCCGATGGGCGTAAAGGCATTGCCTGCCAGGAGGCGCGATCCTGGAGCCATGGTTTCGACCTGGTCCTGGTGGGACACCGGAAGGGCGAAGGACGCAGTGCCGTCCATCCAGGACGCCTTGGTTCGGATCTCGTAGCGGTGCAGCCCCACGCCCCACCCCTTAGGCGATTTGGCGACCTTTCCGCCAAGGGCCTGGGCCATGAGCTGGTGGCCGAAGCAGATGCCCAGCATGGGTCTCGAGCCGGCCGCTTCGCGCACAAAAGCTTCGGCCCGGGCGATCCACGGCTCCGCGTCATAGACGCCCGCCGCGGAGCCGGTGATCAGAAACGCAGCGCAGGTCGAATCGGCGTCCGGGAAATGACCTTGCTGTATCTCGAAGATTTCAAACCGGAAGGCGGGGCCCAGAAGGCGTCGGAACATGTTGCCGTAGGAGCCGTAACGATCATGAAGGCCCTTTGGGGGAGCGCCGGCCTGGAGAATTCCAATGTCCATCGCAAACCTTCGGCCCGTTTATCCCTCGTCGCAAGACGGGTCCTGCGACGCTTATCGGCTGCGTGCAAGGGGAAGGTGTTCAAAACGGGGCGGTCGGCCGCCGCGGGCGGGCGGGCCGTCGCAGATCTTCGTCCTTGGGCCCGGGCGTGACCGACGAGGCGTGCCGCGTGGACGTCTGGCTTTGGCGCGCCAGACTGTTCAAAACCCGTGCTACGGCGGGAGCCTTCGCCGCCGCAGGGCGCATCCGCCTGACCCGCGCCGGCCTGGAGACCCGTCTCGATAAGGCTTCTCGGCTTGTGAGAGCGGGCGACCAGCTTGTGTTCGCTCGGTCTGGGCGGCTGATCGTCCTGACTGTGGTGCGCCTTGGCGAGCGAAGAGGGCCGGCTGCGGAGGCGCAGGCCCTTTACTCTTCCCTCGAGCCTCCAAATATAAGCGATGAGGACGGGGATGGGGACGGGCCGTGGGGCGCGGACCAGCGTTGACAAGCTTCGCCATCGCCTTGAAAAGACCCGGCCCCCACGGCAGACCGCCTTGAGAGTTTTTGATGACCTATATTGTCACTGACGCGTGTGTGAAGTGTAAGTTCATGGATTGCGTGGAAGTGTGTCCGGTGGACTGCTTCTACGAAGGGGAGAACTTCCTCGTCATCCATCCCGACGAATGCATCGACTGTGGCGTTTGCGAGCCGGAATGCCCCGTGGACGCCATCAAGCCCGATACGGAGGACGAGCCGGACGGGAAGTGGCTGAAGGTCAACGCCGAGTACGCCAAGGTTTGGCCCAACATCACCGTCAAGGGCGCTCCACCGGCGGACGCGGAAGCGTTTGAGAACGAAACAGGGAAATTCGAAAAATACTTTTCGGAAAAACCCGGCTCCGGCTCCTGACCGCGGGGCGCCTCCCGGCGCCCAACCCTTTCAAAGCCTTTGATTTTGTGCTACCGTCGTGAGACGACAGGGTGAGGCGGCGCATTGCGCCCCGTCCTGGCGACGTCACATTCAGCCGTCCGATCCAGACGTGCGTCCGTCCCTTTCCTGGGGCGTTCCGATGCATTCGGAGCGCGCGGATGTGTTCCCGCCTAACGGCGGACGCTCCGCTTTACCCACCAGGCGAGCCTCGGCCGTGGTGATCGCGGCGCCCCGTCGTCGACCCCCATCGACGCCGCGGACATAGGTGAAGAAGGAACCTCAATGAGCAAGAGCGCAGTTGAATTCGCTGTCGGCGATCATGTCGTCTATCCGGCCCATGGGGTGGGCCAGATAAAAGGCGTCGAAACTCAGGAAGTCGCCGGTCTCTCGCTCGATCTTTACGTGATCACCTTCGACCATGAGAAGATGACGCTCCGCGTGCCGACAAAAAAGGCGAAGACCGCGGGCCTGCGCAGCCTCGCAGAGGGCTCGGTGGTCAGTCAGGCCATGACGACCCTAAAGGGGCGCGCGCGGGTGAAGCGCACCATGTGGTCGCGTCGAGCGCAGGAGTACGAAGCCAAGATCAATTCCGGCGACCTCATCTCCATCGCTGAGGTGGTCCGCGACCTGCATCGCGCCGACAATCAACCTGAGCAGTCCTATTCGGAGCGCCAGCTTTACGAGTCCGCCCTGGATCGGATGGCTCGCGAAGTGGCCGCGATTGAAAAGATCGACCGCGACGCCGCGGTGGGTCTCCTGACCAAGTCTTTGACGAAGGCGGCCTAAAACCTCAAAAGCGGTACGGGCGTCGCCGCCAAAGCGGCGCGCCCGCCGTCGAGGCGGCTTTCCCGTTCCGCGACGACGCTGCAATGGGCCTATGCTCCAACGATAAATTGGCGTCCCCGGCGTGACTCGAACACGCGACCCCAGGTTTCATCCCACTTCGACTTTCGCCGCCGCCTTTCGGCGTTCGTGGTCTGGACTATCCCTTCACCATACCCTGGACCCAGTCCAGGCCTTAGGCGCCGCCCGTCTAGTCTCTACACCTTCCCGTCGCCGGGCTTGGCTCGGGATTGGCATGGCGTCTCCGCCGAAGCGTTCCCCGACTTTGAGCGGATTCACTGAGGCGTTTCCAACCCCAGTGCCCAATTGGCTAGGAAACCTGTGCTCTATCCTGCTGAGCTACGGAGACCCAAACCTCTCTTAGCGGAGCCTGAGGCGGGAGGCTAGAGGCGCGCCGCGGCTGCGCCTTACGTCTAGACGCGCAGGCCCCAAGCCTCCGCAGCCGCCTCCAGGGCTCTCAGCTTCGCCTCTAGCGGGCTCCAGTCGTCGCTGGCGGCGATCGACGCCCACACCGTCTCGATCTCGTCGATCAGAAGCTCCTCAGGGGCGTCCGCGGCGAAATAGGGGTGGGTCAACCGTTCAGGCCGATCCGGCGCATGCGCCTTGAGGCGTTCGCGGAAATGACGCCCGGCGTCCGTCTGGTAGAGGGCCCCGCGCGGTCCCTCAAGGGCCCGGTCCGACGAGGCGGACCCGCAGAACCAGTCAAAGAAGAAGGGCTCCCACCGCAGGGCGTCTGCGCCCTCAGCCAGGAGGCGCAATGCGGCGCCGACGAGGGCGCGGTCGTCTTCCGGCTTGGCGGGTTTCACGCCAAGCCGGTCCAAGATTGCGTCGGTGAGGGCGCCCTGGTAGGCGGCGGAAAAGCGGTTCAGCGCCTCAACCAGCGCCGCCTCGTCGGCGACGCCCACGAGGGCGCCGGCGAGTTGCTGCAGGTTCCAAAACACCGCCTCCGGCTGTCGGCCGAAGGCGTAGAGTCCCGAATGATCAAAATAGGCCGCCGTAAATGACAGGTCGCTGCGCGGCAGGAACCTGTAGGGTCCGTAATCGAAGCTCTCCCCGTTGATATTCATATTGTCGGTGTTGAGGACCCCATGGACAAACCCCGCAGCCATCCAGCGCGCCACGAGGGCGGCGCTGTCCTGAACAATGGCGGCGAAGAGGGCGGAGGCGCGCCTGCGGCCCTCCAGCGCGGACAATTCGGGCCGATAGGCCCCGATCACATGGTCGACCAAGATTTGGGTCAAATCCGGGCGTTCCATGTAGGCGAGGCGTTGGAACGTGCCAAAGCGAATGTGGCTGTAAGACAGACGGGTCATGACCGCAGAGCGGGTGGGGGACGGCTCATCACCCCGTACGAGGTCCTCGCCCGTCTCGACCAGGGAGAAGGTTTTGGAGGTCGGCACGCCGAGGGCCTCAAGCATGGTCGTCGCGAGGACCTCTCTGACGCCGCCCTTCAGGGTCAGCCGGCCGTCGGCGGTGCGCGACCATGGGGTCTGGCCGGAGCCCTTCGTGCCGAGATCGAGGAGTCGGCCCTGGCTGTCCCTGAGCTGGGCGAACAAAAACCCGCGCCCGTCGCCAAGATCGGGATTGTAAACCCGGAATTGGTGGCCGTGGTAGCGCATGGCCAGGGGGGTCGGCTGATTGCCCGCTAGGGGCTCGAAACGCGCGAAAGCCGCCAGCCATTCCTCCTGCGTAAGATCGCCCAGACCCACGCGTTCGGCGTGGCGTTGGTTCCGGTATCTGAGGATCGACTTGGGAAACCGCGCCGGCTGGACCCCGTCTGCAAAGTCTCCGCCGAGGCGTGAGAACTGCGGGTCCGGCCGGTAGGCGTCAGCAAGGGGCATAGGGAGGGGATGGTCGATCCCGACGCCCTTGGCAATGCCAAAGACGACGAGCCTCAACGCTCAAACGCCGCCTTTGGGGGCTCTAGAGGGCTAGGACGTCCGGCGCCGGCGGTTCGGCGTACAGGGACGCGGCCAGGGCCGCGCGTCGCTCAAGCACCGCCCTCTGGTTCACATAGCCCTTATCGGTGATTTCGCCGGCGTCGATGGAGGGCGGCTCGGTGAGGACGATCAGCCGGGCGATCCGCCTTGAGGAGCCGCCGGCGGTGGCGTTGAACCTCGCCACTGCGGCCGCGAGGCGCTCGCGAAGCACGCCCAGGGCGCGGGCTGAATCTGTAGCGAATCCCAGATCGCCCAGGGCTGCGGGCGAGGGCCAGACGAGGGCCCCGATGAAGGGCCTGTCCTGACCGGCGATGACGGCGTCGGCGAGGTAGGGGGTGCACGCCGCCACAAGATCCGGTCTCAAGGTGCCTACCGACACCCAGGTTCCGGTATCCAATTTGAAGTCCTCCGTGACCCGACCATCAAACGCCAGACCCTGGCTGGGGTCTTCGGGGTCGAGGAATCGCGCCGCATCCCCGAGCTTGTAAAACCCCTCCGCGTCGAAGGCGTCGGCGGTCTTTTTAGCGTCATTGTGGTAACCGGAGGTCACCGTCGGTCCCTTGACGCGAACCTCGAACTTGGCGCCGTTGGGAACCAGCTTGAGGGTTAGGCCGGGGAGGGGGAGACCCACCAGCCCCACCCGCTCCGTCGGCCAGTGGACGACGGTGACGCCTTGGGTCTCCGTCGCGCCGTACATTGTGGTGAGGGGAATGCGGCAGCCCGTCTCGGCGATGGCGAGGGCCTGAATGCGCTCGTAGACGTCGTTGCTGAGGGTCGCGCCGCCGTAGCCCATGTAGCGCAGGTTCTTAAAGAAGGACGCCCGAAGCCTTGCGTCCCGCTCCATGGCTTCGGCCAACATGGAGAAGGCGATGGGCGCCGAACCGAAGACCACGGGCGACACCTCATAGAGGTTCTTTATGGTCGTCTCGAATTGCCCAGGGATGGGCTTGCCCTCGTCGAGGTGCAAGACCCCGCCGGCCCAGAGATTGCCGTTGAACCCAATATTGCCGGCGCTGATATGGCTCCAGGGCATCCATTCCAGGGATTGGGGAATGGCGTCGGCGTCCGTCGCGCTAGGATCCTTTAGCCCCTCCTGTCCAGCGATGACGCCCGCCATCATGCCGTGGGTCTGGGGAACGCCTTTGGGCATGCCCGTAGACCCGGACGTGAAGAGGAATTTAGCCACCGACTGGGCCCCCAGGCGCTCACGCGCCGCTTGGACGTCCGGCCCTGGCGGGCGGGCGGTGAGCGCGCTGAAGGCGTGGGCGCCGCCGGCGCCGTCGACGGTGATGCAGGCGAGGTCGGCGTCGACGCCTTTCAACGTCTCGAAGGCTCCCGCGAAGGGGCCGTAGGTCTGGGCGAACACCGCCTTGGGCCGGACCGTCGCCCACGCGTGTTTCAGTTTGGCGTGGTCGGTGGAGAGGAGGGAGTAGGCGGGGCTGATGGGGGCGATGGGGACCCCCGCTGTATAGCAGCCCAGCATGAGGAGAGCGTGTTCTATGGAATTGCCGGAGAGGACAAGGACGCTGTCTTGCGATCCGAGGCCCTCATCCAGGAGCCACTGGGCGACGCCCTCCGCCGCGCGGAGGGCCTCCGCGTAGGTGACCGTGCGCCAGGGCCCATGTCCCGGTTCGCGCTGGCGGATGAAGGGCCGCTCGGGATGGGTCTCCGCGCGGTCCTTTAAAAGGTGGGCGATGGACCGGGGTCCGACGCCCGGGGCGTGTCGGGAGCGGATCAGTATCGACCCATCCGCCTGGCGCGTGACCTCTACATCGGGTCCCTTCATGGGAAGGGGCCGGAAGGGGGGCTTTTGCGACTCGGCGATCTTTAAGGACGCGCCGTCAGCAGGGCTCATGGCTGGGTTTCCTCCAACGGTCTGGTCGCCGTGCGGCTCTAGTCGGCTGCATCTGGCGGCGGGCGGGGGCGCTCCGCCCCGGGATCGCGCGCCCGGCCCCCTATGGGGCGGGCCGGGCGCTGATCGTGCTCGCTACTCGGCGGCGGCTGGGGCGTAGCCCAGAACCGCCTTGATCTCGAGATATTCGGTGAAGCCGTGATCGCCCCACTCGCGGCCGTTTCCGCTCATCTTATAGCCGCCGAAGGGCGCCATCAGGTCCCCGCCGCCGCCGTTGATAGAGACCTGCCCGGCGCGCAGGCGTGACGCGACCTCCCGGACCTTGGCTATGTCCGTACCCGACACATAGGCCGCAAGGCCGTATTCCGTGTCGTTCCCGACGGCGACGGCATCGTCGACGCTGTCATAGCCGAGGATGGACACCACGGGCCCGAAGATCTCCTCGCGAGCGATGGTCATGTCGTTGGTCACATTGGCGAAGACGGTGGGCTTCACGAAATAGCCCTTCTCGATCCCCTCCGGCAGGCCAGGCCCGCCAGTGACCAGGGTTGCGCCTTCCTCGATGCCCTTTTTGATGAGGCCCTGGATCTTCTTCCACTGAACCTCGGAAACCACTGGGCCCATTTGCACATTGCCCTTGGGGTCGCCGACGGTGATGGATTCGGCGGTCTCCTTGGCGATGGCGATCACCTGGTCCATGCGCTTTTGCGGCACGAGCATGCGCGTCGGCGCGTTGCAGGACTGACCCGAGTTCTGCATCACATGGCGAACGCCGCCGGCGATGGCGGTCGGGAAGTCCGCATCGTCGAGGATGATGTTCGGCGATTTTCCGCCCAGCTCCTGAGCGACGCGCTTGACCGTGGGCGCAGCGGCGCGGGCCACTTCGACCCCAGCCCGGGTGGATCCGGTGAAGGAGACCATATCCACGTCTGGATGCGAGGAAATCGCCGCGCCGACACCCGGCCCGTCCCCGTTGACGAGGTTGAACACCCCGGCGGGCACCCCAGCGGCATGGATCACTTCGGCGAAGAGGTAGCCGGAGAAGGGCGCGACCTCGGAGGGCTTGAGCACCATGGTGCAGCCCGTGGCCAGGGCGGGCGCGACCTTGCAGACGATCTGATTGATGGGCCAGTTCCAAGGCGTGATCAGGCCGCACACGCCGATGGGCTCCTTGACAATCCGGGTGGGGCCCCGGTCCTCTTCGAATTTGTACGTCTTGAGGATGGCGATGGCGGTCTGCAGATGGCCGATGCCGATAGCGGCCTGCGCGCGTTGGGACAGGGACGCGGGCGCGCCCATCTCCTCGGTGATGGCGTCGGCGATCTCGCCGTACCGCTTCTGATATTCCACAACGATCCGCTCAAGAATATCCAGGCGCTCTTCTCGGCTGGTGGTCGACCAGGCCGGGAAAGCCGCCTTAGCGGCCTTCACCGCCACATCCACGTCCGCCGCCGCGCCTAGGGAGATGCGGCCGGCGACCTCTTCGTTGGCGGGGTTTATCACGTCCAGTGTCTTGGGGACGATGGGTTCGACCCAGGCGCCGTTGATATAGAACTTCAAATAATCGCGCATCGCGTTCTCCCTTTGCGGCGTTATCGCCGTCCATGGTCAGTCAGACAGACCCCGCCGTCGGGGCGGTCTCTTGGGACTATATCTTAATGAAGGTTACTTGGAGGGGAAGAGGCGAGCTGCGGGTTAGGCTTCACCCCTGCGCGAGCCCTAGCGGCCCTCAAGCCCGTGTCGTCTCCACAAGCCGCGCCATGGCGTCGAGGTAACGCAGGAACGCGGCCTGCCCGGCGGGCGTTAAGCGGACCTGGGTTAAGGGTTTGCGGGCGTGGAAACTCTTGGACACCTCCACATAGCCGGCGTCTTCGAGCTTTCTGAGATGGACCGAAAGGTTCCCGTCGGTGGTCTGCAGCCTTTGCTTGAGGGCATTGAAGTCGGCTTCCTCCGCCGTGGTCAGATAGGCCATGATCCCCAGACGCACGCGCCCATGGATCACCTCATCGATGGCGTCTATGTCGAAGCCGTCCATGCCTACCCCGTCACGCTTTGGCGGGCTTCCTCGCGCATCATCACTGCGCCGGGAAGGGCGGCGAGGAGGACAAGCGCCAGCGCGTAGACGAGGTACTGCGCGGCGTCTGCGATGAAATAGGCGCAGACCACCGAAAGGACGAAGGATCCGCCAGCGGTGAGCCGCATCCATGGGCGCGCTGTGATCGCCGCGCCTATGCTCCAAGCCGCTCCGTAAAGGGCGAGGATAATGGACGGAAAGAACCGCAGAAGGATCTCGTCGTGGGTCCTCCAAACGCCGACGGCGATGGCGGCGAACAGGGCGAAAATTGTCCAGCCCACGGCAGCCCATGCAAGGCCTAAGGCGCGGAAACGACCCGCCGCCGCGGGGGTCGTCCGCTTTACCCAGACAAGGACGATGACGAACAGCCCGAGGGCTGCGAGCCAACCCAGGGAGGACGCCAGGGCGCCCGCCAGGCCGGTCAGGGCCGCCCACTGCAGGACCGAAGCGCCGCTGAAGGCCAGTCCGGCGGCGAGCATGATGGCCCCGCCCTGAGCCCCGCGCGTTCGGCCCGCCTCAGCCAGGGTGCGAAGATAGGCGATATCCTCGCGAAATGTTTGCAATTGGTCGCTCATCCGCTGATCTCCTGCCTGATTGGTCTATGTTATGCAAATGACTTTGTAATGTAAAGTACTTGATGATTGACGGTATCAAAGCGGCTGACCCGTGCGCACGTCAAGGGAGGCGAGGGGGAGGCGAGGGGGAGGC
>Ga0209208_10010854_pt1 | contig 11731 bp, 5 predicted proteins | sample S1TSphfallax_3_FD_187694 | JGI IMG/M metagenome (GOLD analysis project Ga0209208, IMG submission 187694) | Host-associated microbial communities from peat moss isolated from Minnesota, USA - S1T2_Fd - Sphagnum fallax MG (SPAdes) (version 2) | ecosystem: Host-associated > Plants > Peat moss >...
AATGTCAAAATGGCTACAAGTGCTTGTGATTTTTACCAAGCATGAGAAAGACCATTGGAGTTTTTTTATCTAGCTCCTCCCCAACTAAAGCACATTCTTTGTTTGTTGTTAATTCTCTTTGTCGCCTAGGTTAATTTAGGTAAACCACTTTGATTCACAATTGCATGGAATTATTTTTTTATCATGTATACACTCCTTTCATTGTCACCATGCTACGCCATGCACATTTCATGAAGGAGTGGAATTGGCTCTAATAATTTGCTTTTTTTCTAATCTCCTAATGATAATGAGACCCAAGGAAAATAAGACTTTAATTTTTATCATAGACTTCTTGCTCTTCTTCATTATCAATTTTTTTCATTCCACGATTTCACACTTATTTTTGATAGTGTCCTCCATGCATTACACATAGAGACCAAGCCTTTTGAATTGTATGAAGGCCTGTAACACCCAAAAAAGTGTTCACTTCACGTGTTGGTGAACATAAAAATATAAATGTTAACAATTAGTTATCATATAAGGTGAGATCTCACAAATATGAATTTCATTATAATATGACATGATTACATTTTGAATCCCAACACATTGGCAACTTTGAAGGTATCATACATACCTATTTTGGAAACATATGTAGGTTTTAGCCGATTCATAAATATATGAATGTTAACTCATGTTTTGGGGATTGGGAAAATATTAGGTAGACAATTAGATTAATTTCATATATGCCAAACACATTAGATCATATGATGAACCCACCAAATAACATTGAATTTCATCAAGAAAAACAAAATGTGACTTAATTTGCCTTAATGCTTTCACACCCACGTGTTCAATTACACTCCTTGTTAAACACCTAAACTATTTGCACATGATAAGTCAGAGACTTGGTTAGTTTCGGCATTCATTTTGTTTTATAACCTTGGGCTAATTTCAACCCCTAAATGGATGGGACAAAATTTTGTTGTGGACTTCCCAACTAGTTCAATGTCCCATTGTTAGAGATGATTATCTCTCATTTCATGGCCTAACCACAAACTTGTTTAGTTCAAGGGATTAACACACCAAGGACATCTCCTTGAGCTCCCTTCTTCAAACCCTCACTCTCCAACACCTAATGATATCAAACTAGGAGTTGAACCCAACCCACAAATATATTTGGGTGATGGAAAAACTACATTTTCAGCCAAATAAATGAATCAACTTATCATTGTAATTTTTGGGAGGATATTTTTGTCTTCATTCTTTCATAACACTTGTGTAAATATGTTTATAATACAACCCAAATGAACATTCTAGATGAATACAGAAAATTTGTCATTGTGATGAGAATATAAAATTTTCAAAACATTCAAGTTAAACAAATAAAGAATAAAACCAAAAAAAACTAAAGGAAAATAACAAAAATAACAGCATTGCCATTATTTATGTGTGAAAGAAGTGAAAACCTTGAAATATTTTTATGATAATTAAGAAGGCTTGCAACATTGCTAAAACCCATGAACAATGGATGAGGCTTTGTTCCATTTTCTGTTCCAAGAAAAGAACTTGAACATGGTTTGACATATTGTTAATATATTGAAGAGAAACACAATAGGCTTATTTGCACCATTTGTATGAAAATACAATAAAAAGTTGGTGGAGTTCAAAGTTAATATGAAAATGTTTTGATATCTAAAGCATTGCTAGGTAATAATGCATGAATCTTAGAAAGGACAAAAGCTTCAAGTTACAAGACATTATGTGATGGGTTTTTTGATAAAAAAATTCTCATCAAATTTAATGTGAAATGGTCAAGGATTTGTCTAGGTAAAATTTCACCACAATGAATAAATAAATAAAAAGTGGTCTTTAAAAAAAAATTAGGTTTTTTAGTTGAAAATTGTCAAAAAATTTCAAAAAAACACTTGATGTTATTATTATTTAGTTCCAATAAGATAGCAAACAATATACAAAGATTACATTACAAAATAGGGGGAAATTTTTTTAAAGAAAAAAAAAAGATAAATGACTCATTTTAAAGAAGCTCAAAATAATTTTTTAAATAAAAATACAAAAATTGGGGATCAACATTTCAATATTGTCAAGAAATAAAGAATTTACAAAAGGATGAATATGTTTTTATAACATTGGAAAGCCTCAAGTAACAAATTGAAATAAATGATGATGCTTGTTTAGTGGGTTGTTAATGTAATTCAAAGTCAACGAAGAATTTGTCCATTGAAAGAGAAGGATCCATTGATTTGTGACAAGCCAAAGGCATTAACACATTAATGTATAAAATAGAGTCCAAACAAGGTAAGAGGAATCACTCCAAGAGGTTATCATGGTTTAAATTTTCACTGTGATAATGAAGCTTAAGTTGATGTTGAAAATTTTGGATGAACTTGTATAAAAATGTTTTTAATATGTTATGGGAACATTTGGATGAGTTTGAAATGAATCTAATGAGCATGAAGCACCCATAATCACTTTCAAAATGGTAACTAATGCTTTTGATTTTATGCTTAAAGGACTTTCAAAAGGACTTAAAATATATTGAAAATGACATTTTAATGAGAATTTTAAATACACATTTACCTATTTAAAACCTCCCTCCTTGTTCAAGTTTTTTGTATTCTAATTTTGTTGTGTACATATGTGGTGTGCATTGTGGAGTTGTTGTAGAATCAAGCATGGTTTCTAAATTACATTGAAGATGTCAATAAAAAAATATTTATTTTACCCTTTTGGTTTTAACTTTGTGTTCAATTTCTAAAGTTTAATTGTTCTTTCACAATGTCACCATAACTCCCACACTTGAAATTCAAATACTTTTATTCCATTAGGAATCTTGTTGTGAATGGGTTTCTTGTCATACTTAATTGCAATCTAACTTCATCATTTCATGGTATTTTTACATCTTCCCTTCCTTTGTTTTCTCCCAATAATTATATTCTTTCAAATCTAGATCATGAAAATATTGTTACGTCCTCAAGAGAATCTTCCCCCACCCTTGAAGCAAAGATGCCCATGTAATATGACGCCATTGAAAAATGTCAATATTCTTGGGATGAAAAACTTTTGTGGGTAGAGTTGTGTTGTGGGTTAGATGGCAACTTGCACATTGTCAAGAGTAGGATTTATAATTAAATGGAAGAGAAGGAAAAAATGATTGCTCCTAAGTGAGATTCTTTTTATAAGCATGTAGCTTGTAAGAAAGGTGACAATAATATTGAAACTGGTGTGAAAAAAAGGAACGAGTATTACTCCAAAGTTTATAAACATGTGGCAAGAACCAAAAATTGCTTACTTCCTACAATTGTGAAAGTGTTGCTACCCAAGTTGCAAATGGGTTGGCATGAAGAAAAACAACAAAGGTTGTACATTTGCCACAATCTTACATTTTTTGTAGCAAGGGGTCGTCCCTTGTTGGAATTCTTGGCAACGCTAAAAAAACAACAAGAATCATTAAAATGATAACTTGAATTGGACAATGGTAAAATTCGTGCATCAATGGGTTATGAAGGCAACCAAGGCAACAATGGGGGTTGTGTGATATGTTGCTTTTAATGTGATGGAGTTTTTACAATTGACAACCAATTTTGATTGTTTATTCATTATTATGTGACTTATGTAAAGATTTTAATTATCATTCTTTTAAGTTGGCTGGTTATGGAATCAAGGAGTGATAACTTGACAAAGGTGATTGTGGAAGCTTTGATGATAGATGGTTTTTTTCATGAAACCACATTACCAATAAGCCCATCTACTTTGGGGTAGATGGTATTGATGTGTTTTCGGGCACAAAGGCTAGTGTTATAAAACAAATCCATGACAACTATGATCTTCATTCTATAGGGTCCATCACACTAACCTAATGGTACAAAACTTGTTAGAATTTCCTTCAATTATTTTCCTTAAAAAATATACTTTAAACCTTACATTCCTATTTTGTGTAATTTCATTCAAGAATCATTTAAAGTTCATTAAACTTATGGAGTTCATGGAAATAAAGGGAACAAAATTCTCCAAAATGTGAAGACAAGATGGATCTTGATGTTGAGCCCCACCTTGCAAAAATGATGACAAAATACATAACTCTCCTAGTAAAGATGACCTTGGACAACCCTACAAACTAACAAACCAAGCTGAATTATGAACACATATGTAACCTCCAATTTTATTTTGGACTTGTTTACATCTTGCAATTGCTAGGATCTATGCATGGTCTCATTAAATTTGCACAAATAAGATATGTTTTTGTGTATGATTGCATTTTTCTATTATGCCTCTCAAAATGACATGATAAACATGTATTGTGATCAAACATCCAAGTTCATTGCAAAAACATTTTGAGCCTTCATTGTTGGAATTCAAACAATATAACATTTATATGTGATGGATACCTAACTTAAATTATAAAGTTGAGTATTTGGTTTTCGAAGTAAATGGTTATCATATAATTTGGGTATTGTCTCAAAATTTGGACTATGGGTCACCATCATTTGTAAAAAAGGATGTAGTTATTCTTGTTGAAACATGAATGAAAAACCAATGCAAAGGTAAGACCCTAAGACTTCATTGCCTATGCCTTTCATTTTCAATTTTCTTTTTAATTATTTGATTTGATTTTCTCATGTTCATGTAGGTCCATTATTCAACTTTGGTTTGGCAAGGGTTGGAGATGTTTTGATTTGAAAACTAGAAGTAAGTTTCTAGCCCATGGTGTCATGAATGTTCTTGAAATTTTGTATGCCTAACATTGATTGTAGGGTCAAAATGCATTCAAAGGAGTCAACAACATTATTTTATATATGGACTTCAACTTTTTTGTGCATCAAGAATGTTTTTTTTCATAGAAATGAATTTTTGAATGAAGTTTGTTGCAACTTCTTATTATAAATGTTTATAATTGCCCCAATACATTTTTTTGTTAATCATTATTAAATAAATATTATTCTTAAAAATGTGTATAATTTTTGCAAATTATGTGTTCAATCTTTTAAAAGATTAATAATTTCGAATCATACCAAATATCTTCAGGTTCATTTTCCTATATTATAAGCTATGAATATTTTTTAATACATCATGTACATTATACCCAATTTATATATGGTAAAAGAAAATTGAAAATTTTGAAAATTTGAGACACATTTTGAATTTTTTAAGCTTTTAAATTACACATTTTAAGAATGAGATTTTTTTAAAATGTGGCTAATAAGTTCTTATCATCTAATTTTCTTAGCATCAAGTTTTTTAATTACACATTTAAAAAATTGAAATTATTTTTTGATTGTGGTTAATAGGTTCTTTTCATTTCATTTTTTTACCATCAAAATGACTTTATTATATGAGTCATTTTGAAAGTCTTTTACAAAATTGACTACTTTTAACACAACAACTATTCATTTTCAAAAGTTATCAGCTAAAATCAAAACCTAAAATTAATTCAAAATATTTTTAAATTTGAGTTTCCTAGCATTCATATGAATAGAAAAATAACTTGTCATGATTACATGGTTTCAAATGAAAAAAACATAGATAGATCTTTGATTTTGAATGGTTATTATGTCATTCAACACCCTTTTTGGCTCCATTCAATGTGCTTTGACCTTGCATCCAAATTGTGAAACATCATTGGCCAAACATATAAATTGAAGTTATTAAAGTAGTTTTCTATTATGGTGAAACTTAGTGGGTGCATGGGCAAGAGATTAAAGTCTTTGAAATACTAAATGCTAATGACCTTGGTTGTCAACATGACATGTTCAAACTCACAATGAAGTCATACACAATGGCATAATGGTGCCCTCTTCACAATAATCCTCTAACTAAAATGTGGCACTTTGTGACAACATTTTGGATGTTAATCTCCAACTTCATGAAATTAGTTGAATTGGCCATGGTGCAAATAGTAAGCATTATGGAGGATGAGAGGTACTTTTCCACTTTGGCTTTTATGAAGTCAAAATTCCACAATAGTTTCAATACCCATTTACCACTTGTGTGCATGTTTACACAATGGTTCTATATTTCACATAATTTCCCATATGTAAAATGCATTAAATAGTGGAGAAGCACACATCACCGATATTGTTTTGATAATTAGGATGTAATTTTCTTTGTGTGATTGTTGGGCCACTTTTTGTGAAGGTAAAAACATGTTGGCTTGTGTTTCTATCTTTGCTAAATTCAGTGGTTCTTTATAAGTCAAATACCTTTCTTTCCATGATACTAGCATGTTTTGCCCACTCTCCAAAATCCAATCTTAGTGGTTTATCTTTGCATGTCTTTTTAAAGTTGTAAATTTATTCTAACTTGGGTTCATTTTAAAACTCACTTTTGGTTAAATTTGGCTAGTTTTAGGGTTCCATCCCCCCCACAAGTGCTTGTGTTTGATAATGTAGGTTCACATGTTGTTTGTGTTTTTTGTTTTAAATGTGTTATAATTTACATTGTGTGTGTAGTATGCACTTCATAATGCTTACTCACATGCCCTAAATTCTACAATTTGGCATGAATAGTTGATAGATTTCAACAAAAAAAATTCACATTGCCTAAAAAAACCAAATGCAATAGAAAAATAACAAAAAAACCTTTTACTTAATTTCAAGTATAGGGTGCAAATAGGCTAATAGGAGCCATTGGTGCCCCTTAGATGATTACTTTTTGGCGAATATTCTTGAAATATTTTCGGAAAAAGTCTTCAAAAAAATCTTTTGATTTTTTTTTTATTTGGTATTTTTTTGGTTGTTAAGGTTTGTGTTTTAAAATCTCATTTTCAAAGTTTTCCAAGTCCATTTACAATTCCTTTTATTGCTTAAAAGCAATGGTTACAAATATTTTTACATAACTTTTGAAGGTCCAAATGTTAATGAAATAATTTCATATTTTGGACATCTATAAAATAAGAAATTTTATTTGATAATGTGCAAATAATAATAATTTATTTTCGAGTTAAAACTATTTAAAAATTGTTTTGGTGTACAAAACACATAATTAAGTAGTGGTTACAACTACTTTTGGCTCCTATTAACATGATTGTACCCTATAGCCAAAAAAAATCATTTTTAAATTTGGAACAATGGCTAAATTTCTACCTTCACATTTCAAGTGGTGGGCATTTGATATAAACAATTTTCTAATGGGGTTAAATAGAGCTCCCACCACATTGTAGTTTTAACCAATTCAACACCACATGCGCTTCATATGTGAGCCCATTGGTTACTTTGCAAAATTGAAAAAAAACTAGTTGTAAAAAAAGGTTCAACATCCCAAAAATATCTTTAACCAAGAAAAAGGTGCCATTCAAATACAATAAGGTTAAGACAATGAACCCTATTGAATCCCATTAATGAGAAATTCCTTGGGTTGTTTTCAAATCCAAAATATAATTAATAAAAGGTAAACCTTCATCCCAAGTATTATGTATATTCTACAATGGACTTTGTCTAAAGTTATTGTTGTGAATGACACCTTTGGTTTAGGGGGGAAAAAATAAAATAACAAGGGACAAGATGCTATCATGCGTTAGATAGTTGTATTGAGATCATGCCATTTCTAGATATATTGTCCTTGTAGTGAACAACATCCAAATGCCTCATGACTTCAACCAAAATCAAAAGTTTAAAAAAATACATGGGATTAAAATTCAATGCAAACATTGAATTAAGTTGTGGGTTAAATATGTGGGTATTAAGAAATTATATAATAATATAATGTGAAAAATAGTGTTTTCTCACATAATACCCTCATAAACATCCTTTTTGATACATGTAATGTGAAATTTTAACATAAAGTGTTTTTCCTAGGTGTTGCATCCCTATAAATCACCTAAATAAACACATTTGGCTTTTATTGATGCGTCCACACTCCTCATCATCATTGTTTTGCCACAATTTATAAAGGTATGAAAATGCAATTTTGGAGGATTACAAGATTGTTTTGAAATAACTACAATCAACCACAAACAACAATGGAGATCATTTTGAAGATTACTTTCATCATTTTGTTTATTGATTCACATGATTCAATGTTGTTAATAAAAATTTCTCTAAATCACTCCTCTTTTTATTGACTAAGAAGTTATTTTTATTGTAAATGATAATTAAAATAATATTTTTTAAATTTGGCATTAAAAACCATTTTACAAGATTGTGGTATGGGTTTGTGTCTTCCCAAAAATACAAATTTACCACAAGGATTAGCTAGAAGAAAAATGGGAATGCCAATGCATTGATTTAAGCATATGAAAAGAAAAAAAATAACTATAATTTTTTCTCAATGGAGACCTATCCACATTTGATGTAAAAAGGTATATATTTTTCAAAAGTGTGTAGATTTTGTCAACACTTTGTCTTGAAAAATGATCATAACTTCAAATCATACCAAAATATGCTAACTACTTAAGATTTTAATTTCTTATATTATAAGCTACAACTTTGTTAATATGTCATGTACATTATACCCCATTTTTATGTGGTATAATAATCTTGAAAATTAAAGATTTTGAAACATATTTTGAATTTTAAAATATTTCAAATGCCATAAATATGAAATTATGATTTTTTTAATGTGGGTAATAAGTTACTATCATCTAATTTTTTCTACTATCAAAAAAATTTATTAAAAAAATTCTTTTATCCTAGTCCTTTGCAAAATTGATTATTTTTTATGTAATTGTTATTCAAGTTCAAAAGTTCTTTATTAAAACCATACTCCAAAAATTAATTTAATTGTTTCTTAGTGCTAATTTATCTACATTCATATTAATCATTAAACACAACTTCCCATTATTAACATGGCATTAAAGTGGCACCACATAAATATATGTAACAAAGTTAACAATTCTGGAAGTTCAACATAGTTTTTGGTTCATTTGATTGTGATCACACCCAAAAGATGGTGGATTATATATTGCATTTAAAAAATCTAGGAAAATTCATAATTTTTTAAAAGAATAACCTTTAAAGGTGCCCATACCCATACATCACTATTGAGGATGACTTTTGCCATCAAATTAAAATTAAGATTTTACAATGAATAATAAATTAGAAAAATATTTTGGTAATCCTTTTTGAATGCCATGAATACACTTGTGGTGGTTATTTTGCAAAACATACATAATTTATATAGAGGTATTACAATGAGAATGTCGTTGACCGATAAGTTTTACAAAATGGTTATGAAATATTGCAATCTTGTGATGTGTATTAAACTTTTTCATCAAGTCGATATTTTGTGTTCAATTGCAACCAATCCCATAATTGGATCTATTTGAAAAATGCAGATTTAATTTGATGGGATCATTATAAATGCTAACAAGTTCATTGAAACATTATTACATAACCATGGTTTTTATGTTAGATTTTATGATTTATTTTAGTCATGTTTTTAATCATAATAAACTTGCTTGACAAAAGTGGTTTCAATCAAAACAAACTTATCATTTTTTTAGACAAGTTTTATTGAATATGCGATAAATGATATGAATGAACTATTAGTTGATGTGCAAAACTATGTTTTAAATAATTTTTATAATAGCTATAATAAATAAATTATTATTTTGTGGTCAAACTACAAACTGGTCCAAAACATCATTCACCTTAAACCTAGAATACCAATACCCAAGTATTCATTTATTTATTGGTTGATGTCAACAAGTTGTCAAACTTGTGACATATTGCCAAATTTATAATTCAACATGTTTGATTGAATTAGATACTTCTTTTTTTTTCAATCAAAACGAATATATCTAGTTTTGATGTTAGTCAAATCAAACACAATCAACCATTTCAAATTAGTAACCTTGGCTCTATAGTCAACTTAGTTGCAATGCTACTAGTATAAAAACCATGGTTTTGCAATAATTTAATAAAAATATATTACTTCATCAATGGGCCAAAATGAGGCCATTCAAAATCTTTAAAAAACAAATGTGAAGGTTTGTGCATGATGAGATGGTAAAATGTTTGAAAATACCTTTCAAGTATAGTATAAAAATTGACCCACAATTCACAAGTTGATGATGATTTAAGTGGGTGGGAGTTGAAAATTTTCATATTATAACATTCTTCATATGGCAATAATTTATAACCATAAAATCATTTTGGCCATGCAAGGGCACCATAATCTAGTTTTCATTGAAACATCTCTAATGATTTCAACACACTTTGCACTCACCTTGAGAGTGTGCATGAACCATGTCATATTTTGGCCTCATTCTTAACCCATTCCTTTGTCTTGCCACAACTTTAGTAGCAAGCCTAAGACTAGGGTTAGGACCCCAACTTTAGTAACAAGCCCAAGACTAGGATTAGAACAAATTTAGTCATGATGCCATATTTAAAGTGAAGAATCAAGTTGTTACATAATATAAGGTTGTATACATGAAATGGATGAACATTCCAAAAGATTAATAGTTTGTGTAACTTGATAAGCTTAAAAATATCTTATTGGTGGTGAATGAAAGGAATTAATCATTAAATATTGTCAAGTATTTATAAAAAGGTTTTGAGGGATCTTAAGGTTGAAGGTCAAAAATCTTGTGACATGTTTCCAAGGCACAAAATTGTATTCTTTGGAAAAAAATAGTTTTTGAAATTTTTAACAAATTTTTCAAATAATAATACAATTAGTGTTGAAGCTGCCAGGTACTACAATAGTTTAGTACCAATTTCCCTCACTCCACTCTCATGCCGGTCGCTATTGGGGTAGAGCAAGCCAATCAAGCATTGACGGATCTTGTGATTAGTAAATGTCGCATACATGAATGCAGGTGCATGCACCGCGAGGTTTGAAGAGTTACTCCTTAGTCAGTTTTGGCTTTATACATTGGTCCTATAACGGTGAGTAGACTAATTGGATTTGAGTTTCCTAGTTTTACTTACAGCAAAGGGAATTATGTATCCCTTGCCTTCATTTTATCCATATTCAAATGCTTTGGGTTATTGAACACAGCCTAATAATGTTCATAAAAAAAGTGTAGATCTGCTTCGTGTGCTGAATTCAAAGTCAGTTACAATTCTCATTCAGTGCACATATTTTAATAAGGGGTGTGTCACAATGTGGCCTTGCCATTTACATGAAAAAGTATCTTAAGGCAAAAGAAGAATTATGGAAACTCAAAATATTTCACCATGCAAACAATATATATAATCTTCAAAAAATCCTCTTAAAGAAACCAAAATCCTTCAAGATATTATAAGTCTATAACTAATCTCAAGTTTCAACACAAGCCAAAATATCATGTTTCAAAAAATCCTCATAGAAAAATAGACCTATTACCTAGGGGCCAAAATTCATTAAGCTACTTTATATACTCTACAATGAATCTAAACACAATATCCTTGCCTGGGTAGGCAAAGGCCAATAAACCCACAAAACTTGCAAGACAAAGAATTTGAGCTCAAACACGAGAGACCCAGCCACCCTCAAGGGAATTATTAGCCCAGGCCAAAAATGGCAACAAAACAATTGCAGGAATTAATGATTTTTATTTTTTTTTTGTATTAAAAAATTTCATGAGAACAGCCAATGAGGCAGCTCAAAAAATGAGATCACATTGGTTTATTGCTGTCAAAAAAAAAAAGTGTTCATAGTTCATACTTGCAAAGAGGAGGAGGAGGAGGTTGCAAAGAAAAACCCCAAATTCACTACATACTAGTAGTAGTCAAGGAGCCAATGTTTTTTACCACAAAGTCTCTTTCTCTCTCTCTCTCTCTCTCTCTCTCTCATAAGATCTCATATCATA
>Ga0209208_10010855_pt1 | contig 11731 bp, 6 predicted proteins | sample S1TSphfallax_3_FD_187694 | JGI IMG/M metagenome (GOLD analysis project Ga0209208, IMG submission 187694) | Host-associated microbial communities from peat moss isolated from Minnesota, USA - S1T2_Fd - Sphagnum fallax MG (SPAdes) (version 2) | ecosystem: Host-associated > Plants > Peat moss >...
ATTAATTTACTAATGCCCTGAACCCAATTAACTAGAGATTTTTCAATAATTATTTTAATAATGTTAAAGAAACAAACCTAGTAAACAAACTTCACCCTTAGTAAACATGTACACCATATAGTGAACAATTTTCACCAATGAAGGTAAAAACAGTGAATTATAGTGAACTTAATTAACTTTTATGGTTCCACAGTGAAATAGTCTAGTGAACTACACCACACTTTCCTAGTAGTGAATGCAGTGAAAGGATAAAAATTTAGCCACAAAAATCTCAAAAAACTTGTGTCACTTGGTGTTACAAAAGGATTGTTAAGATTGGTTTTTAGTGCTAAGAAAGTCTTTTTGGACATGCAATTTTTTTTAAAAACACTTTAGACTTTATAACAATTTTTATCAATATAAAAAATTTCCATTTCACAATAAATTTTCACATGATTTGTTTCCATTTACAAAAATTTGGGATTGGTTACAATGGCAAAGGGTTGTGCTTTTGTGATTGCACCCCATTTTAACACCTTTGAATCCTATACAAAATTATTTTACAATGACAATTAACATCTGAATTGAAGGGTTCAAAAGGTTTTTAAAACAACACTTGCTTGATAAAATAATTTTTCCCCTTTGATAACTTACCTACAAGCACCTACATAGGGTGTTAGTCATGGAATGTTTTTTGAAAAATTGAGAAACCATTGGATTATAGGCATCATTTACGTCACATAAACAACTTGACACCTTTTTAACAATACATAGAATGAAATAAAAGAAGTCATTCTTGCAAGAAAATATCTTTAAACCATAAACCTAAGGCAAATGCTTTTCAAAGTGGTTGGTAAATAACATTTACTTTGATAGAAGCAATTAGGTTCCTTTTATATGTACTTGTGATTATGTAAATTAAGTTGTTAGTCTTGATATAAAATATTCATTATGAGAAATCCTATCCACCGAACCACATTACCTTGTAACTAGAGTTTCAAAACAACTAACATACAAATACATTACAACTAGAGCATGGAAATACAAGCAATTAATAAATAAAATATCACATTAGAAAATCAAGGAGTTGTACTATAGTTGCAATTTAGTTGCAGATAAGACACCTATATAGTGTAATGTACACATCATACATACGGATGTAATTAATCATGTTTGATTTTTTGGCATGTTACACTTTAATTGTGTGTGACAATTACATTGGGTCCAATTACAATAACACGTACCATAACAAGTGTAACGTTTGTGTGGTTTTTTCATGTTTCAAAATCATAATTTAATTTGATGTTAAAATTGTAATTTTTTTTTATGTAGTTGTACTTTTCATATATCATGGGAACATGTGAAATAATTTGAAATTAATCGAATGAACAAAAAATGAACAAAAATACTCATTCAACACTATAATGCTTGCTTTTAAATATTAAAAGTATTAAAAGGATTTGTAAAAGGATTAGATTTTTTTTGAAAATGACATTTTTTGTGAAATTTTTAACATAACCTTAATAAAATAGTATGAAATTTAAAAATATTTTTAAAAGATTTTTTTGAAGATTTTTTCAAGAATATTCTAAGAATATTATAGGAATATTTCCCAAAAAGTAGTCACAAAAGTAATAAGAAAATAGGCGGGTGTGGTTCATGTTATCCTATTTACACCCCATTACAATTAGTGAAAATGTAGCACTCAATCAACAATTATGTTGTAATTAATGTACAACGTTGACATATTACAATCACACCACATGTACACATATCCAATGCTCATTAGATATGACATTTGCAAGTAGTTGTCAACTATGATTTTCATTGAGGCACTATAAAAGTACTACTTTTCCATTATTTTGTAATTTTTTCTCAAAATTTAATAAATTAATAAATTAATATTTAATGTCTAATATCTAATAATGATTTTTTTCAATTATTTATAATTATTATCCATTAATTGGTACACAATTTACTTAATTATTATGAACTAATAATTAAAATGAATAATTTAGTATTAATCTGAATTAATTAGTATGATTCAGATAATTAATTTTCTAATAATAAATTATTTGAAATCAAATAATAAATTATCAAATAATCTAGACAATCCATTTTGGGAATCCATATGATTAATTATCTTAATTTAATCTAAATTCAAATCATTAACTATCTGATAATGAATGAATGAATTATTGAAATTAGACTAATTAATTCAGAAAATAATTCAAATGATTATTTTAGATAATTTATTGACATATATAATTATCAAATAATTAAGCATTTAAATCTGAAAAAATAAAAATAAACACAAAGAATGTGGGAAAACCTTTTTGTAGTTACAACCCAATTTGCAACTAATGTGCAATTAAAAGATTTAAAAGTTTTGTCATTCAATCTCATCTCACAAACTATATAAAAAAAGGGTGTCTTCTTTTGTGTGCTCACGTTAAAATACATGTATCAATTTTGGATGAGCTCAAAAAAGTTTAACCCCAGACAAAAAACATAAAATAAAATAAAAATATTTTACATGGTTATTTGTTAGTTCACCTACCCTTCTACCTTCCTACCTACTTGCCTACTTAGGCAAGTATGTAGCTAGTCCTACTTTTCTACCTACTTATTTAAGTAGGTATGTAAGTATGTAAGTATGTCTTGCTTACTTAGTTTTACCTACCTACCCATGCCTATGCATTGACCTACTTAGTTACCTATATATACATTTCAAAATTTAATTAATATGTCACGTGATAACTTTCAACTATGCCATGTGTCACATTCTAAAAGCATATAAATGAATAATCATAATGGATGGTGGAGGTTAATATTTCAAAAGAAAAAAAACCAAAAAATCCCCATAGTGCCACATGTCAACATTTGATGGATTGATGAAAAATGATGTTAGCATGATGTTACCATCATAGTTGCAAATTAGTTGCATTAGAGTTACACAATAGTTGTTTCTACATAGCTGTAATTAAGTTACATATGTATGCAATTTCACACACAATTAGGTGTATCTACTGTAACTCATATAACTTCTTTGATAGCACTCACATTCATAGAAATACATTGAGTTGCAATGAGTTGCAAATACTCATTGCAACTCAAAAACCAAGTTGCAAGACTAGTTGAAAATCACCTCAATTTTTCATAATGATTTTGGAAAAGGCAAACTACTAAATTTAAAGGTTCAAAATGGTTCCACATCACTATTTACTTTGACATAGGTAGATAAAGACCTTTTGCAAGTAATCAAAAGTAGTTAGCTACAAGGTGTAAGTCCTAAGAAAGGGTGTTTTGGAAATGACAAACTATTGAGTTCAATTGGTTTGTCATTTCATATAATAATCTACTTTCACATAAGCAACTAAAGACCTTTTGCAAGCACTTGGGATCAACTACAAGGAGTTGGTCTTGAAGAGGAATACTTTGCAAATGATAGGTTATTAAGATTAAGCATTTAAAGTGGTTTCACATCATGTTACTTAATTTTATAGAAATGGAAATTTTGAAAATACTTGGGTTGAGTTATAAGGTATTGGTCTTACATTGGTGTGCTTTGGATATGATCAAATATTGCATCCAAGTAGTATTCCCGATTTGAGGACAACAAAACTTCAAATTAACACAAGAACAAAACTAGTTTAAACAATCAAATGTTTCAATGAAACCAAGGTCATCTAGGCATAAGAATTTAATAATTGCCATTTTGAGTTCCAATTTTAGTTGAAAGAGAAAAAAAAAAAATTCAATAATTAATCCAACATAACATAATCCAAGAAATTGGAAAAATGTACCTTGGATTACAATAACACAAAATTGTTTACATGTATCATAATTGTTTGGACTTTGAACTTTGGAAATTAAAAAGTCTTGTTTATCCCCTATGTAAAAATACCCAAATGTGAATCTAGGTGCAAACAAAATACAATGAGCCAACAACATTAATTAAAAAAAAAACTACATGCCTTTTTTCCCAAAAATAACTTTTTCATACAAATCATTTTTTGAACATTTTTTTTTGCAAATTTTTATAATAAATGCTTATAATTGTCCAAGTACATGAATTGTTTTCAAAAAATTGGAAAATACTACTCTTCCAACACTATATTAAATATTAGATTGATTTTTTAACATTATATTTTGTAAATATAGAATTTGTCTTAAAACAACTATAGGAATCAAATTAGAATTCAACCAAAACTCCATCATAACACACAAATTTGCATAGTTTTGACTCTGTACTAGTTTTTTTAACAAATTCTAGTTCTCATATCAATGGGGGGGAAAAATATATATGGAAAAAAAACATAGCAACAAAACATATTAGAATAATATTGTTTTTCCTCATTAAAATAAAATAAAATAAATTTTCCTTGAGTTTTTTTGTTTCTCTCTTCAAAAATTCCAAAACTCAAAATTCCCCACTTTCCATTGTCACAATGTCCTTAAATTAACTCAATATTCCCACCATAAACCAATTTGAATTTAGTATTAGTAGTCATAATCCTATTTAATCATCCTCTACTTCTATCCACCTTGTCATTTACTAGAGCCACCTTTGTCTAGCTTGTCCAATAGCCACAACATGTAGTTCTTGTTCATTACGTTCATTTAATTTGTCCAACAAAGATAGTACAATTCTACCCCCCCTTTTTTTGTGAATAAATATGAATTTTTGAAAGTGTCTGATTCCTTGTAAATTTAATGTTTTGTTTTTAAAAATGATAACAATTTAAAATCATAACCAAAAGTCAAATTTTAAGTTTCTTATGTTTTCTTGTATAATAAACTATAATTTTTTTTAACACATCATGTATATAAAACTGCATTTATATGTGGTAAAAGACTTTTGAAAATTTAAAAGTTTGGATCAATTTTGGAAAGTCTTTTGAATTTTTAAGGTTTTAAAATTCCACATAGTTTAGGGTATAAGTGCTTTTAAATGTAGGATTTTATCTTCTTAAATTTTTCACATGAAAATTTTAAAATTATATGAATCCTTTTGATAGTCCTTTGCAAAATTGATTCCTTCTAATGTAACATGTGTTCACATTTAAAGGTCCTAAATTGAAACTTAAACTTAAAATTTTATCAAATGAATTTTTGGTTTGAATTCCTTGACATTCATGTGATTGAAAGAAAAACAACTTGCTATGATTACCATGGTTTAAATGGTAAAACATATATTTTCCAATTTTGATTGGTTGTTTTCATCGTTCAATGCCCTTTCTAGCTTGTTTGATTGTGATTACACCCATTTATTAGTTGGTTCAAATTTTGTATTTATTTGTCATTGCATTCAATTTTTGTCTTTCCATGACTACTACCATTAAGATTATGGGGTAAAGGTTGGGTTTACAATGATTGATTTAAAACAATCTTTTCTTGGGATTTGGGTGTGATCATAATCAAACAAGCAAATAACCATGTTAAACAATAAAAAAACTATCAATTTTGTCAAACATATTTATGTAATGCCATTATAGTGTCGACTTGATTAAGGAAATTTGTGCTAAATGATTTATATGAGTGCTGAATTTTATTTTTTAAATAAATCGAGTTTTGGTTTTAGTAAAGGACTTTTGAACTTTAACACCCAAAAATGAGTTTTGTAAAACATTAGGGTAAGGACTCTTTTAATAAACAAATTTTGATGGGAATGTTTTAGAAATGATGATAACCTACCATTCAAATATGAAAAGAATTGATAATTAAAAACTTATGATACTTGAAAATTTTAAAAACTCAAAATATAATTTTAAAATGTTCAAATATCAAAAGTCATTTGCTAAATATAAATGGGTCATAATGTGTATGACATATGAACAAAGTTATGGCTTATGATACAAAAAACTGTAAAACTTAATTTAGTAGTTATCATATTTTAGTGTGATTTGAAATATGATTACTTTTCAAGAAAAAATGTAAATTTGGTAAAATTTGTACACTTAAAAAAATTCATATTTATTCAATAAATTTAACACAAATAATGTAATTTATTGGGCGAATGGAAAATATTTTTAGAAAACATGTTGCAAGAAAATCCTTCAAAAAATACTTTCTATGAAAATGTTAAAATGTCCACAAAGGGCCCATTTGTGGTTGAATTTTTAGTCACTATTGGCACATTTGATTGTGATTGCACCCATTTGGAATGTTCACATGTATGAAAAGTAAAAAAATAAGCAAGTTATAATTTTTTAAATTCTTTCATAATAACATAATGCATATCATCATTCAATTCCAAATAAGTTTGGTTACTTACCTTTACAATGCAATTCATATATTCTTTTATGGTGGTGGTGTGAAGAAAATGTCATGATCGTCACTTTTCTCTTCACAATAGCATAATGAATAGCAACATTCACTTTCAAATAAGTTGGTTACTTAACATTACAATGCAATTTGTATATTCTTTTAAAATAGTTTTTTGGTGGCATGAAGAATATTTCATGATCATCATTTTTCTCTTCACAATAGCATAATGAATAACAACATTCACTTTCAAATAAGTTTGGTTACTTAACATTACAATATAATATGTATATTATTTTAAACAATTTTGTGGTGGTGTGAAGAAAATGTCATGATCTTCATTTTCCTCTCCATCTTATGCTTACTTTTCATCAACATGCAATCTACCTAAAGGGTTGGGGTGTGTGACCTAGATGCACCTTAGCCCTTCAAACATATATTACTACTTCCTTAAATTTTAGCAACACATGAAAATTTGTAAACCAATAGAATTTAGGAAATTGGGAAAACAAATAACATTTGAATGCATCAAAAGATTCATGGAACTTTTATTTATTTACCTCATGAATTTTTGTTAATATTAGCAACTACTATCATATTGTGTCAACTCCTAGTCATGTAGTCCAAAACCTATCAACTTCATTTCCAAATTCCTCCTACTTTGTTTTTGCATATCATGCAACAAGCATCACACAAAGTACAAAGCTCTAATAATACTACAAAACAATAGCTTTTACCATTCTAAACCTAAAACCAACTCAAGAAATTGCATCAACTAGAAAAATGAAAAAAAAATGCATAAAATATTCCAAGGTTTTTGATTACTTACCTCATGCAACAAGTTCTTAATTTCAAAAGTTTTAAAATACAAGTATGAAGTTTTGATGTATTTCAATAGATTTGTAGTGTTGACAAAACCACTTGGGGTTGATTCATCAATTTGGTTCTTAGTTTAGAAAGTTCACTAATGAAAGTACAACATAACAATGTCCACTTTCATGACAGAAAGTTCTCTCAACCAACAATGCCATTTTGCAACAATATTTTAAGAAATTCTAGTGGCTAGAGGAAAACAATTGAAGATAGATTTCAAGACAAATATTGAGGAAGGATTCATGAAATACTTTGTAGCAATAATCACATGACCACAATAATGTACATCAAGGACCATGACATTGTTCATGAGAGAAAAGTTTTTGGAAGGAGAATACCACTTTGAAGCAACAGTTCAAGAAACTTTGGTGAGGAGGAAGAAAAAAAAAAAAACTCAAAGAAATAGGTCTTTATTTTGAGGCATTTAAAAATAACACTCAATGAGCTTCCCAAGCTCTCCTCTAGCAAAAACAAATGCTTGTAACTTGACCATAAATAGACCTTTGAGGCTCCAAACCATGTTGCCAACAAAGATGATAACATGACCTTCATCAATCCTTCAATTGTTTAATTGAGTTTAAACTGCAAGGTGCTCCTGCAAGATTTCTACATTCGAGTTTTAATGGTGGCAACAAGAAGGTTCAAAGAAAAGACTTCAATGAGTTTCAATGAAAACAACAAAGTAACAAATTCCGAGAATTTTTTGGTGAAAACAACAACAATTACGAAATGATGACCTAGATTACATGGCCTAGGCTAGGCACAAGATTCGTGTGCAAGACTAAGTCATAGACTAGGCAAGAAAATCCCTCATCAGCAATTCTTTTTCCAAAAGATATAGGCTAGACTAATTGAGTACCAAAAAACCATGTGTTGACTAAATTTTTTTTATAGTCCTTGAAAACCACTTTAACCGTGATGCCCTTGGCTCCTTTTATCATGTTTGTATCTTGACATTTGAACGTGATAATGCATATGTTAATAAATAACACTAATATGAAGTTATAATAAGTATCACATTCATTAGAGTTAAAAGGTAAAGTCACCCTATTTTTGGGCCATAGTTTGACCTTCCAATTTGACCTCCCACTTTGACTCTCCAAGCCCTATTTCATTGCAATTGAGAGTATTCATAAAGAGAGAGAGATTGGGTCCCCTTTCATGAACTGGGTATGAGTTCATGAGACTTGCAAGACCTTATTCTGACAGAGGCTTTGATTTAATGAAGATGATCACCAGTCAAGGTTGCAGGTGAGGCAAATCCAAAAGTGTCCCAAAAAAATGGGCCCCAGTTTTTGGGGTACTACTTTAGGGATAATTCTATTTTATATATAAATAGGTGAAACTACAAAGTTTGACATAGCAGATGCAGTCATGAACCATTCATTACTCCATCAAATATGGCTTTCTTTTAAACAATTGATGTTCGGTGAAAGTCTATTATGTTGTTGCTTCAACTTGTGACCCCGAAAGAAATTGCAGTAATATATGAGCTTCTAAGGGCCTCTTTCCATTAGGCTGCTCAAGTCACAGTTACACACAATGTGCTGTGATCACAATACTAGCTTAATGGAAAGCCATTGACATAGGGCCTTGATTCTCGATGCAGGGACATCTACTCTCCATTGAAGAGCTGCAAGGGTATTGGAAAAATGTAGTTAATCATGTTGGGAAATTTGGGAACACATGTTCTCATAATTACAAGGAAAAAAAAGAATAGATGTCACTTTATGATGAGTCACATTTTGACTCTCATCAGCTCTCAGAGCTCTTGCAATTGATCAATGCTAATTGGAAAAACATAATGAAAAATTGGAGTGATCAAAGAATTTGTGATCATGGAAAGATGTCTTACCTGCTTACAAAATTTCTGAGAGCTAGAAACTAGAGAGAAAAAGAAACAAAAGCACATTCCTCTGAAAAATAAGGGACAAAGGAGGCTTAATGAGTTCTTGGAGTTTCAGAGCCTGGAGAAGATCAAGCTCAGAAATCATGAATACCCACAACTGGGTTTCCTGAAGATTTGCAGGATTCTTATTATCCCTCCTGATTCCTACTTGAATACAGTGGTGAAAACCCCAGGCACAAAGAAAGAAAGATAGAAAGAATCATGCACCCCGGTGCAAGTCTAGACATTGCATCAATACAGTGGAATTATGAAAATTCTAAGAACTGGATCTTAAAAATCTGCCTGCCGAGTCTTGTCGAAACAGCTTGAGCATTGGCCAAAAGTTCTGTGCAATTTTGCTTAAACTGTGGAACTTGAAGTTCATGTCATATATAAATTAACTAACTGCGATTCTGTCATGTCCTTGATGAATGCCGAGAAGCTTGTGATCTAGTCGATATTCCAGTCTACGAATTTGCACCTGGGTCTCAAAATGCAGCGGAAAACTTCTAGTACATTGACTCAGAAATGCATAAAATGAGCCCCTAGAGAGAAATTAGCTGGGATCTGTAAGAAGGAGCTCTTGGACATGATTCCTTCCCTTGTGGGAAAATTGTGTAACTTGACCTCCAAGAATAGACTAAGAAAACGAAAGTAACAGGGAATTGGGCAATTCGAATTAGCTGATCCTTCATGAAGAGCTGAATCATCTCCGGGTATGGTAATTGCAGAGAATTCCTTTAGGGGAACTGGAAATCGTTGCTTGTAGCGTGCACCTTGGAATCTGTTTTTTGTGAATTGGTTCGACTAGTGTGGTAATAGTATTGGTGGGTGGTTGTGGCGTAATGCTGGGACTTTGAACTCATGTGACCATCGAGGTGCTTGCCGGAGGAGTTGCTCCTTTGCAGCTGCTCCTGCAAGAGCTTAACTATCAACTCGTCTGAGTCAGACGTCTCCACCGCGCGGTGATAACTATGATTATTATGGCCCAGGAATTCATGGCTGTTGGTCGGAAAAGTCGCTAGGCCGGGGCTGCTGCTGAAGGCTGCGGAACTTGCAACACCGTTCATCATGTTCACATAAGCTTTTGGCAATTTCGCAAGCGCCTTCAGTGGATTCATGGAGTGCATCGTCCACTGCCATCGCCGATGTCGATGAGCCGGATTTCGTGACCACCGCGGCCTACGACTAGTGTTGTTGTTGCGGCCGCGTCCAGCAATTTTCTTCTTGTGCGCCGCCCTCCGAAGTCCGCTTACTTTGACCGGCTTTCTCGTACTCATATGTATGGATCCACCCACTATTGGCCGCCAACTGCACCACTTGAGGAGCTTCTCACGGACGATCGCGAACAAGTTTCTTCTAGATGCTGCTGCTGCACTCGTACTGCTACGTCTGACACCAATACTCTTCTCCTTCTCATCAGTGTCGTAGCTGTAGGTCTTTCTTCCCTCGACTCCGCTTGCATCGACTCCAATATTATGCGTGATCTCGTGATCACTCTTCCGGGAGGACCGTTTTGTCGCCGCTAAGCTGCAGATCGGATCGTCGATCTTGCTGCCACAAAACGGTGGGGGGACGTATTCCTCCCAAACCGGTGAAAGCAGCTGCGTTGAGCTAGCACGCAGCGAGCCCGAGCTAAGACGTGGAGGCACACTGGTATAACTGCTCATAGCTTGTGTCATGGGTCCACCGTACTCCAGACTCCGATCAATAATTCCTCCAGCTGCGAAACACTAGACAAATGCTTTTGCAACAAGATCAATAGCAAACTAATCTGTCACAATTAGATCTAACACGGTCATGAAGTACTCGAGAGCTCTAATAGTTACAAGTTTCAAGCACCCACTAGTACTGATCACTCTCGATCGGCGGCTTCTTCACTTGCAGAATCTAGTAGCTGGACTAGCTGATTCATCAAAGAACAAACAGCTGATGATCTTCATGATTTCACTAAACTTCTGATCTAGACATGAGAGGAAAAACTTCGAAACCTACAATCTTATAAGATGATTCTCGACATGAATATAAATTTCCCAAAATAATGAGTATTGATCGATCCCACTCTCGGCCTAATTCTTAATAGACATCGAGAATGTGCAGGGATCTAAACCCGGAGACTAGAAACTGGCCAGCAGCAGCAGCAGCTAACAAAGGGAGTACACACACACACACACACACACACACACACACCACATACGACCAGTTCTTCCTCCTCAAGGGAGATCAGTATTGCAACGACGTCACTGTGTTTGAACTGCCGGTTTGAACTTGCCACATGATAAAGGGGCAAAAGCCATAGCGCGTTTCTGTGAGCTCTGGCCTACTACAATCAAAGCAGCTCCATTGGTGCTCAGTATGTGACCCTAGACAAAAAAAAACAAATGGGATGAAGAAACGTCAAAATAATAAAATGGCAGGTTTGGCTCAGGAAAATGGTTTTGGCTCAGCATTTTTTCATGGTTGCTGAGGTTCGCAAAAAAGGGCACAGGAACTTCTAATAAATATTTATGATTCCAATTGCTATGAAGAGTGTAATAAATATGATCTGACTCAATGATGCTCCTTGTTTCTCATTAGCCAACTAGATTGATTAGTCCAAGTGGTTTGCTATTAGTTGTCTCGCACCTATTTGCAGTCCCAGTTTTCAATTTATAGGTGGAGTTGGGGGGCCAATTTTTTTTTTTAAAAATTAATTAATTTAAAAAAAAACAAAAAAAAAAAAAA
>Ga0209208_10010856_pt1 | contig 11730 bp, 12 predicted proteins | sample S1TSphfallax_3_FD_187694 | JGI IMG/M metagenome (GOLD analysis project Ga0209208, IMG submission 187694) | Host-associated microbial communities from peat moss isolated from Minnesota, USA - S1T2_Fd - Sphagnum fallax MG (SPAdes) (version 2) | ecosystem: Host-associated > Plants > Peat moss >...
TCTTGGCATTTGACTTTTGATTCACTAGTTTTCAATTTGACGAGTTGTAAGTCAAATTTGTAGTGAACCCTAAAGTTTGACAAATGGTATAAAAATACAAACATAATCTTATCAATATTCAAAAAGTCTTGAGTCTCTTTTTCTTCGTGCTACGTCACCTCATTGGCTAAACAAAATTTCCCTTTTGAAGTCTTTACTTTCCAATTTGGCTAGATTTCTAACACACCTTTACGTTTGACAAATGGTATAAACGTACATAATCGTATGTAATTTAGGCTAATGGCAAGCCTAAAGATGCTTCCCTCCCCCAAAAGGGAAGTCTAAGCTTTCCCTTTGCCCACACCATACCACACACACCGTCCCCTTTTACAAGTTATATATGTGGAAATTGAACCATGGCCCAACAACATGGGATAGAAAATGAAGTGCTATTGGGAGCTTCTTAGTGAACACATTGGGAACTTGGGGAACGCTTTGGGAATCTATGGGAACACAATGAAAACAGAAAAAACCAAAAACTCTCCTTAGCCCAAGGTTCCATATAGAGGTAACCACACCTGACTGGTACATACTACATAGCTCAAATTTCAGGTATATCAAATCATCAACATGACTCAGGTTTAAAATCAAAAATCTTGTCCTAACGAGGACTGGATGTTATGGATGATTTTCATCTACTCACAGAACACTGGAATGAATACACAGTACATCTAGATGCCCATTTGACAACCTAAAAACTACCTATGGATTCATATTTTCATTCATTTTGCAGTCTTAAAATCCATCCTTCTTTCTACTCTCCTTCCCACCCAAGCAAAAAATCACATCTCCTCATTACTCCCTTTAGTAAGGAAGTTAAACACCCATGTCCATATGCACCATTATGTTGAGATGAGGAAAGTATAGGGTAAAGCCTCAAGTAAAGGCTCACTCAGGCCATTGGGTTGAGATGAGGAAAGTGTAGGGTAAAGCCTCAAGTAAAGGCTTGAGCCATTGGGTTGACATGAGGAAAGTGTAGGGTAAAGCCTCAAGTAAGGTTGGGACCATTGGGTTGACATGAGGGTGGGTCAACCCTTCATCTCTCATGTCATCTCCCATTATTATACAAACGATTGTCATTTGCACAATCCTTGCCAAACAAAAAAACTTCCCATCAATGGATCACTCCCCCCCATCTTGCTGCTAAATTTCTATCAATGGACCACTTCCTCCCCATCTTTGCAGTTAAAAATTTGTGCCAATGGATCATCACTCCCCATTTTGCAGCTAAACTTTCCATCGATAGATCACTCCTCATCTTGCAGCTAAACTTTCCATTGATCATCTGGCTTCACACAAAAGATCAAAAGCATGTTCGCTTCTCTCCAATGCACTAAAGGATCCAGGGAGGAAATATGAGGGTTGCACAAACATCTGTGGAGAAAAGATACAAGTATGTTACCCTTGGGGGTTTTCAGCCTTAGAAACTGGTGCATAAGCCAAAGAGCTTCCTGGTTTCTGGAGCAGTTGCCAGTTCAGGAATTGTGTGCCTTTCTCTTGTCTGACCTTCTTCCCACTTCTTCTAGCAGCTAAAGGGTTGAAGAAGGATCCAAGACTTCTTCACCCAGCCAAAGGGTTTTGAACAATACATCTAATACCAGCTAGATAACATGGAGGGGATCTAGACGAATCACAAAGCATCAGTACCTTACAACCCCAAACCCAAGCTTCAGAATTCAGCTTCAGAATTCTTCAATTAGGTGGTTTGGAGATTCAGAAAGATCTGACTTGAATGAGTTGTTTTGGAGATGCAGAAAGGATTTGTCAGAATTCTTGAATGAGTTGTTTTGGAGATGCAGAAAGGATTTGTCAAAATTCTTGAATGGGTTGTTTTGGAGATGCAGAAGGATCTCAAGTGTGTACACACATGAGGGTCTAATTAGGGTTTTCTTGGTGTCGCGTCTCCTTCTTCCAAAAGGCAGGAGGTGCCCCTGCTGCTCCTCTTACAGTCCTGTTGTCAGATTCCCTGTTTTTGGCGGCGAAAAAACAGCACACCCAGTAAAGAAAATAACCACCCACAAGCAGATCCTAGATCTTCATCAGACTTAGGGGTTGAAGCTCAAGGATTCCGAGAGAAGGCTACCCATCTCGTCCTCCATTTTCTCTCAAAGCTTCGCGAGAGTTTCAGCGTTTGTTTATGTGGGTTTTAGAACAGCAGTGTACTAATATGTCCTCGACGATGGTTTCTCGACTTCCTAGGGTTGTGGGTGTGATGCCCAAGTACTGGAGCTTGCAATCATCGTTGATCCATTTCTGCCTTCCCTCTTCTTCTTTTTCTTCTTCGTCGTTCCTCTATTGCAGCAGCAGATTCAGGTATGTACTTCCTTAATTTTCTTATTGCCCCAGAATCTGACTTCAAGCTTGCATGCAATTCAGGCTCAATCTCGGGCCAGGTTGAGGGTTTAGGCGGAAGCTTGTGCAGTTTTTTCTTTGTTTTGAAGAATGTGTGAGCTGCATGCATGCTGATGGAATGATTTTTGTTGTACTAGGCTTCTCTGGCGTGGTGGAAGCTGCATCAGGAAGAAGGGACGACAACAACAACAACAACAATACCCATTTCTTAAGCATCCTTGTTTTATGACAATTGACAACAATCAGTTTCAAGGTTCCCCCTTTTTCTTCTGGATGCATTTTTTTTTACTGCAAAACATGAAGAAGAAGAGTTTCCCAAGTAGCAACCACAGTTCAGGTTCAGAAATCATCTCTTCTGAGTTAGTGTTGCATTTGGCAGCAGCAGCAGGAAATGTATCAGTGTATTCTTCCAAGGATGTAAGGCTTGAGAAGAAGATGAAACAACAACAGGAGGGAAACAGAGTTGAAGAATTCTTGAGCACATCAACAACAACAACAACAAAAGCTGAAGCTGTTGATGATGACACAATTGCTGCAATTGTGACGGCTATGGGAGGAGGAAGTCACCAAGGAGCAGTTGCAATTGTGCGTTTGTCTGGACCATCTGCAGTTAAAATTGCTGCTCGCCATTTCTTTCCATCAAAACAGGTGCGAAATCATCACAATCCTCAAGACTTGAATGTCCTACTTCCTTGGCGACCAAAGAGCCACCGAGTTGAGCATGGACTGTTGCGGGATGCTTCTGGTACTCTTATTGATGAGGTATGCAACAATCCTTATTCGATGTGGTCCTTTGTCCTGATCTCTAAATTGTGCAGATTTGGATTTTGGCAGTCAGAGATAGATTGCTTTGTGATCTGCGGGTTTGTTCTCCAATAATGAACATGCTTGGTGCTCAGCATTGCCCCCCTGCAACTGCAATGCCAAAATGAAAAGCGGTTGTAAGTGTAGCAGTAAATGAGGTGCGGAAGCTTGGTGGGTGGGTGGGTGGAGGAGGATCCAGGTGTTGGTGGTGCCAATGTTGGCACCAAGATCATACACACGAGAGGATGTAGTTGAGGTTCAATGCCATGGTGGTGATGTGTGTGTGCGCCGAGTATTGCAGCTTTGCTTAGAGGCTGGTGCACGTCTAGCACAACCTGGTCAGTTAAAACATCATTCCTCCATCTTCCTCCTTGCACTTTGAAGCATCATTCCTCCTTCTCCTCCTCCCCTCCCTTGAGGTTTGAAACAACATCATGCCCTCCTTCTCCTCCTCCTCCCCTTGAGTTTTGAAACTCATTCCTCCTCCATCTTCCTGTGATGTTTTTTGCCTACCCCAGCTCTCAGAAACAGAGAGATTGTAATACAAAGTCCTCTTTTGGGTGTGTGCAGGAGAGTTCACGTTACGGGCATTTTTAAATGGTCGTTTGGATCTGGCACAAGCTGAAAGTGTTGCTCAAGTAGTAGCTGCTAAAACATCTGCAGCTGCAGAAACTGCTCTTGCAGGTATTCAGGTAGTGTGCTTACCACTGAAGACCAATTGCACCATCAAATGGGTTTCTCTTCTTCTCCCCTGCTTGCTATTTCCAGACCTCTTTCCAGAGCTCAATTGCACATGCTGCTGCTGTTGTGCATGATTCATTTGATTGTCCTGAACCCTGAACCCTAAACCCATGATTCATTTAAGCATCAAGAGCTTTGAAAGATGATTTTTTACATGTTGGGAAGTTGTGTGTTGTTGCAGGGAGGTTTGTCATCTTTTGTGCAGTCACTAAGAATGGAGTGCATTGATTTGCTGGTAGAGATGGAAGCACGCATAGACTTTGATGATGAAATGCCTATCCTAGACACAAATGCCCTGATTGGCAGGGTGGAGACCATGAGCCAACGTTTACAACAAGCTTTGGCCACTGCTGGGCGTGGTCATTTGCTTCAATCTGGTTTGCAAGTAATAAATGGTCCCTTGATTCCTTCCTTTTGTGGGTGGTTTCTCTTTTTGTTGTCTTTGGATACTTCTTTGCACTCTCAATCAAGCGCACTCTCATTCACTTGTTTGCAGTCTCTACATTTGCTGGCAATTTATTCAGTGATGAGAGCAAGCTGTTGGTGTGTGTGTGCGCACACCAGGTTGCTATTGTTGGGAGGCCAAATGTGGGCAAGTCGAGCCTTTTGAATGCCTGGAGCCAAGTAGGTGAGAGCGTCTGGCTTCTTTGGTTCTAGTGGTTATTGTGCCTTCCCAGGAAAAGACCAAAATGCATGCTGCTGATAGCAATCAGTACCTCATAATAGGTTTTTCTTTAAAGAAACATTGGGGGTTGTGTACACCTCCTTTACATCAGATTGATGATGACCCATCCATCAGTCTTTGGGCACAGGAAATCAGATAAAGTGTGGTCTGGTTGTTGTAATTATTTTGGAATGGCATGGGCACTTTCTCCAAACACTTTGAAGCAAGCTGGCTGGCCCCACTCAGAAGTTCACAAGTTGGAACTCATGATGAGTAATTGAAAACATTTGGTCTGAGCTTTGCAGAGTGAGAGAGCAATAGTAACAGACATACCTGGCACCACTAGAGATATTGTGGAAGCTCGAATGGAGGTGGGAGGAATCATGGTCAATTTGCTTGACACTGCAGGCATCTGCAATACCCTGGATATTGTTGAAAAGATTGGTACATTTGCTATAATACCCAACCTCCTCTTATTTTCCAAAACTGTGAGAAACTGTGTGAAAAAAGCATCAGACAGAGAAAGTACCAATTAGGTCATGATATAAGTTGCATGCACGAGTACAAAAAACACTGCTACTGTAGAGAGAGAGAGGTGAACATTGTGTCAGTGGCAATGTAGCTGCTTTAATATGTTTTGTACTTCCAAAGAGTCACCAAGTATATGAATGTGAAGATATAAAAAGATGGGGCTGATGGTTGCAGGTATAGAAAGATCCAAGGCTGTTGCGAAAGGAGCAGATGTGGTTGTGATGGTGATAAGTGCTAGTGATGGATGGACTCCTGATGACTCAACCATTTTCCAACAGTTTTGGGGCACTGACAGCTCTTCATCTCAAACCCAACCTTCGACATCTGGCGTCCTTGCAGGCCCTATGGCAGCTCCAACAAACAATGTTTCTGTAACCACTGTATGAGCTTCTTCTCTCCAACCTTGGGATTGTCTTGTATCACCTCTCAAACAACAAAAGCCCGAAACCCTAAACCCTAAAAACCTGGGCAAAGCAGCACATTCTGTGATGCTTATTTCAATGAGAATGCAATTAAGTTGGAGATTTCATGCGATGGTGCATTTCTGGACTATTCTGGGGCCAGTGTTGTCCTCATTGCAGACTGTAATTCCCCTGCACCTGAATGTTGTGTACCTCAGTTCTATGACTCATAATGGTTCCTGTGTTTGCTCCAGGAAGCAAGAAAAGTTGTGGAAGTACCATCAATACTAGTGGTGAATAAGGTGGATAGAGCAGCTGCGAGTTCAGTGGTTTTGCCTGAGGTAGTGGAACATGTGTTCTTCAAAAAGGTGGCAGCATGTGCCATCCAGCAAGTGGGAATGCAGGAATTGGATATTGCAATTTTGGATCTGGTTGGCTTGGGCCATGTGACCAGCCATGGTCACCAGTGGGCTGTCAACCAGGTATGTAGAATCTGGACTCTATTCTCATGCTGAATGATTGTTGCTGTGAAGATTGTGGAAAAAGAGGAAAGTGTTTGGACAATACATGTCTGGTTTTATACAGGTCCTACTGTGAAGTGCCTAAGAAATAGGTGGACTCTCTCTCATGCTTTCTTGGCTGCAAGGCAAAGTTTTCATCTTTTCTTTACTCTTGAAAGTACAAAGGAAGCTCTTGCATGGAAGAGGTGCAGGATTTGGGCATTGGGTGTAGTAGACTTTGGGTTTGTGGGTTCAGCAGTCGGGGATTCAAATCTGTATTTTTCCACTGTGTTGATCCAACAGAGACAGGCAGAACAACTGATGAGAGCAAACGAGGCACTGCAGAGAATGAAGGATTCGGTACATCAACAACTGCCCATGGACATGTGGACAATAGATTTGAAGGAGGCAGCTCTGGCACTGGGCCAGATTAGTGGTGATGATGTCTCCGAGGAAGTTCTATCCAACATCTTCAGCCGCTTTTGCATTGGAAAGTGAGAGAAGTAAGAGGGGGCGGGGGGACACAGCAGGTCACTTTCAGAGTGTCATCTTTTAGCAATTTTCACAACTTGGCAACTGAAAGAAAACCCAGTGCAATGAAATTGCCATATTTAGAGAATGGGTTCCAACTGGTCACCAAAATATAGCAGGATTCTTTAATTTTCTACTGTCATATTTGACGTGTAGCCAAAATTGGCTAATTCCCCTTGTGGATTGATAGCTCAAGTGTGGCTACATCACAAAAACTGAACAAAAATGCCCTGGTCACTGTAGAAATCATTTTGTTTCCATTGAACCTGAAACTAGTAAAACACTTCACAACTGGAGAAGTTTTGCACATTTTGTTGGAAGTTTTAAGTTTTGGGGCAGCTCTTCACCAATTTTCTACAGTTTGGAAAACAAAGTTTTCTACAAATATGTTACCCATTAATGGTAAGTCTTTTTTGGTTTGATCAATCACCAATGATGCTCCATCAAGAAAGTCAACAAAAAAAACACACACACACACAAAGCAGGGAAAAAAAAAGCCATACCCTTTGTCATTTTGACAATACCTACTTTCATGGATCTACAAGACCTAATGTTGTGACACTTTTAAAGCCTTAGGCTTGTTGTATTGGAGTACATGTTAAGCTTTGGATTAAGTGGTTAGTGAAACAAAAATGTTTTTGAGCCCCATTTTAGTCCAAAAAACCATGTTCATCATGAACATGTTCTAAAGTCGTGCTTGATTTATAGTGATCATGTTCATATTTCTCAAAGGCATAGATTAATTCAACTTGGCCACTCTTAATTCAATTAGTTCACACACAACACAAAAGAAAGTTAGTTGGCCAAAACACTTCAAAAGAAAACTTTTGATAGAAAGACGAGGCTATAAAAACTCAAGAGAGGAAGCTTGGTCACACCTATGATAGTTATAAGAATTTTTTTAAGTGTTTTCATGATTTAATGGTTTAAAATACATTGAATTATTATTTTTCACGTGAAACAAAATGTTGAAATTTAGGACATTAAGCATAATTTGCAATCATGATGTGTAGGTCAAGAACTTCAATTATAAACATTAACATAAACCATTAAGTTTTAAAAGTGTAATTGTTCAATGATAAGGTGAAACACCCACTTGCATATGAGTGTGAATCATGAACTTTTAAATAATAACATGCACAAAGGAATCTTAAGGTTTTCAAAAACCTTGTTATGATGTATAGTGATAGAAGGTTAATAGACATGCGATTTATGATTAACATGCAACTGATTTAACCAAAGTATAAAATCTTTGAGTAATGTGAAATTTGAAATCAAGAATCAAAAATTGAAAATGTTTCAACTACATAAAATATGAAAAATATATATACTTCAAAAAATTACAATTGTTATGATCAATTTGTATAATTTTAAAGTCTAAAGGTTTCCATAAGTTGCAAGGTAATTTTAGATTCATATAATAAGAAATCAATAATTTGTATATTGAAAGTTTATTAGGATTTATCATTAAGAAATGTTGGTCAAATATCCATATAATTAATGATGTCCAAATCAAAATTTTAATCAATGAATCTCCAAAAGACTAATGAAAAGTTCAATAAAAAGTTCAATGAAAAGTTGATTCATTGTTATTACATAGGATCACTTCTATGTATTCAATTGAAGATTGATGTGAAGTTCTTTTCATATGATATGAAAATTTGGATTGTAAACATGCATTTGTCTCAATAGATTGTTAGTAATCATTGATTTTATCACAAGACATGCACAAAACTATTTTAATATATTTACGCACATTGTGTCTGTAATCTTTTAACAATGATCAAATGATATTTTGCATATGTAATATCAAGTGTAAACTTTCATAGATCCTTATTCAATTTTGTTGAAGATTGTTATCATGAGACAATACAATGTCAAATGTTGATTTCAAAAATAATAATATTCACAAGTATACATCTTTAAGCATTATTTGATCACTTTTTTTTTGTATTATTACATTTTCAAATTGTTTTTATTTTTTTCATTTTGTATAAATAATTTGACAAATATGTAAGTTGTTTCCTTTCTCTTTTGAAAGATAAATACCCATGTCACTTAAAAACATTCTTGTAAAGCTATAAATGGGTTGATATCATGTGGTTGCTTTTGATCAATTTTGAAAGTTGTAGCGTGAAGTAGATTGCAAGTCGGGTGACATGGTTTGAGTGAGATGTTTTTGATCAGGGTAAAGTTGTCCAGATTTATATAAGACCTCACACTCTTCTCTCAAAAGTCCTAACACAAATGTCTCTTCATCCACACTTAGAATCACTGATTCGCTCCTCTCCAACCTCAATTTCATCCCATAGAATAAGCGCATGACAAATTTATCAATGGAATTTGTGTACTCATCTGCAAAACATTGCTTCTTTCTTTGCTTCAACTCAGAGTTTGCCACTGCCGAAGCTCTCCATATATATTGCCCAAACTTCTCACTTGGGTGTCGTCTGTGCCCCACTGTGAGCCAATCTTCTAACCTACTTTGCCTATATGCTTGTTCATCTCCCAACCCAACTTGGTTCAATATTGGATGGTTCTTCCAATCAGGTGGAGGAGCACAAGCATCACCTAGGTTAAATGCACGTCGATCTATCCATGTCATTGGTGGCTTATGCACAATGTTTTGACCAAAAGATGTTCCTTTTCCTTGTTCATTGTAGTTCCTTCCAAATTGATCATGACCTTGAGCACCATGATCCACTTCATAACGATTATTAACATGGTCATCGAATTCATGCCCATTTCGGTAATTGCTTTCATAATTGTTATCATCCTTGCCAACATCATGATCACCACCTCCATAATGATCATAATATTTCATACTATCATGGTCATTTATGTCATGGTCATTGTCGTGATTAGTGTTATACATATCGCGATGGTCATTTGTTTTTCTTGGTCTTGAATTGTGGTTGCCATCATCTAGCAAATCACAATTTTGTCGAAAGGCACGTGGACTCAATTGAGGTGTCCTATGTAAACTATCTGCATCCATGACTTACAATTTCAACTGCACCCCAATAACATCATACCCAAAATTCCCTTGGTGGAGTCATTTTTTACATATCTTAGACATTGTAACATGGCTTAAAGATTATGTCTTCAACCATGTTTGTAGACCAAATCTCACATAGTCTTGTTATAATGACAACAAATTTGAACATATCCCTCATAATTAATGATCAATTTTATCACATTCAATGTGACAAGCTCCTCTATGGATGCAAATTAATTGTGGGGTGAATTACAAGTTGATTTTGGCATGTTTTTTAATTTTTGCTATTTTCAAATCTCTTCTACTATTTATATGTCATATACTTATAGATCCATCATCATTTACCCCTTTTTGTTCAAGCTATCATGTTTTCTATAATCTCATTACATTTCACTTGATTCCTATTACCTTCTTGGGAAGATTGAAACCAAATCTAGATGTATTTTTTGTAGTTTTGCAAAACAATTTTATGAATTCAAACTTGTTTCTTCTATCAAACATGAGGTGAATTATTATGCCATTAAGGTTGAAAGGAATTTTGAGCATACCTCAATGTGACTTTTAGTGAAATCAAATGTAAGGATTCAAGTGTTGAAACCCTTTTCATGTAGAATGCCTTGTATGTGCAAGTGGTGCCTAGGAAGGAAGTTGCCATGTGGAGCAGTTGCAACTTAAGTTCCACACAAGTGGTTATAATGGGTGGTTCATTGGCCACATGTAATCATCCTATGTTTGTCCACATGAAAAGATGGATGAAATACATTACACATGTTGTAAGGGATGGTTAGTTTTGGTAGGCAAGTGTCAAAATCAATTAATTTTAGGCTATGAGGTCATTTGATCACTTGAAGTTGAAAATTAAAGGTTTGAAACATGGGGTTTTCAAATGTTTTGATTTTAGTTTTCCTATATGTCTCATTTCCATTAACTTTTTTGCCCTTATAATTATTTTGTAAATAACTTGAAATTACCATTCAAAAGCAAAGTTGTGATCCTAAATTTGGACCAAATTGTTTTTCCACTATTTTTTAATTACAAAGATTTTTTCTCCTTTTGTGAAATGCGGGCCTATGACATTAGGCAACATGGACTAATGTTCACATTCTCATTGCTCCAATTTGATTTTGTAAAGAATTTTCATCAATATGGATTATAATTTTGGGCTTTGCATTGCTTTGGATTATCAGTGATGATTTATTCAACATAAGGTCAGAAAGTTTAATAAACTTAATTTAAAATATAATTAATTTATATTTAAAATATAATTAAATTTCCATACATTGGTAATCCACGATCATATAGATTGTCCATGAAATCATTTCCACTCCCATTAATTTTATAATGTGATATTCATTTTTGCCTATTAAAACATAAACATTTTTTGCACCCATGATAACCTTTTTGGTGCCCCTTGTTGCTTCATAAACAAATTAATTTTGTCCTTTCTAATGTTTTCCAACATCCTTCCTACCATGCTTCCCAATAGCCCTCGGTTTGAAAAAATATAAAATATTTTCAACCTTAGTGTTCACAATGTCCCCTATGTATTTCTTGTTGCCCTTGGTGTCCTCTAAAATTGTATCCAACATCCCCAACCCTCAATGTCTATATGTCCCATGTTGCTAGAAAGAAAATTTTCATGTCCAACATGGTGCCTTTGGTGTTTCCAATGTGCTTTTTTGAAGCCCTTGTTATTGCTTGTTGTTATTTCATCATTTCTTGTGGGCATTCCCACGATTTTGTTGTTCCCCTCCATCTTTAGTCATCCTTGGCATTTTCCAAGTCTATTTTTGTTGTTGATCAAGTTTTACATCATCCTTAAACCAAAACTTTCCATTGATTTGAATTTTTATTAGGGATGTCCAAATTTGGGAACTTTTGTTAAGTCAACATTTCATCTTGGGATATCCTTTCAAGACCTTGGCCTAACAACAAGCATTGTGATTTAAAGATTCAAGAAATTTTGGAATTGTTAAACATGTTATGTTTCCTTTAATTTTGAAAGAGACCAAAGTTGAACTGGCAAATATATTGTTTTGATTCATATATATATATATATATATAAAAGGAAAAAATGTTTCTCCATCCAAAGAGAAGGTGATTAGAAGGGGCAAAATAAAATGTTCACCCCCAAATCATGTCTAGAGGTGATGTTAAAGGATTGTTAGA
>Ga0209208_10010858_pt1 | contig 11729 bp, 10 predicted proteins | sample S1TSphfallax_3_FD_187694 | JGI IMG/M metagenome (GOLD analysis project Ga0209208, IMG submission 187694) | Host-associated microbial communities from peat moss isolated from Minnesota, USA - S1T2_Fd - Sphagnum fallax MG (SPAdes) (version 2) | ecosystem: Host-associated > Plants > Peat moss >...
CCCCTTTCTAGAGTTGGAAGCCGGGAGCGTGCTACCAAGTCTTGATTCCGCAACTTGACTTTGGGAGACCTTCAACTTGGTCTCACCCCGTGACTTGGGAGCGCGTCAGCGGGTATGGGTTTCAAATAGGTTCTCTTTGACTTGCTCAAACTCAATTATAAGATTTGAAAGTTCTTGCAATGTCCCTTACTAGATTATGGCATTTTGAGCAACTTGTTCTAAAAACATACTAATATGTCTCAGGGTTTTTGTGGAATGACCAAAATCTAGGATAGGTTAGAATCTAAAAACTTGTGGGTTTTTCATTTACATAGGTTCAACTACAAGTTGAATTGGTTGGGATAATTCTATAACTACAATTGCAAGTTGCATAGGTTTTGTAATGGATACTATAGTTTAACAGACACAACATGTTTTGGATGTTGTCAGTTACTTGATCTAGGTTGGGTTTAGGTTTTTCCTCAATGTTGCCATACAATAGCTATTGCATTAAGCTTTTTTCCTCCTCCACCCCTAATCTCATTTGAATAGGTTCACTCCTCATCCTCTTTTGAATCAACAACCATTGACCTAAAAGTAGTCCTTGACTTCTTTCTTAGTGGTGAGGTATTGGGTTCACATTTTAACATGTCTTTTGGTGTAGGCAATTTTATGCATGTCTTGAGTCAATGAAACTAACATCTTGGTAAAAGCGATGCAATAGTCAAGCGCGCTAGTCTTCTCTCCTTCAAAAATTGCTCCCTTGTAACATGTTCAAGTGAAACCTATCACTACTTTATAACTTGGCGCATTTGGTTAGATGGTGACACGAGTTCCTCTAGGATTGTTATTGGTGAAGGCACCTTGGATAAAGGGAACCATTTCTTAAACAAAATATCTAGGATAGGCCATGAATAACAGTTATCTACCTTAGTTTTGTTAAGAACCGATTTAATTGTTGCCTTTTTATAACACTTTGTCCAACAAGTTAATTCAACTAATAAATTGGGTCAACACTATGGAGCACCAATTGACAAGTTACCCTTGTTAGCTAGGTGAAAAATAATAACAATCCAATTGCTAAAATAATCTAACTTGTCCCTCTAATAAAACATTTGCAACATAGTTGTAAATCTTACATGAAATTCCTCTTTCATGCATACTACACTCCAATGTTCATTTTCAACAAAGGCATGTGGATCTGCAATCCTTTTCAAGGCGGTTTTGGCTTCCTCAAAAGTTGCATTTGCAACATCTACTATTCCTTCCTTGGAAATTCCAAGTTGTTGATGAATAAGTACCTAATCAATGAGAATTTCTTAACCACGTACTAACCCTTGAATTCTTCCATCCTCAGTTGTTTCCTAGGTTTTAAAAAAAATTCGTAATAAGTCTTCATTTGGCATTGTCCATTGTAGGTTGAATAGGCCCTCCAAATCAGCTCGTTCAGCCCATTTGAGTTCATTAGAATCCATCTTCATCCACTACAACATCTTTTAGATCCCTTTCGGCTTAAACATTGTTTTCTTTTTAACAAGTTTTTCAACTTGTTCTTATACATGCACTTTTCCTTTTTGCTTCATCATGGTTTTCGTTCTTGATCTTGGGCGTTGAGGAATAATGCTACAAACAGGTCTTTCTTCAAAGAGTTCTTGGAGAAACTCTTCTTCATTGCTCATAGGTTCCTCAACAACAAGTTGCTACAACTCCTCCTCTTCCATAGGTCTTGATGCAAGAACTGGTTCTAGCTATTCCTCAACAATAGATTGAGGTATAATTTCCATCTCTTCCTCTGAGTTTGAAATAACAATGACTTGTGCTATTGGTGTTGTTGTAGAAGTAGTGGTTATCCTTAGAAAGTTAAAGGTTGCTTTTAATTCCTCTTTTAATTCCCTATTTTCTCTATTCTTGTTCAAAAATCCTAGTCTCTTCTATTGTATGCGAAGTTAATGGTTTTACATAAATTGTTCCAGTGCATCAAACCTATTCTGCTCTCTCACTCTCTATTTGTTATTTTCTAAAAGCTTTAGCTTTTCTTTCAAGTTTTTTATCTCTTGCTTTTTGTTTTAACTTCTCTAAAGTGCTCTCATTTCATGGCCTCTATCAATATGAACAAGTAAAGAAAAACGAAAAGATAGAATGAAAGTTATGGCGGCTTTTTATATTGTTTCAATTAAGAACAACTTTGTGGCTATGAATGGACGCAACCTAAGGTTGGATTTTCCTAAAATGTAGACATCAATGAGTGCCTTACTAAACACATCATTTTGATCATTAATAACAACTGCATTATTGTCCTAAACAAACACATCATGGTAATAATGAACATGCACGTCTATTCTTTTAATACTATTAGGCGTCAAATGATTATTAACAGGTTCAAACTCTACATGTTGAAGATCTTTAGGTTTAACAAGTAGTGGTTTAAGTTCCTTGGTTTGAACATGTTCATCAATGGCCAAGTCACTAGATTTAGTTAATATAGGTAAAGTTATATCTTCAATGAACCTATATGACTTCAACTTGTTGATGTTGACAAGCATTGGGTTAGGATCAAACTTATCAATGTTGACAAGTAAAACAATATCATTAGGCAAACAATATTGGATCCTATAGGGTCCAAACCATCATCTTTGAAATTTCAAAGCATGTTTGGAAACAATTCTTGGAAACCATAATATGTAGTTTCGAAATCGAAACTTGGTTTCAATGAACCAATTATGTGACCATAATGATTTGTTCCACTGGTTAAAAGCAACTAGATCTTGCACAATCAACTTGTTTTCATGTAATTTCTTTAACTTAGATAGTTGGCTAATTAAAACTTTAACAAATTGTGGATATTTGTTTTCACTAGGTTTAGATGCTAACATGTATTTTGTAGGTAATAATGGATGTGTAATCCATACACCAATTGAAATGGGGTATGATCAGTTCCAACATTGTAGGCGGTTTGATATGACAATAAGACTGTGGATAAGTGTTCATCCCAATCATTTATGTTCTCATTAACCAATTTGGTTAGTAAGGTTTTAAAAACCTTGTTTATAGATTCAACCTATCCATTTCCTTATGGATAATGAATAGTAAAATTGGTATGTCTAAAAATAAAATGGTCAATGAGGTGTTTAATTGCATATTTGATAAAATGGGTACCTTGATTGGTCACAAGAGTTAATGGACATCCAAATCTTGTAAAAATATGTTCGTATAGAAACTTGGTAATTATTGTAATAGTGTTGGTGCAAAGTGTTCGAGCTTCCACCCACTTTGTTGCATAGTTAGTGGCTATTAGAATGTATTGATTACTTGACATTTTTCTTGCATGTTTAATAGGTCCAATAAAATCCAATCCCCATTTTTGAAATCGTTCTTTAGGTAATCTAGTAACCAAATTGGCCAAATTTTGGGTCAACAAGTTGCATGTTTTTTGACATTGATCATAGGTTCAATAGTATTCATGAACATTTCTATTCATCGCTGGCCACCAATAACCAACATCTAAGATCTTTCACACAATGATATTAGAAGAGAAATGCCCTCCTACAATTCCTCCATGTAATTCTTGCAAAATTGTGGACTATTATAGTTGTAGAATTGGACAAAACTTGTTATCATGTCTAAATTTGTATTATATTCCTTGAAGCACAAATGGTTTAGCTCTTTGGGCTAAATATTGTCTTTGGGATGTTGTAAATCTTTATGGCATTATTCCTTGTAATAAGTACTCATACACATTTTGTAACCACTCAAGTTGTAAAATAAACTTGTGAACATCATATGTTTAATCAGGTACTCCAACAAGTTTAATATGATTGGGTAATTTATTCAATGCATCTACCATTAGATGGGATCTATTAGGTTTGTAAACAATTTTGAAATCATATTCCAAAAATAATAAGTGCCATCTAACTAACTTGCGAAAAACATGTGGCTTGTTAACTAAATACACTAAAGCCATATGGCCTACATAAAATGTGAACTTATTGCTTAACATGTAATGCCTAAATTTGTGTAAAGCATAAACCATAGCTAAAGCCTATATTTCTATAATAGTATAGTTTTTCTTAATAAAATTTAACAGTCTCGATGAATCCATAAAAGGTTGATGTATTTTATCTATTGGGTTTTGGGCCAATATTGCCCCTATTGCTAGTATGGAGATGCATTAGTATGGACATGAAATTTTAATTTGTAACTAGAATTGATAAGTATAGGAGCTTGAATGTACCAATTTTTGATATCTTCCCAAGCAGTTTGACATTCAATAGTCCACTCAAACACTTCAACTTTTATGAATAACTTGGTGATTGGTGCCATAACAAAGGCAAAAAAAATTTACGAACCTTGTATAAAATTATGCTATTCCATTGAAGACTTGAATATCTTGAGGTGTTTTGGGTACTGGAATTTTGATTAAAACCTTTATCTTCTTGGATCATGTGTCTTTCCCTCTTTAGAGATTATAAATCCTAGAATAGTTCCAAAACACACCATATTTGGATTCAAATTAATGCCATACTCTCTGCATTTTAGAAAACATTTTATTGACTTTTTCCAAATGAAGGGACACGTCCACAAAAAATAGTAAAATCATTTAAAAAAATCTTCATGAATAGATCAATGTATTCATGGAAAGCTTTGGTGATTACCCTTTGATAGGTAGGTGGTCCATTTTTACCCCAAAAGGATTTACAACCCATACAAAAGCCCCCCAATCAATATTAAAGGCAATTTTGTATCAATTTTTTGATGTTATGGAAATTTGATGGTATTCAAAAAACCATCTAAAAATGTATAAACCTCGTGTCTGGCTACAATGTTAATAACCTCATTAATAAAAGGTAACATGTATGGGTCCTTAGTAATTGCATTAAGCTTCCTAAAGTACACATAAATTCTTAAATTCCTAGTTTTCTTAAGCACTACAATTATAGGTGATAACCAAGTAGCCTCTTCAAAATGTTTAATAAAACCAGCAACAAGCAATTTGTCAATATCTTGTTTGACAATAACTACATAGTTAAGATTTAATCGGTACTACTTAATGAATAGGTGGTACCAATGTGTCCAATTCAATCCAATGTTGAGCTACCTCATGTGGTATGTCCTTCGAATCTTTATAAGTCTAAGAAAAAATGTCCTTGAATTCCTTTAGCAATTTAATCAATTGATTATTAACAATAAGTTCCAGATCCACATTGATTTTAACTTATTACAAGTTTTTTTTTAGAACCTAAATTGATCTTGGTCAATTACTCCTCTTCAATGATAGTCCATCTAACAATATGAAGATTTTTGAACTTTGGTTCAAATAGGCGTCTTATCAATTTCCAGTTCTCTTACTTCATGTTAGAAAAATGTCTTTGGTAAATGTTGTTGGAAAGTATCAAGGGGTATAACTATTTTAATAAGTAGTACGTATATCAATTCAACATGTATATTAGACAAAATAGGTAATTCAAACATAGGTTCAATAGGTACAATAACTTGTTCAACTATATTCAAACCTGCTGATGTAATCAACTTAAAAAGTTGATATGACCAAACTAATGTAGGGACAATTATGGTTCCTATTGAAAATAGTCCTTATTATGTGGCAAACATCAAACCCTCCTTTTTGTCAAATATCCCATAATGGAAATCATAACAAACTAACACTTTTAGACACTTGGTTGGTGCTCCAAGTTTCTTAGTAACATGTATGGTTCTAATTACATTAGTTCCTTGTATAGTGATAATTTTATTACCCTAATCATGAAACACTTTAGTGTCCCTTAACTAAGGATGACCTAACAACATAGAGTAGCTAAAGTTTAACACACTATTTTAAATAATAGTAAAAGTCACTACATAGGAAATTCCATGAACAAGAATTCTAAGATCCATTATCAGACCTATAGGTTTGGCAATGGTTTGATCAACCATACATAGATTGTAAGGTGCAAGTTTTGGTTTTGACAAACCTAAATGTACCTTCAATTTTTCCATGATGATATTAATTCCAAAACCACCATTAAAAAATACACTTTAGTAAAGTTCTTCCCTACTTGAACCTATATTATTGTCATTTGACGATCAATGACAACTAATGCAATTGTTGATTCTAGTAAAACAGGTTTTGATGGTACCGGGTTAAGAATGTAACATTTGATATCATGAATCACTCACAACAATTGTGACGCACTCCCAACTCCTTGCAAGACTCAAAAGTGAGTCCAAGTACAAGACATCGGAAGGGGGAGGAGTCGAGGCATGCTCCCTAGCTCACAACACTTTGAGGGGTAGAGGGGCGTGTTGGAGCTCCAGGATGGGACTAGGAAGAGTTGACAAGCTTCATTCACTCACACGGGCCTACACACAACCCACACAAAGTGGTTAGTGCATAGTTTGAACACCTTTGGTGCTAGGACGAACCAAGGGCAACACGGACACACAAGACTCACCATGGCCCGGACTTGGGGGAATCCACCACCTTCCCCCTTATAGTATACTCTACACCTCTTCACGGGGCCCACATTCAAATGGCTTTTCTCTCTTGGGACTCCCGAAATCGCGCCAGCTAGGACTCCCGCGACTTTGGAGCCCCATAACTTTGTGTGCAGACCTCGGATCGAGGTGCAATTTAAAGCAAAGTTGTAGTTCTCGTTCAGAGCTTTCCAATAATATCTCGCACGTCATTTGCAACTAAGTACATCGGGTTGATTCCCGACTTTTTTCTGGTCGAGAGTCAAATTGGCAGTTTGATTCCCAACTTTTTTTTTGGCCAGAATTTGTGTTTCAGATGTCCAAATGAACAATGCGAGCCCATTTTAGTCATTTAAGTTTCAAGAGCTTTTCAATGATATAAAAAACTCCACAAGCCATTGAGTTTTGACCCCTAAAATTACTCTCTAAAGTTTTGAAAGTCCACCGGGACTCCATCTCCCAAAGTGGGAGTTGCCTTGGGAGTGTGAGGGTTCACTCCCTCACACTTTCTTACACTCCCGGGAGTATGTGATGTGACTCTCGAGCTTCCTCTTGGCCTGCAACCTTGCAACCCTTTTGCTTCCAAATTTAATGTATATTCGGTCTCCAAGACTTGTTTATTGACATCTCTTATAATTTATTCTAAAATCTTATTTATGGTAACATGTTATGAAATGATAAGTTGTTGGTTCATTTCACCAATTTGATTATTTTCAATTGGTTGACTTGTAGTAGGATTATCAAATAATGCCCAATCACTCTACAATGAACCTTCATTGATGGTAGCATGTTGTTTTTTCAGTCCCACCATGCTATTATTGTCTAATAATTTCAATGAACGAATCCCATAGACATTATTATTGTTGTTAATCTTCAGCTCATTTAGCTTTAATCAGCTCCCTTTCTTTGAACACCTACTTTTTCGATTACTGATTATGAGTTGCAATAACTATTACATTAACTGACACATTGTTAGTTTTAGGTGGTTTAGGCATTATTATGACATTAAATGTCGCAACCCCACTTTGGGGCTAAGTGTGAGGATGAAACTCACACTCCCAAAGTTGGGGATTTGGAGTCCTCCGAGACTCCCGAATGTTTAGAGTTCGACAGAAGAGGCCAAAACACCTCTGATTGGGGTGTTCCTAGTGTCATTGGAAAGGTTTTGAACTGTAGATGTCCAAAATGGCCTCGCATTGGTCATTTGGACATCTGTAGCCCAAGTTATGGGCAAAAGAAGGGCCGGGAGTCAAACTGGCAATTTGACTCCCGACCACTAAAAGTCGGGAATCGACCTCTTCTCAACGTTTGCAGATGGAGTGCGATGAGGCGTTGGAAAGCTCTCAAGGAGAGCTACAACTTTGGTTTAGACCTCATTCCAATCAGAGGTCGGAGCCAGGAGTTGTGAGTGTCCAAAGTCTCGGGAGTCCAACTCCGGGACAGTTTCGAGACTCCAACTTGAGAGTCTCGGGAAAAAGAGCCATTTGGATGTAGCCTCCGTGGAGTAACGCAGAGAATACTATATGGGGGAAGGTGGTGGCTTCCCCCGAGTCCGGGCCGTGGTGAGTCTTGTGTGTCAAAGTGCCCATGGCTTGTCCCAACACCCAAAGGTGTTCCCGAATGTGAACTAACCCTTTTGTGGTTGGTTTTGGATGCAGATTCAAGCTTGATAATCTAGTCCCTCTTCCTAGTCCAATCCCGGGACTTCTAGCACGCCCCTCTACCCCTTTCTAGTGCTAGAAGTCGGGAGCGCCCCCAAGTTCCATATTTCCGCAATTCAACACACTTGGACCCTCAAGTGGGTTCTACAAGGAACTTAGGAGTGCGTCATTAAAACTAATAGGTTTAGTTTTGAACATGTTTTGTACCTCAATCTTCCCAGGGCATTCTTTATATATTTGTTTTACACTAGAATAAATTATACAATGATAATGAACATGTATTTTTCCTGATTTAATAGGTTGGGTTTTAGTTCTTGTTACATGTTATGTAGACTTAATTATAGTAGTTGGCACTACTAGTACCTCTTTTTTTCTATAATGATAGGTTTCCACTGAGTGATCAGTTTTACCATAATTGGTACAAGTTAATGTTGATTTAGTTGTAACAATAGGTACTATAAGTTTAACTATTATATTAGCCTTTGGTGTAATTAGTAAAACATTGTAACTCAAACTACTAGGTCCACTTTCCTTGCATACTACAACAACTTCCTTGTGCTTAATTAAGGTATTTTTCTTCATACTTACATTTGCTAATCTTAGGTTTGGTAATAAACCTACCCTAAAAGTAGTTGCGAGAAAAACATATGTTATTCTAACATGTAGACAAGTTAGTTTCAACAAGCATTCATAGTAAACCTTAACACATTCGGTGATTTGTTGTTGTATGTTTCGTAATTACATGTAGACCTCCTCATCATTTTTCATAGTTTTGATTCACTTGCAAAATGCTTGCTCTAACTTTTCAAAAGTGCAATTTGGATGGTTTTGAACATAGTTTTTGGCCCATTCAAAGATATTATCCCTAATAGTAAAACCAAATAGGTTGATGATGTTAGCTTCCACCATTTCAACATTAGCTTCAATGGCCTTCTTGATCACTCTAATATGAACATCCAAATCAATGTCTTTGACATAGGTTGGATATTGTAGCTTTTTGTATGGCAACGTGGTTGCTAGTTCTAATACAAGTTGCACAACATGTGGTTAAGACCATGGTGGTATGAACATGTGCATATCAGGTGTTGGCCATCCATAAGATCCAACAAGTGGATTGAAAGGTGGTTATCTAAGCGGATATCCTTTGCGTAAATTTCTTCCAAGTGAGTCTCCAAGTTGTCTTCCATCCAATGGTTGGTGAGCAGAACCTCTGGGTACATAAGTTGGTAAATTGGTAATAACTTGTATAGTGGTTGGAATTGGTGCATTAACAAGTTGTTGAATAGGTTGTTTGTCCTTGCTAGTCATTAGTTGAACCATTATAGGAAACTGATTTCCAACAAAATATGGTATATATGTTAGTGGTACAACATGTTGTTTAATTATTGGGTACACATTCCCATTTACATAACTTGTATAATTCCTAAAGATCGAAGAATCAAGTCCTTTTGTTCCAATTAGATATGCTAAATACAAACTAGGATCTAAATGTACAAAAGGGGCTATGACATTATACCACATTGAGTATGTTGAAATAGGTAACATACTGGTTTTTCTTAGTAAAATTGGTGTAATGGGTTGTGACCAAGTTGACTGATAGTTAATAAGTACTTTTGTATGACCTATATTAGGATTCATGGCTTGAGTTCCTAATACAAACACATTGGGAACTATTGTTGTAGTGGTTGGAAAGGGATGTTAATGAGCATTCATCACCTCCTCTCGTAATAATTGCCTTAATCTATCATCAATTAATGGACAACGATTGAGCAAATGTCCCATTTTACGACAATATGAACAGGTTATAGTTCTAACTCCTCATTTTCCTCTTGAAATTGATTTATGATGTGAAACTTACGATCTTTCACTTAAACTAAACATTAATTTGACATGTTAGGTGGCTTGTGGATAAGTGACTCCTTGTTGAACAATTGTGGGTTGCTTGGGTTTTGATAAATTCTAAATGTGGTATAAAAATTGATGATTAGATTGTCTTTGGTCAATGTGACAAAGTTGCTCCAACCAATTGAATAGGTGAAGTCATTCCATCTTTGAATTAATGGGTACCAAATTGATGTTGGTGCGTGGTGGTTGGTCTTGAAAACCAGAAGATGTTATAATTGGTGTAGATGCATAAAACATGGGTAAACTGTAACTTATAGTTGCAGATTGCCACGCTTGTTACATATAGACAACTTCATTAAATGGATGAACATGTTCATGATTGTCATCATGATAAACATTCACTGCCCGTGGTTGGGTTGTTGTTCGTGGTGTTTCTTGATGAATGGTTGAAAATGTTGTTGGATTTTTCTATAGAATCAATTTTGTTACATTTCAATGTTGTTCATTGACTTCTCCCCTTTTGTGCTACATTCACAGGTTCACCCATAGGTTGTTCATCTTGCTTTTGTGTATGTTTTTGAACAATTTGATGTATGACATGTTATAATTATTTTCTAAGATTTCTAATAACTTCTATAGACATTTTCTAAAATCAATGGGTTCTAGGAAAGCCCTTGCATTATTTTTTAACATTATTTCTTTTTAGAACAACCCTTCCCAATAATCAAAAGTTTACGTGGAACTTCTTTTACAGATTGGGTGCCTATTTTACTTCAAAAACTTTACATTAACCTCACCCTACTCCTAATGTTTTCAAACTAAATCAAAAACAAAAACTTCAATCCTAAAATTTACACAAAATAAGCAAACATGTAACAAATTAGAATTTCAAACATGATTGCTTTCAAACCTTATCAACTAAAACTATTGAATCAAACTATAAATTCTAAGCATGATTGCTTTTGAATTTTGATTCACTACGTGGTCACCAAATGATAATAGGTTTTTCTATTCCCATCAAAGTTATTCTATTTCTGATTTTTTTAACAAGTCCCTTAAACAACAAATACATGCAAAACACTAACAAAACTTAAACTATTTACAAATCCTAAATTAACATGTACACAAATTACTCAAAACTTAAAAGAAGTTGGTTGAAAGAAAAATGTTTCATGTTCCATAAATGAAGATTAAAACATAATAAAAAATGAAATCCAAAAGCTCCTCAACAAGTATGTCCTCCTAGTCTTACACTAATTATTTCAAAATACAACAATCATAATTAATTATCATAAATAGTCATTAGTCAGTACCTAATTTAATAGTCCAAGATTTCAAAAAATTACACCCTATTTAACTACCTATTCAACTATTGGTTCTGCCAAGTATAGGTTCTACACATCACATGTTGACTAACTAATCAACTTATATTTTTAACCTAGTATAACATTACCCACCTACTCCAATGTTTGGTTAGGTCAATACTATAGGTTAGGTTAATTAGCATGTTAAGACACTTGTTAAGTTTAACAACATGATCACATTTTCAACCTATTAGGTCACATGTTAAATATGTGTAACATAAATCAACTACAAAATCTCAAAAGAAGCAGTTTTTTACAAAAAAAAAGAAATACTCATATTCAAATCTAGATTAAATTTCATTTTGAAAGTATCAAGAACCCTCAATTGGGTTTATTTTAAATCAACTATAAATAAAAAACTTTGGAATAATAAAACTAGGGAATAAGTAGGTTTGAAATTGATTGGTCAATA
>Ga0209208_10010859_pt1 | contig 11729 bp, 11 predicted proteins | sample S1TSphfallax_3_FD_187694 | JGI IMG/M metagenome (GOLD analysis project Ga0209208, IMG submission 187694) | Host-associated microbial communities from peat moss isolated from Minnesota, USA - S1T2_Fd - Sphagnum fallax MG (SPAdes) (version 2) | ecosystem: Host-associated > Plants > Peat moss >...
AGATGTAACATACTTGTGATATGTGGCATACATGATATTGTAAAAAATAATGGCCAACTTAATCAATGCTCAAATTGACAAAATTTGGTCATATTGATTAATCAAAATGTCCAATGACCCTTTTTTCAAACAAAAAAAGAAAAGAAGTCAATGATGGGATTCAAAACAACTTGACAAAAATGACACTTTGGTCAAGTTGGACAAAGGGACAAAAAGATCATGAGAAAAAAAAATTACTGATTTTTTCAATAAAAAAAACAATGATTTCCTATAATGCTTGTTTTCAATCTTGAATCTTATTGATGTACAAAACACATCAATTGATATTTAGTATCAAATGATTCGTAATTATGAAGAATTATGTTGACTCATTCATGTTTAATATGTTTCAACTCATGATTAGATTGTTCGATTTGTTTTTACCAAGGCTTTACTTGTCAATAAGTTTTAGCATTTTTGTTCTCTTCTCACTCTTGGTTCTAAGAATGATCGATGAGTAGAAGATTTGACTGAAAATTGACCATTTTACAATATTGATAATGCATTAGAGTGTTGGCTTTCTTTTTATTGTTTTACACTACATATTCATAGAAGTACTTCACTTGACTATTGATGCATTGACATTGCAAACATATTATGCTAACTCCCATAATTTAAAATGCAGTTTCCTACCATAGCACCATATACATATAAACTTAAGCATTGGTTGCATGGACTAGTATTATTTTTGCAAAAACTTTGTGGTTTTCTAATAAGCAAATAATATCTTTTTAGAAAACATTGTCTCTTTGTATCAATAGACATTTGTCTTTATGTATTTGATTTTGCTTTAAGTCAAGGTTTCTTACAATAAATAGTGGTAAAAAAGTGTTCTAAAGTGATGTCCAAAGTCAAGATGCTAATCAATACTAGGTCAATTGACATAAAATTTCATGGATGAACTTTATTAAATTAATTTTGAAATTTTAAAAAAGTTCATAATCCATGTGAAATTCTATCATTTGTCCATGAAAGTTCATCTAGTCATCCACTGAAAAGTCATGAATTTCCTGGATGGATGAAGATGGAATTTGCACAAATTACAATGGTTGAAATAATTTAAATTTATGAATGAGTTGTATTTCATGGACATATAAAACTTAACATGATTTTTTTGGATAAACTTTATATCATCCTAACATATGATGGAATCTCATCCACACAAGCGTATGATTTAAGAAAGTTTATTCATTCATCCAGATGAAATATTCCACAAATGAAATTTGTTTTGAAACATTGTTAAGGTTGATCCAATCCTTTCATTCATCAACTTGGAAAAATGGGGTAATAGTAAAATATCTTTCTCTGTTGAAAATGTTTTAATGTTTATAAAGTTACAAAGTTTCCATGTGTTGGAGCAAATAACGTCATTAGAATTTAATAACTTAATACTCTACAAATACTTCTTATATGACACTTAAACTTTGCTCTTGGGTTTATACATGGGTCATTAGCTAGCAGCAAATGTTTTATGTAGTAATTACTTCTTCTTTAAGCAACAGTTTGTTAATATGTGAAAAAATGGATTTTCAAAATATGGGGACATTTCTAAAAACTGCAGATGGAGGTAAGAACTAGCATCAAGCCCAATTTATGTCCCCAGTTTAGCAGATCAAACAAGCCATTATGAAAGACCACACAACGGCACATTGGAAAAACGCATTAGCTCTAGTTAGGGGGCTGGGCACCAACCCCTAGTCTCAGGAGGGGGGCCTAACCTAGGCAGTAAACCCTATATTTACATGTATTTGTGTACCCATTACAGAAGCAAATTGCCCTAATCACTCTTTGTTTACCCCTTCTTCCATTGGGTGAAGATTTGTGTAAAACCCCTGGCACAGCTCTGCTGCCGATCTTCAGAGGGAGCACAGCAGTCAGTAAACTCATGTGCTGTAGCGGCCCTATATTGGCTCTAGGAAACGATTCTTCTTACGGGAAGAACGTATTGCTTCCTCCAGATGGGAGGGATATCAACCTAGGTGTTGCATGATCTTATACGTACTAAGCAGCAGAACATGATAAAGTCCGTTATCTACTATGAATATGGATGGGTTCTTACTACAGCGATCGTACCTTCTTCAAGCGCGTACCAGATTGCGAAAGAATTGCGCATTTTATTTTCGCAGGCCGTAATATATGCACGTTGACCGACCTTCATTTAGATTCGGTCGAGAATCCCCATCTTCCGGAAATTTAGGGTTGCAGCGACACACAAGAAAGCTGCATGCATTCAGAAGTCTGTGTCACCTGAAGCAGCACAAATTAGTTGGAAGATTGGCAATCTTCTATGCATGCTATTATTGTGTACTACGTTTTGCGGATCAGCCGAAACCGGAGAGGCGGTGGTGCTCGAGCTTTCAGACTTATGTATGAACCTGCACCGCTTGCCGTAGGAACAAAGCCCTGTTTCTGTATAAGATCGGCAGATCTGCACATGAGGAGGACGTTCACCCATTAGTCACTTAGCCCTGCAGGAGAAAATCCTCATGATCATGCACTTTTTGTTAGGATTAGAAATTGATAAATTTTTCAACGCCGTGTCCTGTCCATTGTGGCTCATCCGAGAGTTGTGCTATTGGAAACTTATTGAGAAAGAGAACTTGGGTTGTGAACTACGACATTAGTTTGTTTATCACCCATGTCCATAATTTGTTATTACAGTCCAGGATAAACTGTGGTTGTGTGAGACCCAGGCTTAATTCGATTAGCTCACTCCAGGGTTTTATCAGGATTCAGTAGTGATTTAAATAGCTTTTACAGTACCTCTGTCTTGTACTTAGGGTGACGAGGAACAGGCCGAAGATCCTCATTTCCATGCGCGAACTGCATATAAAAATATTCTCACGACGTGACAGAGTGACTCTTCCGGCATGCATTCCTCATGTAACTTTTTCCGAATTGTGCACTCAGCAGCATTATTGGATTACATAGTTCATAGTAGATTACCTGAAACTCTAGACGTAAGCTCAAGAATGCATGCCAGAAGCTTCACTTCTGAAGAGTAGACAATCTTATTCCTTGCTTCAGTCTAGCTCAGCGGCTCATTGGTGACGTATTAGGTATATCATATAGTGCCGCAACAAGAGGACTCAATTGTAAATTGGAACCGAGGAAATGGAAAAGATATGTTTATGTACAGACAAGCAAGATCTCCACAATAATAAGCTGGATCTGCCAGAGAGAGAAGATAGAGAAATGCACGTTGAAATGTATGTAGGAGCAGTACCTGACATTTTGTCGAATACCTGCAGTATCCAGTTTCCTCCCAGGATCTGCAGAGCTCGGTTTTGTAGAGGCTACTGCGTGCAGCCGGGAATTCGATATAATTCTTAGATTCAATGCCGTAGCTGGGACCATTCGGATAATGTAGGAGCTTTGACGTCGTCTTCAAGTGCATGCCCGCGGCGAGGTTCGCAGCTGGAAAATTGTTCAGCACCAGCACATCTTCGTGCTCCTGGAATTGTAGAATATTGGCAGAATCAACAGAGGAGGACGATTTTGCATCTGCACCTGTTTCTGAAGCCTGATCTCGCTGCAGCCATAGTGCTGCAGCAGGTTCTGCAACATGGTGATAACTCACCGAAGGCGATTGCCACGCAACCGTCGCCGAGTATGGTACTGCCGGCGGCGGATTGTTGCAGGCATGGAGTCTTGTGACCGGAAAATCAAATGATCCTTTTGGTGCAGATTTGTGAGCTGCTGCACATTGTGAAGGCACGGTCTCCTCCTCGCCCGCAAAATTATAATTGATGCCAGGAGTACAGCTGCTACCCTGCAGCAACGCGCTTCTTGTATAAGGCTTGCTCAAATACTGCAAGTCTGCGGGCATAAATCTTGTCGATTCAAGGCTATTATAGTTCGTGAAAGGATCAAAAATTATTGCATCGTCGCCAGTTGCCGAAGCTGGACTCACGGGAGTCTGAAATCCATAGATTCCTGTGGCTTTACAGTACTCACTTTCAGGACCGTTGCAAAATGACGCAGTACTATAGGCTCCTGGAGCATCGCCTGGAAATGGAGGACTGAACCCGGAAAACAGCTGCCAGTGATCTAGATATTGTTCCGAATCCACATCGGAAATTGAGTTGCTGCACGACGTCCGTCCTGAGGACGCAAACCCGCCGTATGGATAAGAAGAATCGTTAAAAGAATCGCGACGATTAGAGAACAGGTTAGCATGAGCACGCATGGAAGCCTGCAGATCACATGGCAAGAGAACAGATCGCATTTGTCGCGGCATCGATGAAGTAATTGCTATATCAACTCCTTTCCCGACTCCTTGCAGACTTCAGGATATTCTACTGCACATGACCTGAACTCAGCATGGCGATCAAACTCTCTGAAGGAGTTTTACAACCTGCAAGGACATCGAGTGTTAGATCATGCAACGGCCCGGACGAATCCGATCACGAAAGAATGCGAGGAATAGAAGTGCAAAAGAGGGAAAACTAAAAATTCGATAAAGAAACGGATGCTGCAAATATGTTCTTAGAGCAGGCTGCAGGACCAGGATCCTCTTCTAGAGACTAGATGTGAGACCTGTTCTGAAGCCTACACTGAATTCTCACTATCGACAAAATCCTGAGCACAAACAGAACGCGGCAACAGTAGCTGAATTTGACATTCCAGACTAAGATCAATCGATTCTCTATCAAAACCAAGCGCATGAAACGCTGCATGTCCAGTTTGGTTTCGATCCAGCGCATTGAAGAGGAAGACAGCGGGTACCATGACGTCCACCACATCTTTTGGCGCTGCTGTTCTCGAAATATCTGTCTGTGATTGGAGCGCGCGAAGCAGGTCCGCAGAAAATTGAAAAAGACGCAGCGAGGGAAGGCTGTCAGGAATCACAACAGTAGTAGTGGCGCTGCATCGCCATCGCTCTACGCTGGCCGCTCCTTCACCATTCTCATTTACCACCGTCAGATTGTCAACCAGTCTCATGTGGACCGTTAGATCTGAGGTGGCGCTAACAAACCCTAGTCTTCTGTGTCAATCCCATCCTCAGTAGGTAGTGTTTTCAAGCTCGGCGATGACGTCTGTGTGTCTGTCAAGCTCTCCCTCCGCGTACGTTTCTGATCGCTTTTATTGCGGCTCGCGGAGATCGTGGACATTTTTCTCCGTTGCAATTCCTGGTTATCAATTGCACTACTTATTGTTTTTCATTCTGAAATTTTTCAGTAGAAAAGAATAATTCTCAATGCACTGATTTGACGACATTTTGTTTCCTGATGTGCAGGTATGTAGCTTGAGAGTAGAGCCTTCATGTGAGATCACTCAAGCACAAAGCAAGTGTCACCACCAATGCAGCAACAAAGCTCTGAGATATCCAACCCCAGTAAGTAGTTTATTTGTTGCATCTGAGGAGCAAGGATTTATGGATGCAAAAAATGATTATGGAACAGTGGACACATGAAGGTACAAAGCTGGGAACTCTCTCTCTCACTCACTCATTTGATGGATTCTGTTTCCTCATGTACATGTATGTAGATTGAGATCAGCCTTCATGTGAGAGAGATCACTCAAGAACAAAGCAAGTGTGTCACCATTGTGGCAACATACATAGATGAAGCTCTGACATTTCCAACCCCAACCCATGAATACTTTATTGTTGCACCTCAGAAGCAAAGATTTATGGATGCAAAAAATAATTTATGGAACAGTGGATGTATGAAGGTACAAAGCTGGGAACTCTCTCTATATATACAGCAAGCATCATAACAGTATAAACTATGTGAAATTAGAGAATGCATTTGAATTCTATGTGTTACAGCAGCTACATTTCTAGTTGAGTTGCAGAAAAGCATGGAATGCTCTGCCAGTTGATTGAAAGATGGCCACCAAATCTACACTCATAATTGTGGAGGACAGCAGCAAAACGGATCTATTGCTGTGCAAGAATGCACACAATGCATGAGATGTACAGATGTGTCGGTTGGAGGGAGGAGCCTTGGCAAGCAATTATCGCTCCAGCTTGTTGCTTCGAATTTTAGAAGATGTCAACAATAATCATTAAATCTGTTCTTGAGGCAATAAACTGGCAGTGCTTGTGGCTCTGCTGCATCTGTCATTGAAAGTGTGTATGGCAAGGATAGATGGCTTCATAGGCACCTCAGTTACAGGTGTCTCTCTTGTCAGCATTCCTATAATGCGTGACATGGTGGGGCGCAGGTTTGGTGCATCTTGTGTGCACAGCAGAGCAACTCTCATGAGCAAAATAGCCTGCTTCTCATCACATGTATGCTTCACTTCTGGATCAATCAATTCCAGTGCTTGATTCTCTTCATGCAACTCCCACACCTAATGAACATCAAAACAGGCTTTCAAACTGCTGCAGTGAAGATTGAGAAAGCACCAATCAAGTTAAAACTTGCAGGTGGAATAAAGTGAAAGAGCTACATACCCATGATAAGAGGTATTGTTGCTGTTTCTGAAGCTTAGGGTCCATGTTCCTCCTACCAGTGACAAGCTCCAACAGAACAATGCCATAGCTAAACACATCAGCTTTTGGAGTGAGCTGGCCTTGCAACACATACTCAGGAGCAACATAACCCCTGCACATCAAAAAAACAGGTTGGAATCTCACTACAAAGTGGCAATTTATTGAACACTGTCAATATACAAAGAAGCTGGAAATGCCTTATCAAATGTGGAACAAAGTGATATCACTGCATGATATAACTGTATCTTCGGGGCCAGAGAGTGGGTAACTCATGTGGATCGAACACAGTAGAAGAGAGAACTGCAGTTGATGATGTTTTGTGTACCTTGTCCCATCCACAAATGTGTGCAGTTTCTCTGCATCATTCTGGAGGAGCTGTGCAAGACCAAAGTCAGCAATTTTTGGGCCGAGCTTCTCATCAAGAAGAATATGGGTGGCTTTGATGTCAGAGTGGACCATACAGGACTCAGACTTGCTGTGAAGATGAGCTAGGCCTTGTGCTGTTCCTAGTGCTATGTTGAACCGGCTTGTCCACTCCAGTTTCAATCCCTTTACAGGCTCTGTCAATGATACAAGTGGTAGGTCACTTGGACTGGGAGATTCCTGTATTTTGGACAAACTATGTGTACTGTGTTTCTGTAATTTTCAGATGCAACAGGAAAAAATGATAATGATGTAGGCTAGCACTGCAGAGGCATTAGCTTAGAACAGTAGCCATCCATCCCATCTCAACCTTTCATGGCACTTCATGGTAGTTTTATGTATCTATTCATTTGCCTTCCCTACACAACTTCATCACTTGCTACTTCATCATTTCCATTGTCTCATATTTCCCTGCACTGCTGGCTGAAATCGAAGATGTGCATTAAAGGTAGTGTGAAGTGTAGGTACCGAACAAGGCTTGCGCAAGGCTTTTGTTGTCCACGTATTCATACACCAAGTAGCGGGTGGAGGAGGTCAGGGAGCAGCCAAGCAGGCGTACAATGTTGGGGTGCTGCACACTGGCAATCAATTGCACCTCCTTTACAAATTCTTGATTGTCTTGCCGGAATTTTGACGACAGCTGCTTTATTGCCACTTCCATACCATCATGCAGGACACCCTGCAGCCACAACAATTGGTATTGCAGGATGTAAATTTCCAGAGGAGGGTCCACATGGGTTCTATTATTGCAATTGTACAGGTTCAACAGAGCACTGCTCTTGCCTTGTACATGGCACCGAATACTCCATCTCCAATTTTATTTTTGCGGTGGAAGTTCCTTGTTGCCACCTTCAGATCTTCATACAGTAAGACACTGCTTGGTGGTTGATGCGCATTAAACAGCTCTGAGGGCAATGAAGCAAGCATTAGATTTCTAGAACTGCAGTCAACTGAAAAGGAACCTACTTTGAAAAATACAGCTATTAATTACAACAGTCTGCTTCATTCCAAACTTGGAGAACTCTATATATCATAGCTACCGGAACAGAAGACGAATGCACATGCCAGGTGTCACATCAGTGTGTTTCCTGTCACTGACCAGTGGAAGCAAATAAAGGCCTTGAGTGAGGATTGTTAAGGAGTGTGTCCTTCCACTTTTGACATAAGGCACACACACACCCGATCAGCCCCAATATGACCAAGAATGTAGTAACTGGAATCACAATCTTCCAAATAGTCTTGCTCCTCTGCATTGGCTGAGCTGGTGACGGTGCATCTGCTGCAGTGAAGAAATGGCCACAGCACACCTAGACTGGTCACAACATAGCCATGGTCCCCTGATGCTTTTACAATCACATGCAAAAATCCAACAAAGCGGAACGTTGGAATACATCTTATGACCTATGTATCCTTACCCTCTTGAGATGCAAGCAGCAGTTTCGCAGAGGAATGCATTTGGGTGGTGCTCACGGTTGCATCAAATTGGTTGTAGCTCAAATTTCTGGTAACCCAATCCCACATTCACTTAGGAGTGTTATTGCAAACATGGAGGTACTGCTGCTACACAAACATGGAGTTCATGAATCACTCAAGACAGAGATGAACATGTGAAGTATTCAGCAGAACAGAAACATCACTCACAGGTGGGTAAGTTTTGGAAGACTGACTAAGAAGTCTGGCACTCTTCCACTCAAAGAATTTTGACTGAGATCCCTGCATGCAACCTTCACAGGAGGAAATGAGCACTGTATTGATCATACAAGCCTTAATGACAAGCTTCTTCTCAAAACCACCAGTGAACAAAACAAGATGTCTGCAAAAATAAAGTTGAATGCTCATGTTCACCTCAAAACAGCTAGTAGCTTTTCGCACAAGATTTTCTTTTGAAGGTTCTAAACCTGATGACAGTGCATGACAGTCAGAAGACTTGAACAATATTGATCAGGACCTTTTAATATCTACTTTGAGGTAGAGGTTCAGTGACATACATCAACTCCAAACTTGTCAAAGTATGCAGATGCAAAGGTATTGTTCCAGATAAGTTACAGTGCGACAGATCTCTGCAGGACATATGACTGGCATCCTGTCAGTGTTTTGATCTACAGAAGAAAAGATGAATATGGCTTTCTATATCATACAAACTTTCTATATCCAAAATTCTAATGTTTGCAAGGACTGAAACTCTGAGTTACAGGATTCAAATGGAAACAGAAAGCCAGGGCATGTGAAGAAAATATTTTCTGAAAAAAAGGCCCCTCAGAGATAACTGGAGACATGCCCTTGCCAGAACCAGGCACATACATTTTAACAAGATTGGTGAGATGGCCCATTTCCTGAGGAATTGACCCTCTTAGTTGAGGATTCCCAGATAAATTTCTGCAAGCATTTGGAGACAGGATTGATCAGAATCCAAGGACTTGCACAAATTGAGGCATAATGAATCCAGCAATACTTTAGGGGCTGGAAGTATAGAACTCAATCTGTACACAGATCATCATTAGTTGAGGGAGTCTGACTAATGTTCAAGTTTGGAAGGAATTCAGAAACATGGACTCAAAATCTTCACTATGAGTCCTTAAAATCTTACAGTGCATCACACAAGTTTTCTAATCCTGAAGACTTCCTGGGAGCTTACAAGTACTGTAGGTGGACAAGGTCACCAAGAGCTGAGGGCAGATGGCCAACAATCCCAAAATTGTCCAAGTGCCTGCCACCATGAGATTCACAGACAAACAACTTTCTTAGAAAAATATCCACGATCAGGTGTGCAATAATGACCTCAGATGGGCTGTGTTTGCTTCTCAGAGTTGGCAATCCAGTGCTCACTATTGCACGAACCACAAGGCTCACGGTTGATGCTCCTCCAAATTCTATTGGAATCAAGAAGTGGGCATGCCCAGAACAGGATGCATTATGCTCTCTTTTTGTATCTTAGGATTTTGATTCTGCTATCCAGAAGATATTTACATAAGGATGCTCAAGAAATAAGTCCTGGAGTGTAGAACCCACAGGGAGGTGATGGAAGATTGTGCAGAGCAAGAGACTCCAATCCATTGGATGCCACATGGATCCATTGGTCCATTCATATCCCAGTTTTGTGGTAACGATGGTGTCTCTTTCCATGCCCACAAAATCTGTTGTAAGGCAGCCACTGCAATGAAACATATTCAACACAGCCAAGATGGAGCCAAGTCTTGTCAAGTACTAGAAGAATTTGGCTTCACGATAGCACAAAGCACGAAACCCTAATTCATGCGTCACAATCTGGAAGAGAAAAAACAGAGCTCAAGAACCCAGCACAGCTGTTTGATGAAGCATGTGGCAACCAGTCACGCAGTAAACCATGAGCAATATAAGGTGTGCCTTTCATACCCAACACTTACCATCAGACTGATGTGTCGCTGCGGCAACCCTAACATCATCTGGGAGCTCGAGCAAACTGGAGATGGCGAACAGGAGAACTACAAAGAAGCGTGACATTGCCTTCTCCCTTTCACAATGTGTACCCTCCCGCAGATTCTCCTCACATGATCTTCAAACTGCCACAGCTGATGATCCACCTCCAGCTTCCAAAGCTCCCACTTCTGGGACACTCTTTTCCTACATGAGGGGCTGCTGAGCCTGCGTCTCTTAATACTTTCATAGCTACTACTCGTCTTCTTCATCGCATGGAACCATGAGCTCTTGAACAAGTTTTCCTCTACTTGTCTTCCAGTAGTACTCCCACAAGTATCCCCACCACCACCATCACCACCAACCTCAACCTGCCGCACAATACTACCATGAGAGTTGCATGGAAACAAAGCAACATTGAAAGCTGGCTTGCTTGGAGCTGCTCATACCATCTCCATGAGCTACGTCACTGGATAAAGAAAACTTGCTGCATCAGCTGGGAATCTTTTTTGCAGTCTTTTGACAAGCCCACCTGCACCGAGCCACCACCCATGCATGCTGTGGACTGAAATTCACGTTCCTGCAGGCTGCAGGCTGCTGCGGTAAGCAACTGGTAGCCGAGTCGGGAAAACTCGGGCCCCACCAGATGCGAAGTTGGTGCTAAAATTCAGGGAGGGACTTACTAGTCTATGGGCATGGCGACAAAGGGGAGTGACAATAGACAGCAGTGACTGACTGAGCGAATGACTGAGGAGCAGGCAAAAAGACTGTCACGCTTTGAGCTCTCCTCTTGTCCACAACGATGGTACTCACTTCCTCACAGAAACCCAAAAGATACCAAACGAAACAGATACAACAAAAAGAAGACCCAACAAACTCTTTTTTGTTGTTGTTGTTGTTCTTCTTCTTCTTCTTCTTCTTCTCCTTCTGCTGCTGCTGCTCAGATCACATGCTGCATTAACTCAAGTTCCTACCAAATTTAGAAATGTTCTTCTGCAACTCACCACCAAACACCTGCCACCAAATTGCCACCGAATTGTTGTTGTTTGTTGTGTTGTGCTTCTTCTTCTTCTTTTTTGTTTTGAAGCACAACAGCAAAGCCGACCCTAACAAACAAGCAGGCGTTAAAGCAAGCAAGCCCCAAGTCAAGCTCATTGGCAGAAGGGAGCAGGTCCAGTTGAATCACCTGCACACACCACCTCCACTGGGTTTGAACCCCAGGACCTTTTTGTGAGATCCCAGGGTCCCAGAATGAGCTATACCACTGAGGAATCATCAGCCTGGGGTGGTGCTTCCTCTTCTTCTTTTCTGATCATCACCGCAACTGCCACCAAAGTCGGCTTGTTGGTTTTGTGTGTCGTGCTCTGCAATCGACAAGCATCGCTGCTGTCCTTCTGTGTGCCAGTTTGTGTCGCCCCTTCGTGTACCAGTC
>Ga0209208_10010860_pt1 | contig 11729 bp, 4 predicted proteins | sample S1TSphfallax_3_FD_187694 | JGI IMG/M metagenome (GOLD analysis project Ga0209208, IMG submission 187694) | Host-associated microbial communities from peat moss isolated from Minnesota, USA - S1T2_Fd - Sphagnum fallax MG (SPAdes) (version 2) | ecosystem: Host-associated > Plants > Peat moss >...
TTGACGAATTTTCGCAACCTGGAGAAAAAAAGGGCTGGCGAATCCAACAAAGGGGCTTTTAAGATTTTTAAAAACAAATTCGCCATATATATATAATTTTTTTTTAAAAAAAATCTGCCAGATGTAGGTACATAGTTCCAGAAGGTAGCCAGAAATATTGAAGGATGCTTTTATTTTTTAAACATTCATGTTTTTAATAGCCAGATTTTGGCTAAATTGTCTTATCAAATGATCACATACAATACAAAATTGGTGAACAATAAAAAAGGAAAAAACAACACTGCCGGTTAAGGACTAAAAAAAAAGTGCTTGAATAGGAAACCCAAACAAATCTGTTTAAAAATTGAAAATTAAAATTTACATTACACCAATTTTCGAAATTAAAAATTTATATATCCTTTTAATATTTCTGGCTACCTAGTACCTACTCGAAAATGACATACAGAGTGCTAAATCTGACTAAAAAAAAACAGAATATGATTTTTTATAAAAGGCATTTAAAAACATTTTTGGCTCCCATAGGTAATTACTCCAACATAATATAGAAATATGTCCTTACTTTCAAAATCTGACAATTAAAAAACCCACCCAAGTTGGAAGCTACTACTGTTTTTAGCATTTTTTGTTTTCAATTTGGGTTGCCATGTTTAGTTATTTTTAAATGGCTCCAATTTCCCAAAACACCAAAAATACACCTACCTAACATTTCGGACCTACTTCTCTCTCTCTCTCTCTCTCTCTCTCTCAAGACAGAATTGTATCAATTTTGTGGAGTCTTGAAGCTCCTCTTAAAACACCAAAAATAGCCACCAACATTTTTTGGACTTACACAAAAAATTCTATCATGCTCAACTTGAATTGGAGTTGAAGCTCATCTGAAAAACCCCAAAAATAGCTAACTGACTCCATGACATGAGTTCTCATTGTTTGTATGGAAATTCTATTCCTAAAAATTGGCTGCCACTATTTTTGGGCCTGGACTCACTTGTAGCCCTTCTTGCTGAGAACATGCTACCTACCTATTAACTTCTCTGAAGACAAAACCCGTATTATCCTCAACTTGGATCCATAAGGTCCCACTTGTGATTTAGGTCCCCAAGTCTTGAATTTTTGCCAATCCAATCCAACAATTTGTCGTTTCAAATTCTTGAATTTTCTGCCTTTTTCCAATCCCCCCCCCAAGTCGCAGCACCACTTTTAATCATTCATCAACCGAGAATTTTTATCTTTCCCAATCAAGACGTTTGTTGGCTTGGTAGGCAAGAAGGATATTGTGTTTAGATTCATTATAGAGTATAGTAGCTTACGGGATTTTTTTTATAGGCCCCTAGGTAGTAGTTTTATTTTTATATGAGGATTTTTTAAGATGATAATTTGGCTTGTGTTGAAACTTGAGATTAGTTATAATAGAGTTATAATACCCTGAAGGATTTTGGTTTCTTTTAGAGGATTTTTTTGAAGATTAGTTATATATTTTTTGCATTGTGAAATATTTGAATTTCCATAAGTCCTCTTTTGCCTTAAGATACATTTTAATGTAAACGGCAAGGCCACGTGTGACACACCCCTTGTTTCTATAAAATCTAATCTCTTTCCTCATATGTGATACTCTAGTACCTTGGCCAATTTGACACTAATTATATTATTTTCAAGAAATGTTGAAGTTTTCAAAAATTGTTTCTTCGAAATCAAAACTATTGTGAAGAAAAATAGTGATTATTTAAAAATATTCCATGCATTGAAATGGCCAAGGTACTAGGGTACTCGTCACCGTCAAAAGCTTTTTTTTCAAATCAAATCCGTCAAACTTACATGTCAAACCTACACACTCACTCCAAATAAAATATTTGTAGATTGTGAGTGAGCACCACCTCTCATAGTTTTGGCTGCAAGTAGGAAATTGCAAGTCACCAACTTTTGGTGATAGTGGTGTTCATATTCAATGGTATGAGTGAGCTTTTGGGACTATTGAAAAAGAACACACTCCATGATGGCTCAATACAAGTTGACTCCAAGGTGTTAGTGGGGGCATGGGACGAACCAAATTACCTCACCCCCACCCACCTGTTGTACCTGCTGACTAGAAACTAGTTGTGAAGAAGACCTTTTTTGGATCAATTATTGGAGTTTCACCTAAGTGAACATTTCACGACTTCATTACTCAATAGGCACCCAAGACTCTTCTTAGCACGGGTGTTAATTATCCCAAGGCCATCATGCTCAAAGGATTGGATCAATTTGTCACTCTTTCTATGTAAACCCAAATCTTAACTCTAATCCCTCAATGCACTATTGCTTCAACCCAATGTAGTTTCTCCTAAGTGAACATTTGCAGACTTCATTGCTCCATAGTTACCCATGCTCTTGGGAAGGGTGGTTTTTAGCCCCAAGGTGAAAAATGCTGAAAGGATTGGACCACTTTTTGTCACTCTTTCTAAACCCTAAACCCAAATCTTAACTCTAATCCCTCAATGCACTATTGCTTCAACCCAATTGAATATTGCATTCCATTCAATGGGTTAGACTTTTGTATTCTACACCCTAATCACATGTTACAGTTTCAAAATTATTGTTCTTGTGGAGCCCAGCCAGATACAAGGAGGCATGAAGAGAGAGTAGGGGGTCACTGTCTTCTTCAACCTTCAATTTGGACTTATTCTCCATGGAAATGGAACTCCACTAAATGTTATGGCCTTGGGGTTCATGAGTAAGGTATGAGGCATTTGGACATACTTACCCATCAACATATAATGTTGTCAAATTGCAAATATCATTTCCATGGGCAATAAAGGCTAGATCCAAATGTAACATTTTTTTTGCACATTTAGCCCAAATCCTGAAATATCAAAAAAAATGGTAGATATGACCCTTAGTTTATAATTAACACATTCATCTTGGCAAATTCCAACCAAGATTTCACCTTTTTTTTTGTCAAGGACACATATTGACACACCTGGGCTTTCCCCATCTATTTCCATCATGGATCAAGTCCAAGACATTAGAGATGAGTTTGTTCAAGTTGTGAAGATGTGAAATGAAATTATTGTTTTGAAAGCAATATCGTTAGTAAAATTGACTTGTTCCTCATGTGCATAACCTTTGGTGCCTTGGTCTTAATTCAAAAACAGCAATCTAAAATATGTTTTGGTACCCTTTAATATTGAAGCCTCTAAATGTAAAATCATTCAATCTTTTAAAATGATGAATTAAATTATTTCTTGGGTTAAAATATTTTGAATCATAATTGTACATCATCATATGCACCTATAACAAATTTCAAGCTCATTTAATGAAATCTAAAATTCCTTCGTATTCCTTTAATATATTTATATGTTGTGAGATAGTTGTCCTAAAATACTTTAAAGGAACCATGAAGAATTGTAATAATTGAATAATTAAAACAAGTTTTATTTTAGATTTTTTTTTAATACATGTTTATAAATAATGTTATATATAGAAGTAAAATTGCATTCTAAGTAGTAACATATTGATTCAAACTTTGAAAGAAATGAAAAATTTGTGTTCAATTTGTTGTCAATGGAATTGACCCATATTCTCAGTTTCATGTTTCTTGTCCATATCCTAAACCCTAAACCAAAACCAAGTTTGCTACCACCTTAAAGCCTTTCTATGAAGCTTGCTTGCAATGGACAAAACAAGATGAATGAGAAGCCATGGCAATAATAATAGCAATGGCAAAATCAAAAAATCAAAACAATAGGATGGCAATGCATGAAGAGGAGGAACAATGGCAGAAATGTTCCAATAATGTTGTAACCTTAATGAACTATTAACACCTTAACAAGGCTAGAATCCTATAAAAACAACCTTACAACTAATGTATTATTCTACTACTATTTCATTTGTTAAAATTATTTTGTTTAGTAACTTATTATTATTAATTCATTTACTAACCTACTAATTGAATCTACCAACAACCAATACCTTTAATTTTTAATACATATTTTTCTATTTTTTTAATACCAAGGATCAACATACATGACCCTGATATAGAACTAATGAAATTATATTTTTTATTCATAACCAACAACATTTCATCAAATCGAACATCACCAACAATTGATGAGATTGAAATGATTAGGAAAAGCAAATCATTTGATCATGTGCCAATCACCACTGGTTAAAAGGTTTCAAAGCATTTGATGACAAATAATTTGTTATGTTGTGTTAATCAAGCTATCCAAATTCAATTTGAAAGTTCTATCATGTCATTGACATCTCATTCAACAATTGCTTATGACCAATAATCACACCAAAGCTTCAATTGCATAACATTTGATGAAAAGTGATCTAGTGCTAGAGGCATGTGCCATAGTTCTTCACAAAACCATTGTTTATGTTAACATGTTTACTTTGGACATAAAAGGGATCAGAAGTGCAAGTCACAAGTGTAGGTTAAAACCTTAAAATGGGGACATACCCAAAACAATGGCGTGGAGATGAGGTGGAAGCAAAATCATGCCCCCACATTTTGGACATGCCCCCCCCTCTCCCATGGATCTTTCATGATTGTAAAGCATTAGGCAAATGCTATCATGAACCTAAACATACATAGATTAGAACGTATATGAAGGCTTGTTCCATACTTTAAGATTGGGAGGGATCTTAAAACTATGAGTAAGCAATTGAGATATTTCAATTGATAGGTGGATATTAGGTAACTTAAGCAAGTGGTAAGTATGTAGCCTAGGTATGTATGTAAGTAGTTAATGTGAGTAGGTAGAGAGGTAGTTGGGTAGGTAGCATAGGTAAGTAAGTACACTAAGTAAGTGGGTAGGTAGTTTAAGTAGTTAGCTAGGTACATTGGGTAGGTAGCCTAGTAGGTCTCTAATCTAGGTAAGTAGACCCCTTAGGTAAGTACAAAGTCTCTGGGTGCAGTTTTTTAAAAAGTAACAATGGTCAAAATTTTAGAGCTCAAGGTCCTAATTCGGGGGACTTATAACCTAGCATTCAGTGTGAGATAGCCAAATGAAGATGAGAAGGAGGGACTTTGAAGATAGCCTGCAAAGTAAGGGTGAGATGGCCAAGTGAGGATGAAAAGAGACCCAGGATTGGACCCCCACTGTATCCATGTCTCTACTAATAACTCTCCAGTTGTCTATTAGAGATAGCCTACTCACTCCCACACGCTGCCATCCGAATACAATAAGAGATTTGTAAGTGCTTGACGACTTTAAACACCCGAGAGGCATCTCAGGCTGTCTTGTACATTTGGTTTTGGAATGACATCCAACAATGCTGCACTGAATTTTGTGCTGCAGGAGAACCTTTTGGGTGCAGTTGAATTCGGTTAATCCGAGGCACCCCCACTTATGGAATAACAAACAATCTAGATTCTAGCTGGACTCTCTACTAGGAACTGGCATCCAAGAGCACATAGCACAGCACAACGCAACAGGTCATCAATGTGTCACCATTAGTAAGCACACGTTGCTAGTTTTTACACTCTCGCTGTCTTGCTAATGTCATGAAAAACTTCTCTTACTCCAAAAACCCTTAGCTCGGAGAGTGTAAAACTTCCCTCATTGCAAAAACCCTTAGCTGGGTGAGTGTCAACCTTCCCTCATTGCAAAAACCCTTAGCTTGGAGAGTGTGGATTATGGATGGTTGTAAAAAAAAGTAATAGAAACAAAAAAACACATCCTCAAGCAACTTTTAGTACAATACCCTATTACAAGTCACCAGCACCCATATTGGTACCAGCTTCACCTTTTGGAGTGAGGCATCTTAGTGACCATATTTTAGGCTCAAAAATATTGTTAGATTTGAACTGAGAGACGGTGATTTAGTCTAAGCATGAGATATTGGTAAAATCTTTAGAAATAATAAAAAGATTTTAAGAATCAGTATTGGTTATACTGATTCTACCCAAGACATGTCTGGGCAGCTTCAACACAATCCTCTGTGGAACAAGTAAATAAAGTCTGAAGATTTCATATTTGTGCCAAAATGGGTAAATGAATCCAAGCAGGTAGCTATTAGCTCGTAGAGCTTTTCCAGGTTTTCAAAATCGGAGCAGTGAATCGCATAGACTAATAATCCACGTGCAATCGCACTGCAACTAATTCTAGTCCCCTGTCAACAAGACCAACACGACACGTGAGTCTTAATATGGCTGCCCAATGAAATCTAATGCACGTTGTGTTGCCCTCTCCTCCCCTCCTCCCACTCAGCAGCTGTTGCCAGACACCTAACGTACTACCTTGGCAGATTCGACACTAATTGGATTATTTATAGAGAGATGTCGAAATTGTCAAAAGATTATTTTTTTCAAAAGAAAAAATAGTTTGTGAATGAAAATTAAAGAAAATCTATTCAGGAATAATACAATCCAGGAAACCAACGTGCTTGGATTTTTCTCACAGAGGTTGTTGGCAGTTGGGATTTGAACCCAAAACCAAATTTAACAGTCAACTCTGAAAGAGCAGCAAGCCTGGTTCTTTGTACCCAAGAAGCAATGCACTCACTACTACTTACCCTATTATTGCTGCTCATCATCATCATCATCATCAGTCCTTATCATCGTCAGTCCTTATGGATAGCTTGAGGCTCCTGCCAACATACGCTCACTCTTTTCATTGCAGCAGAGTGCACAATGATTAGGGACAAAGGCAAAATAGAAAAGCATGGTTCAGAGACAGATTCTCAACCATTGATGGACAGAATATCTATCTATCACAATGGTGAGCAGCATTAATGGGACACATGCATGATTTCATATAAAAAGGTATAAGTTATGCGATATAGCGGGTGGATTGAACAACAAGTTGCACACTTACAATGTCCAAAATAGCAAAAGTGGATTAGAATCTTCCTTCCTCTGTTATTGAGACCTTCTATTACAAAGTTAGCTTTTGTACTATGGTGCAGTCAAGCCCCTGCCCATTACGGCTGACTAGGTGACCAGCAGGGAGAGGGTGATGGTTACCAGACATAACCATCCCTTGTGAGAATCAAGATGCCCTCTTTTGATTTATCCAGGGAATAGTTGTTATGAAATGTTGATCCAAAGCAGCAAAGGGTTACAAAATCATTTGGGTCAATGAGAGTTTTAAGTGTGTACTAGTTGCAAAAAATACTTTGCAACTACACTTGTTCTTTTCAACTATGTTTTATAGTATGTACCTTGTGATAATTAGTAAGTTGCTAATGAAGTGGAGGTCAAAGTTACGAGTTGTAAATTGCAACTTGATAGTCAATCAGAGCGTAATTGAGATTCTCACAACGGGATCATTCTATTGAGTAAGGCACCAAGTGAGCTAATTGCTAGTTGATGCATCAGCAACTTAATGGGCAAGAGTGAAATCATTCCATGACATTAAGGAAACCTGGGGTGGCAGAATCAATGATTTCAACCAAAAAAAAAAAAAAAACTTCATGTTCAACAGAGATTTTGGTCACGATTATGAGTGTGTATGATCATCACCTCAAGCTTTATGTGATATAGTGTGGTCAGGACAATGGCATAATCTGCCACTGTAGACCTTAATGTATACACTAACCTTTACTCATTCCCCCTTAGATTTATGGCTTCCTGGGGGAAGGACAGAGGATGGGGAGAGGGGGTGATGACCACACAGATTGGCGTTAATGGAAGTCCTAAATTTGAGTTTCAGTTTATTGAGGATAATGGCAAAGAATGATAAGATGGAATTTACGAGTAAATGAATTTGTAGATTTTTTAATGTGAGAAGGTGAGATTTGGAATTGTGGTTGTAAAGAGGAAGATGTGTGCAAATGCACTCCATGTGAGGACTAAAAGAGGTTGAGAGCCATCGTGTGAATGGATGGTGTTTAAGAAAAGGTTGCAATTATTGAGTTTTTGAGTGATAGCAATTGTTTCACATTAGATGGAGTGGATGAAATAGAAGGGTTAAGGTTGTAGGAAGGAGTGAACATATGCATATTTGGGCCCAATTGAGCAATGCAACAACATTTCGGGTGGAAACAAGAGCATAGAAAGATTTAAGGGGGGCACAATGGGTTTTGCTAGAAAATCATCTAAAACAAAATCATTAACTAAGCATCTCCGTCTAGTAGCATGGTGAGTGAGGAAGAATTTTCAAATGTGTCATAGGGCTTTGATATGCTAATCTATGGTAATGACCATGCAATACTGGATGTCAACAACAAGATAGTAGGTGTGACCATGTATCCACATGGGTGTGAGGGGTCCATATAATTTGCACATTATGGATGGAAAAAGGGCAAGCCAAAAGAGGCATTTCTAACAATTGCCCATTTATTGGGCATTTCCAAAACAGATTACTTGTCTTTTTTGCGTTGCTAAAAATGATGGTTTGCTCCAAAAGTGATTGGATAGTGTTCGATCGATTCTTGAATTGTTCAACTATTTGTGAAGTGAGGGGTGTTTTGGGGAGATTTCACAAGTGATTTTGTCAATGTGAACAAGAGGAAGGTGTCTAAATATATTTGTGATAGGTTGTGGACAAAAATTATCATTTTGTAGGTATTACGAAAAGGGGTGATATATCATATGAAATTATCATTAGTTGTAGGTGTGGTTGTAAAAATCTAAATGTGACTAAGTTTTCAACCATGTCATTCCCTTGGATATTTAGGTGTGATTTTATTTTGAAGAGGTGGATTGGGTAGTTGTGTTTTTTAATATGGGAGAGGATGGCATGTAGAATGTGGTCTTTGGGAGTTGAGCATGTGATGAAGGGGAATTCTTGTAATTATGGAGGAGATAAAAAGAGATTCATCCTTTGTATGCTTTAGTTGAGAAAGCCTTCAATTATAATTTCTAGGATTTTAACTATTATTAAGAACCTCCAATTTCAATTCTAAAATAAATATTAGACGACTTCCAATTCTAGCTATTGTTCAGCACATATATGAAATTAGCACTTATTCTAAAAAGGACCAATTCCAATATGATTTTGGTAAACTTAGAACAAAACCAACAATTAAGTACCAATTGACCATCAATTCTAATGTTTTTTTCAAAAACATATATTTCAATTTCAATCCAGTTTTGGTTCCACAAATAAATAAAAATGAAAACTCAATTTTGGTTCAAGTTCTTAAAAAATTAGGGTTTCAATTTCAATTCCAAAAATCAGATTTGATTTTAGTTTGGTTTTTTAATTGACAATTTTAACCTGCCGAACCAAGTATGAGCTCAACACTATTTTTAGTCATGTTCTCATACAGGAATAAGGATCACAATATTAGTGTAGAAAATATGGACAAATATAGGGGGGTCATGGACTACTTGGATTGTGACTAAGGATGGAATAAAGCTTATGTGACCAATGAGTTTGTTAGCATTGGAGTCTTGAATTGTTTGAGTTCTCTTTACTAAACTAGCACTCAAATGTTGTAATAGCCAAAAGGCTTGTGCCTATAAGGTGTGAAGAAAAAAATTGTAGCCTCAAGATTTTGTTCCAATTGGTGGCTTGAATTGTTTTCATGAGTTGCCTTGGTGAACTTACAAATGTTTTTAGCATGTGACCCATGGAGAAGACATACAAATTGCAAGGAACTTTTAACAAGAATTTGGAACTTTTACACTACACTTCTCGAGTTTTATGTAGAGTTACAAAGACCTTAACATTTCTGTACACAATTGCAATCTTCTCCTCAAACTAGCATACTCTAGTTAGTGAGTTTGTATATTTCATATTAATTAGTTGTGGGGAGCCCAAAGTTAAATTTACTTTTTTTGATTGACTTGTCAAAAAAAAGGTAATATCAAACTTTGGGCACTCCCAAAATAAATATAATGTAGTCTTCTCCTTTGTTCCCGAGTGAGAACTTGGGGAACAAATTGGGAACATAATGGATAATCATTTGAAGCTTGGTGAGAACATGATGGAACCATATAGGCTAGGATCCCTACCTTTCACCATAACTATTGTGCTTTGCATTAATTAGATTCAGTGCATCCCAAGCTCAATTTTGCAATGAGCCAATTTGATTACCCCATCACTCAAAAACAATGAATCTATGGATGCTATGCAAAATAGAAGGTGCTATTGCGAAATGCAGAGTCTCTGCCCTTGAGCCCAAGTATATAGGGGAAAGGAGGACAACATTTGCCAAAGCATATGGGATAAAAGTGAGGTGCTATTGAGAACTCTTTGGAGAACATGTCAGGAACTTGGTGCATGCTAAACTCTAGTGGTCAGCCGTGGGACAGGAACACAACCCCCAAAAAAGTGTTTCTTGTTCACACATCTTCCATCCTGTATGGTGCACTGGTGGGTGCTAGTTCACTCCGAGCCTTGTCTTGTCTATGGAGTGCTGATTCCTCACTGAACTCAGTCAGATTATCCGTGCCTCCTTGGCTCAGATTGCTGCTGCTGATGAGATCAGAGACAACCTACCTGCAAAGTTCTGAGCCTCCACACAAACAAAATGCAAACCAAACTTTGCAAATCATTTGTTTGCATTTCAAAAGCCTTTTGCAAAAATTGGATCTTCTTTTTAGCAAAGTGCACGAGCACTACTACAACATGAGCACATTGCATGATGTGTCATTTCACTAAAATGTCATTCAAATGGAAATGATAGGATGAGATTTCATATGATCACAACAACACATTGTCTGATCACACACGATGCACATCCAATTCCATGCAACACATCCCACTACACACAAGCAATGAAAATGGTTTCATTTCAAATGTCTTACAAGTGTTCAAACTTGGTTCAAATAAAGATCACATTAAAATATGAAGATGGCACTTTCCATTCATCGTTTTTTATTAACCATTGCAACAAATGGTTTAAAAGTAAGTAATTATAATACTTTAGCGAGAAATCATAATTATTGAATATTTCATATAACCAAAATAACCTTGTCGAAGCTTTTATGAAGGCCTTGAATCTCATATTGAATTTAAGCACCTTTAGAACATTGAATGTCAATTCAAGGGGGAAAAAAAATCATTCACTTTGAGTTACTCCCAATCTAAAGTGAAGAAAATATTAAATCTGATTTGTTAAACATTTTTGACCTTCAAAGACCTTTCTTCAAAATGGTGTGAACATTTGCAAGAAAAAATTGAATAAATTTTGGTAAAATTTCCAAGATCATGTTTTAATTTTCTTCATTTGAGATTTGAGAAAGAAAGGGCAAGTCATGAAAGTTTGGGTTCCAACAAATTGAAAAAGAATATGATAAATAAGACATTAATTTAGCATGTGGTCTTTGTGGTTTGACGGTTTAGGTGTTGGCCATTCTTCCAAAGGGTCATGGATTCATGTATGTATGGCTTATAGTATGAGGCTATTGTCCATATAGTTATATGGTGTCATCATGCCTTTTTTTTAAATATGGATATTTATAAATTTCTTTTAGAAATAAATAAGTTATTTAAAAAAATTTGAGATTAAAATTAACTCCAAAATATTTCTGAAATGTAAATTTTAAATTCTGAACTTTTTTTACATGTTAGTAAAAAATTATGAAAACAAGTGTCTTTCAATTCTATAAGTAGATCGTTAATAAATGGAAATTAAAAAATCCACGGGCAAACAATAATGCACATGTGAGCAAATCATGTACATCACTTGCTGAATAGCACTGGTTCCTAGTTCACTTAAATCCATCTCTTCTTGTTGTTCACATTTTTAAATTGTGAATTCATTGTAACTTAGTGAATTTCCATGCCAAATGATTGAAATGTTGTTGGGTGTATTGGGCCCTTATTTCCTTGTAGTGGAGCCAACCAAGCATT
>Ga0209208_10010861_pt1 | contig 11728 bp, 12 predicted proteins | sample S1TSphfallax_3_FD_187694 | JGI IMG/M metagenome (GOLD analysis project Ga0209208, IMG submission 187694) | Host-associated microbial communities from peat moss isolated from Minnesota, USA - S1T2_Fd - Sphagnum fallax MG (SPAdes) (version 2) | ecosystem: Host-associated > Plants > Peat moss >...
TGATCACCATTATATCAACCGTTATCGACGGTGGACGGAATGGGAATTGAAATCGACGGCTTTACACCGCCCGTTAGCGCCGCGTGAAGAGTTGGCCGCCTTCATGTTTAATCGTTCCATCTGCGAATCTGCCAACCTGCAGTTTGAAGCGGCTATGAACTCTTGCAAGGTTGCCGCCTGGCTACAGCCGGATCAATTCGCCTACGTCAATGAGCAATCTATCATTGAACTTAATCAATCTGGTAGGCGTGAGCGAGAAAGAGTGGCGTTCAATCCATTGCAGGGACAGTATCCGGAAATTGTGACCGCGTCGGGCAGTTTTTCAGCCAGGAAGATTCAACTCTTGATGTGAGGTTTACCATGTTAATTGCAGAAGAACGGAAAGCACTAGTCCGTCGCAGGCTCGATGATTCGAATTTTTATCAATTTGAATTGAGTGATCCTATTAACCTTGTGGACCCTTTGGGTCTTGCCGCCGACAACCCAACTACACAGCCTGCCACGCCGGTTAGTGTCAACACGAGAAAAGGTTCCCATGCCGTTCCAGGCGGGACGCTCTCGTGGGCATTGGGTGAAAAGGGAGATACTGCCGGATTCGTGATGAACTTCACCCCTGATAAAGGTAAGTGTGCTTGCACGGACATTACCTTCGTTCAGGTGGTCAAGTCGACTCAGGGAACTGGAAACAATCAGGTCACCACTTTTCCCGGGAAACCTGGCGATAAGGATAATGAGGACTATTACAAGCAGTTTTTGACGAAAGATGGGTGGATGGTTGATCACCTGAAACAAAGTGGGATACCGTTTTATGGTGTGAAGCGAGACCACGACAATACTAAATGGATCGACCTTCCTGGCGTTGGTACTCTCGGTAACGGACCGGCTGGTGTTGATGCAACGATGAGCGATCTGCCCGGGTTTGCTTCCACACAAGTTCGCGCGGGGAAGGGCGACGCTAACGCGACTTGGGAGGTCTTCGCAATTTGCATTTCGACCGGTAAAGTGCTTGGGGGTGTAACCTGGGGGACATCAGTGGAAGACAAGGCAGGCAGCCCCTTCTTGCTGCATGGCGGTGGAGATGCTGACTTTTTAGCTGATCCAACACAAGAATGGAAAGATGCAGTTGCACAGTGGAATACTGTTGCAAATCAAGGTCATGGATATTTTCCCTTTAATCCGAAATAATGAAAGTCTTTAATCTACTTTTGGTTGTGTTTTGTTGTTTTGGCGTGGTTTCGTGCGCTGCACAAAGTGGCAGCGGAGGTAAGATGCAAACTGTAGATGCTTACATCACTGCTCGGGATTCAAAGCTCAATGTTGACACTCGCATAGAAGCCGCTTTAACGCTCTCATCGGAACGAAAGAAATTACTTCAGCAAGAACTCTTTCGCCAAATCCCTGGTGATTTGGATATTACTACATTAGATGCAGTCGAGATATTGGCTCGGATTGGGAATTCGGATGCCGCCAAAGGGCTTGAAGAATTCTTGAATAATCCTTCTCCTTACGAAGTGCCTGGTCAGATCAGAGCGGCGGCAACTGCCGCTGTAGCTGAAATTCGCGAGAGGGCATAGCCCACAAAAACGATTCTCTTCAGGCAGAAAATTCAAAGGTGAGAAAATTCAAAGGTGACATCCACCTTTGCAAATTCCTTCGCTGAGTCGCCGCATCGGTTGCTCATTTGCCGCGCAGAACGCTAATTCGCGGCATCGGGGCAGATGAAGGGACGGGATTCTTAAACGCTGAAATGCAATGCGAATCTTTGAGCATATGCTGCGAATCTTTGAAGATTTGGCGCGCATCTTCGAAGGTGGATTCCATTTCTTGAAAGATCCGGGTCGCATCTTTGAAGATCAGCCTCGCATCTTTCAAGAATAGAGTCGAATCTTTCAAGATCAGGGGCGAATCTTTTAGGATCAGAGGCATTTCTTCAAAGATGAGAAGCAGATCTTCAAAGATCAGACAATGATCTTCGAAGATACGGAGTGAAACCAAAAGGATTTGCTCTGCATTCCTCTTCTTTGGTGGTTCATTTCTCAAGGCTGATTGCGCGGTTAGCTCATTTGGGCGTTATTACCGGCACTGCGACTGTGCGGGGGTGCGATTGCGATTTTTTTCCTTGAGTGAGTTAAGTCGCCGGTGGAATGGCCGATTTAAGGGGCGAGCTTTGATGATGTATCACGGCGGCGATCGTCCGGCGGTCATTGAAGCAATCTGATTTTTTGCATCGCACAATTCGATGCAGGGCAGGAGCTTTTATGGCTGTTTCATTTTTCCCCAATGCGGACGCGGCGGCGCTGGCGTGGGCCCAACACTTCTCTTCCATGATTACCGCTTCGGCTACCACCTATGGTCTCACCGCGGCACAGGCTACGGCTTATGCGACGTTGGTGACTAACTATCAAACGGCTTTGGCGGCGAGTGAGCCTACCGTGCGGAGCAAGACTACCACGGCGGCGAAGAATCAGGCGAAGGCTACGCTGAAACTCTCGTCGACCCAGTTGGCTAACATTATTTATGGTCAGCCTACCGTGACCGATGCGCAGAAGATCGCGCTCGGGCTGACGGTGCGGGCAACACCTACACCGGTGCCGCCGCCGGGGAATCCTCCTAGTTTGGATATTGTTTCGGTGGTGGGCCGGACGGTGAAGATTCGGCTGCATAATGATGCGAGCAGCAAGCGGGCACGCCCGGCGGGTGTGACGGGGACTACTGTTTTTAGCTATGTGGGCGCGACCCCGCCGGCGGATATCACAGCGTGGGTGTTTCAAGGGAGCAGCAGCAAGACGGTGGTGGATGTGGCATTCGATTCATCGGTGGCACCGGGATCAGCCGTCTGGTTGACAGCATTCTGGTACAACGGCAAAGGACAGGCCGGGCCGGCGTGTGCGCCCGTGAGCACCTATTTGGCGGGTGGATCGGTTTCGATGGCGGCTTAGGGGAAATGATGAACGATGAATGATGAATGATGAACGGAAGAAAATTCCATTCAGCGTCCGTTGTTCATCGTTCTGCCTCTGCCGTTCATCATTCATCATTCTGCATTCATCATTTATTCGAGGTTGTCATGTTAATTATTCCTCCACCTAAATATCGCAAGGGCCGTCATCGCTTTTCGTCGGAATCCTCCGCCCGCAATCCGCGGCTGGTGATTGGTATGTTTTCGCCGGAGTCTGGATTGTCGCTTGGCTTTGATCAGGACGTGACGACGGATTCGTTTGATGGGTCGCAGTTGGTGGTGACCGACCCGGCAAGCGGAGCATCCTATCAGGGTACCGGCACGCCGAGCGTGAGCGGATCGACGGTGCAGGTGAACACGACGCCGACGGGGTCGGCGAGCGGATCGCAGACGACGCTGAACGCGGGAGCGGGCACCGGGGTGATGGCGGCGGCGACGAATACGCCGTGGACGGGGGTGAGCGGGTTTGCGCTGACGAGTGCGTCGGGGGATGTGCGGAAGGCGGCTTAGTAAGTGCAGAGTGATGAATGCAGAGTGCAGAGTGAAGAACGGAGCTGATTATGTTGGCATTAACTTCTGATGAATCGACTGCGCTGCTGCCGGTTTCGCAGGCGCGGGTGCCGATTGCGATTCGGGCTGCGGTGCTGAGTGATGTGCCGTTTATTGATTCGTTGCAGCGGATGCACACGAAGATGGTGGGCTTTATGCCTACCGCGCAGTTTGAGGGGAATATCAAGGCGAATCGCGTTTTGATTGCGGAGGAGATTGGCGAGAACGGCGCGAAAGAGCCTGTGGGGTATTGCATTGGCGTGGATCGGTATTTTAAGCGGGATGATGTGGGGATCATCTATCAGATGAATGTGAAGCCGGGGCGGCAGCGATCATTGGTTGGGGCGATGTTGTTGAAAGCGCAGTTTGAGCGTTCAGCCTATGGATGCAAGCTGTATTGCTGCTGGTGTGCGCAGGATATTGCAGCTAATAAGTTCTGGGAGGCGATGGGGTTCGTGGCGCTGGCTTTTCGGACGGGGAGTGCGAGCAAGTCGCGGATTCATATCTTCTGGCAGAAGCGGATTCGGCGTGGGGACGTGGAAACGCCTTGGTGGTTTCCGAGCGAGACATCGGGCGGAGCGGTGCGGGAGAACCGGATTGTGTTGCCGATTCCGCCGGGGACGCATTGGAGTGAGGCGAAGCCGTTGGTTCTGCCTGGATTGGAAGTTGGGGAGAGTGCGGCGAAGGCGTTGCCCACCGCAGGTGTGCCTGCGAAGAAAGTGAGGAAGGCTAAGAAGGAATTGGTGGTGGTGAATCCGAGAGCGATATCGGCTGGTGGATTGCGGTTTGCGGCCACTGCGCCTTCGGTGATTGAGGAGAAGGTTGAGGTCAAAGAGAAGAAGGCCGCTGTGAAGAACGATCCGCGCCTGGTGGCAGCGGCGCGGGAGTTGAAGGATCGGTGGTTGGAGCAGGTGAATGGTGGGCTGTATCTGCCTGAGGCAAGGGGGAAATATGAGGTGAGCCGGGGGATTGAGGAGCCGGATGCGGTTGGGGTGGGGCGCACTGTTCAAATCGGGAGCGAGCCGAAAGAGTTGGCTGCCTGACTGGATCAGTCGGCCATTAGTTCATCAGTGCCGCTTTGGAAGTGGGTCAGCAGATCGGGGCCGTGCTCACCGACGGCGACCATGTCGCAGTGGCGAAGGCCGCAATGGTGGTCGATGTAGATGGCGGGTTCAATGTTGAAGACCATGCCGACTTGCAAAGATTCATCGGAGAGCGGATGGAGGCGGGGTTGGGCATGGGTGTTGATGGCGTCGAAACCGACGCCGTGGCCCACCGGGTGCTTAAAGTATTTTCCATAGTCGTAGGACTCCAGGACCGAGCGAGCGGCGCGATCGACTTCCGCGGCGCGGGCGCCGGGCTGAATGACGGCAAGTGCTGCCTGGCGCGCTTCAAAGATGGCTTGGTACATGCGGCGCTGCTCGGGAGTGGGACCACCGAGGCAGTAGGTGCGGGTGCAATCGGTCCAGTATCCATCGGCGGTGGAGTTGCAGTGAACCAGAATCAAATCGCCATCGCGAACGTGACGCTGGCTGGAGCGGCCGTAGGCCTGATACGCCTGAGCTGCGTTGGGGCCCGACATGCAGAAACCAAAACCGGCAATGCGGCGATCATCTTCTGACTTGTAGAGCCGCGCCTGCAACACCGAGGCGATGTCAGTTTCGGTGCGGTCGGGGCGCACATGGCCGCGGACCTCGACAAACGCAGCGGCGGCAATCTTGCAAGCGGCGCGGAGCTGTTCGATCTCATGAGGAGTCTTCACCAGGCGCAGGCGTTTGAGCGTCTCATCGGCGGCCAGGAGTGAAGCACCAGGGAACGACTGGCCCAGCATGAAGAACAGGGACACGCAATAGGAGCTTGCTGCGGCGTAGATCGAGGGCTGGGACCAGGGTCCCTGTTCATAGCCGATCTGAGCCCGGCTCAGACCCATCGATTGCACGGCATCGGCGAGCACCGGATGAGCAGCCTGGGTTAATGTCACAAGGCGGTCGAGGGAGCCATCGTTGAATGTGCGAATATCATCGGCCCAGCCGGCTTCGGCCAGATCATTTTCATCTTTGGGCACGATGAGTGTTACAGAGGTCGAGGTTGCGATCGCGATGCTGGTGCCGACGACAGGGTAATAGCCGCTGACCAGCATGATGTTGGCCGGCTGAGCACAGACAACCGCATCGAGTCCGGAGGAGAGCAAAACCTGCCTGTTAAGTGAGAGCCGCTGAGTCTTTTTGATGTGGGCCATACCGACTCCAATTCATCAGTGCTTCAGGAAAACAGGTTCACCGCGCGGGCTGGCGTCCGGTGGGTTGTTGCGGGTCAAGTAATCGCTGAGTGTCAGCACCAGCAGCAGCGCGATCCAGAACAGTCCCGCGCAGGCGAACAGGCGGATCAGCGGGTAGCGATAATATTTGACGTGCATAAAGAAGAGGAACACGAGCAGGAACTGGATCGCGCCGATGCCAACCGAGATCGCATTGCTCCAATGGCGGCCGAGGAACACGTATGCCATGGCCATGTTCGTGAACAGCAGGAGCATCAGCGCGATGTAAACCAGGACATAGGTTCGGATCGGGATGAGCGGGCGGTCTTCCATAATTTTACTGCCGTAAGAGGTAGACACTGGAAAAGACGAAGATCCAGACGAGATCGACAAAATGCCAGTAGATTCCGACCAGCTCTATCGGCGTGTGGTAGCTGGCGGAGAATTTGCCCCGCGCTGTCAGGAACATCATGGTGCTCAGGAGGCCCATGCCGATGAGCATATGCACCGCGTGAGTGCCGGTCAGGAGATAGTAGAAGAGCATGAAGAGCCGTTCCTGCACGGGTCGGGGATGCTGCTGGTCGGGAGGGAGATGCGCCTCTTTGGTGGGGATGGTCGTGAAATAGCCGGGAACCAATCCTTCGCCGTATTCGAGGTACCACTCGGTTCCTTTAATTGTCAGAAATCCTGCGCCGAGCATGACAGTCGTGGCAAATAACGCGATGACCTGCCGATTGTTTCCGAGCTTCGCGGCACGCAATGCGAGGGTCACCAGGAAGCTTGTTGTCAGGATGATGGCGGTTTCAAAGAATCCCAGCCAATAATGCATCTCAGAGCTGCCGCGGCGAAACGCCTCGGGCCAGCGCATTCTGCAAACCCCGTAGGCGACGAACAAAACACCAATGAGCAGGAATTCAGTTGCCATGAACGCCCACATTCCCAGGGTGGCTGCGTACTCCTGCTGCTGCAGGGTCTCGAACTGCTCGTGGAGATGGAGGTTGTCGGTACTACGCGGGTCCAATGGGGCTCTTTCGGTTGTAGTAGGCGTAGGGTTCCTCGGTCACGATGGGAGTCTTTTTGAAATTATGAGTCGGTGGCGGCGACGGAGTCTGCCATTCCAGACCGGTGGCGTCCCATGGATTGTCACCGGCGCGGGGACCATATTTCAACGACCAGATGAGGTAGCAGAATGGTATCAAATACCCGATGCCCAGGATTGTCGCGCCGGCGCTGGAGAGCACATTGTAGACCTGAAAATCCGGCGGGTAGATGTGGTATCTGCGCGGCATGCCAAGATAGCCGAGGACGAACTGGGGAAAAAAAGTGAGGTTATATCCGATGAAGATGATGGGTGCGGACAGTTTGGCAAAGAATTCAGAGTAAAGGCGACCGGTGATTTTCGGCCACCAGTAATGGATGCCCCCCAGGTAGGCGGTGAGGGCTCCGCCAACCATGATGTAGTGGAAATGCGCGACAACGAAGTAAGTGTCGTGAATATGAACATCGAGACCCAGGGTTGCAAGCATCACGCCGGTCAATCCACCGATGACAAACAATCCGATGAACGCCAGCGCGTATAGCATCGGGGCGGTCATCTGGATGGAACCCTTGTAGAGCGTGGCTGTGTAGCTGAAGACTTTGATAGCCGAGGGCACCGCCACCATCATGCTCAACCAGCTGAACGCCAGCCCGGCATAGATCGAGATGCCGGCGACGAACATGTGGTGTGCCCAGACACAGAAGCCGAGAAATGCGATGGCCATGCTCGCAAACGCGATTGCCTTGTAACCGAATGGCCGCTTTCTGGCGAAGCAGCAGATAATTTCGGGGATCACACCGAGCCCTGGAAGGACCATGATGTAGACAGCAGGATGGGAGTAGAACCAGAAGAAATGCTGGAACAGGACCGGGTCCCCGCCCAGCGCCGGGTCGAAAATGCCCACATGCCAGACGCGCTCGACTCCCACCAGTATGAGCGTCATCGCAAGGACAGGGGTTGCGAGAACTTGAATCACGCTGGTGGCATAGATCGCCCAGAGAAACAGCGGCATGCGAAACCACGTCATGCCGGGGCATCGCATCGTGTGCATGGTCACGATGAAGTTGATGCCTGTGAGAATGGTTCCGAACCCGGCGATGAAGATGCCGATTACGGTGATCAGCACGGCGGAGTTGAGGAAGGTGGTGCTCAACGGGGTATAGAAAGTCCAGCCGGTGTCGACGCCACCGCTGACCATGGCGATCAGGGCCATTACACCCCCGACCAGGAACAAGTACCAGCTCAGGAGATTGAGCTTCGGGAATGCGACATCGCGTGCGCCGATCATCAGGGGGACGAGGAAGTTACCCAGAGTCGCCGGGATGGAGGGGATGAGAAAGAACCAGACCATGATCACGCCGTGCATGGTGAACAGGCGGTTGTAGGTTTCAGCGGTCACCCAGCCACCCCCTGGCGTTAGCAGTGCAAGGCGGACCATGAATGCCATGGCGGAGCCAAAGACGAAAAATGCGGTGATTGAGAAAGTGTACAAAATGCAGATTCGCTTATGGTCGGTAGTGAGCAGCCAGCTGAGAAGCGACTCTTTATCGGTGAGATAGTTCGTTGGCACGATCGCAGCTGGCAACGGTGCCACGTCGGGGATGTAGTCAGCGGTTGTCATCTGGGCTCTACCTCGATTCTGGATGGTGAGGCCTGGGGCCTGCTCTGGGTGGGCGGAACATCCGGGAGCACATGCGGCAATGATCCGTCGTCAGACGGCTGAGTCGTCTGCGTTTTCGCCGTCGACAGCGCTTTGACATACTCGACCACAGCATTGAGCTGCTCGGGAGTCAGCTGCTCTCGGAAGCTGGGCATGAGCGGACGATAACCGGCGACGATTTGGCTGTTGGGATCGAGGATCGAACGGCGGAGATAATCATCGTCTGCGACCACGGTTGATCCATCCGTCAGTTTCACTCGGCTCATGTATAGTCCCGCAAGGGTAGGTCCCGTCTGCCCGTGGCAGGACATGCAGCCGTAAGATTTGAATACACGTCGACCGTCTTCCAGAGGGTCGGCGGCGGTGCCTAAACCGGCCAGCCAGGCCTGGTAGTCTGCCGGTGTCAGCACGATGACCTGACCCACCATGGTCGCATGATCGGTCCCGCAATACTGCGAGCAGAACAGATGATAAACACCCGGTTGGGTTGCGGTGAACCACTCGCTGGTGTAGGTGCCGGGAATCACATCCTGCTTGATTCGGAATGCCGGTACGAAGAAATCGTGAATCACGTCTTCGGAGGTCATCACCAACTCAATAGGCCTGCCGACCGGCACATGCAGTTGATTAATCTCCTTCACGCCGTCGGCGTGCTGGATTTTCCACATCCACTGCTTGCCGACTACATAGACTTTCTCAGCTGACTCCGGTGGTTTTTTCAATCTGACATAGAGACCTGCGCCCAGAAGGAAGAAGCTGGTGAACAGGATGAACGTCGCGAGGATCCAACCGGCTTCCAGGCCAGAATGGCTTCCAAGTCGAGGCGGGCTGTCCTCGGCTGAACGACGGCGGTACTTGATGGAAAATCCGATGATCAGTCCTGCCACCAGCATGACGACAAATATCGATGCGGACAGTTCGATGGCGAACACCCTGTCGACGGTGTCGGCCACCGACGAGGCATTGGGCGGGCTGAATGGAAGGAGCTGTGCCATGCAGTTGTTTGTCCTTACCGCGCAGGTACCTGAGTCGGCCGGTCATGGACACCAGGCGGTCCTGATTGCGTCGGCAGTTTTCTTATGTCACGGGGACCCGGCGCAGGACGATAAATCGACTCGTGTGTCTGTTCGGCCGAGGCGGCCGCGCCTACAGGAGGAAAGATATCTGCGCGTGTCAGCGGTTCGTCTGCTCCCGCGCGGACCGCAGCCAGCACCGGTGGGAACTGCAGCGGCGCGGGTGGGGTTCCTTTTCCATACCGACTGGTGATTACCGCCAGGATGTTCGGCGGAACGGTTGCTTCGCCGGTCTTCGGGTCGATCGTCAGCCCCAGCTTGCGCAACTGCAGGTCCTCATGCTGCCGCAGATGAACCAGATCCTGCCAATCCAGGTCATTGTGCTGAGGCATCGGCTCAAGGGGCGATGGAGGCACGGATTGCAGAAGCGCAGCGGTAGAGTGTCGCTGGTCCTCGGGCCTCGGTTGGCCCAGGTAGAATCCGAGCAGCGCCCACAGGCCCCAGAACATTCCGGCCAGAGCAATGACGGAACTGACCGCGAGCACCAGCATCACGGTGGTGCGCTCGGAAAGCGGTTCAAAGCCCTGGCGAACCGATTCGGCTGCCGCGCCGGTCACGGCTTGGTCATCGTTATGCGGTATTGAGGGCATAACCCGCCTCCGTATGCGAGTGCGCGATCGACGGTGTGCGGCGCAGCAGGATCAAAACGAAAACGGCGATCCAAGCTGCTCCAATGCCGAGCGGCATCATAAAATCGAGCCACGAAAGCCGGGACAGGAGCGGCACGGGATCGTCACCGCCGCTGGCGTTGATCGCCAGAAACCCGTCAAGCCCGCGGGCGCAGAGCAGGATGATGCACAGCGCCACCAGTGCCGCCGGATTGCGCTTCACCCGGCGAAACAACAGCAGCAGCAACGGCAGGAGCAAATGAATCCCCACCAGCACGATCGACAGCACGCACCAACCGTAGCTCAATCGGTGGATGTACCAGCGGTTTTCCGCTTGAGTGTTGCCCATCCAGTTAATGACGAACTGGCAGATCACCAGGTAGCACCAGAGCATCGAGACGGTCAGAAGAACGGTTCCCAGATCGTTCCAATCGTCGGCGGAAATCAAGGGCGAGGGGGTGCGGCCACGCGTGAGCAGCCAGGCGGCGGGAATCAGCACGCACAGAGCCGAGACGGCTTGTCCAACGACGACGATGAATCCGAAGACAGTCGACTTGTACTGCGTTTCCAGCGAGAGAATCCAGTCGGTGCTGGCGAAAAGCCCCATCAACAGGACGTAAAGAAGCAGACAGGGTCCGCTCAGTGCGCAAGCCCTGATCGGCGACGTGTCCCGGCGGCACAACAGCCAGGCAGGAATCATCCAGCAGCAACCGTAGATGACCGCGCGAGCGAGGAAGAATGGCGGGTTGAGGTAGGGCCGGCGGTGAACCAGCAGTACATCGTCCTGCCATGGGTTGGAGTTGGCCCAGGGGAACAAGGGGCCGTTAAATGCGGCGAACGCAATGGGAATGAACAAGACCGCCAGCAGCGGAAGCGCCATCGCCGCTGCCTCAGCGGGCCTTCGGATGGCGATCGACCAGGATCCGCCGAGCAGGTTGCCGATCATGAGAAATGCCATCGAGCCCAGGCTCACGCCCAGCCACAGCAGCCACCCGTGCAGATACGCGCGGAAAAACGCCTGCGGCGACCTCACCCAGCCCAGGCCGCCGGCGATGACAGCCAGCACCGCGACAGCGATCAAGGCCCGCAGAACGAACCTGGAATAAGCCGGCAAACGACTCATTGGGATGCGCCTCCGAACGATGAAGGTCGAGCACCGGCTGGGGCGCTGCGGGCCGCTTGCTGCAATGTCCGGATGTATGCGACGATTGCCCAGCGGTCATCGGGAGTGATCCGATCGTCGAAGCTGAACATTGCTCCCTTGCCGTTGGTGATCACGTCAAACAGATGCGAGTCGGGGGCGTCGAGCAGCGACTTGCTGAAGTAGGACGGCGGATGGGTGAAACCGCGTTGCACGACAATCCCATCACCTTCTCCGGTGCGGCCGTGACAGGCGACGCAATTGATTTCAAACCGCTCACGGCCCCGTGCGATCACGGCATTTGTCACGCGGAACGGAATCGAACCAACCGCAGGCGAGGCTTCCATGCCGACGGGACCCGGACTTTTCACCGTGACATAGGGAATTCCCGGTGAACGGTCGACCGGGCGCGGGACCACACCGGTGACCAGCGGTCTTTCGG
>Ga0209208_10010862_pt1 | contig 11727 bp, 15 predicted proteins | sample S1TSphfallax_3_FD_187694 | JGI IMG/M metagenome (GOLD analysis project Ga0209208, IMG submission 187694) | Host-associated microbial communities from peat moss isolated from Minnesota, USA - S1T2_Fd - Sphagnum fallax MG (SPAdes) (version 2) | ecosystem: Host-associated > Plants > Peat moss >...
TATCATAAAAAATCTGAAATTTTGGATTTTTTTTGTTCCAGACCTGTGGTATTTGGTCATTTTTTTCACGAAGTATCCTTTGTATAGGTCGAAATCATATTTTTCAGGTCAAAAGATGAAATTTAGTGTTTAAAAAAAACACTGGTTCTACCATCTTCAATATTTTGAGTGACATGAAGAATCGGACAGTCATGCCTTAGATTGACTTTCTTGTTTATTGGTCCTGCCTACCAATGCAAGTATAGAATGTTGAGATTGATTATAGAGTACACTGTACAGTAGCGTCAAAGGACTCTGGCTCATACTTTGTCTTTTCCTTAGTTGAACAATGATTTTCAGTAATTCAAAATCAAGAATCAAAACTTGCTGAAATGGGTTTACAATAAATATGTATTTCATGACAAGGTAATGATGTTTATTTAATGAACTTATGTTTTAAGCTTTCAAAATATTGTACTTTCATTTTTAATGCATAGTTATTAAATAGATGGGCGTTCTGAAAGTGATTTTTTTTAATGAAGGGCTACTTAATTCAAAGCCCTTTAATGCAAAGGCTAAATCTTTTTACGTCAGTGACAAAGTTAAATACACATTTTAAAACAAACATTGCTTATGGTAGTTCTTAAAACCTGTAGATAGCCCACTTAGGACTAAATCAGGGAGCTCTCCAGGTCTAGATTTAACATTTCGTCAGCTAAATATTGCCACTAATAACAGGCCTTTGTCAAAAAGATCAAGATCGTGGACACCGGCCTGACTGCACATGGTTTTCCACGTCGGCCATAATTTTTGTACTGCTTTTCAAAACGAACTAGTTTGAACCCCCTGCCTAATGCACAGGTTTGTGTGCATTTGACGATACATATTACAAAATTACAATTACAAACTACAATTCCAAAACCTCTTTATATACGACATTTCGCATATATCTATTGGGAACCTGGCCGTTGAAAATCTTGATGTTTGCACTACTTGTGACCCATGAAATAGCAACATATAGCTGACCATGGGAATAGACTGGAGACAGCAAATATACCCCAACGTTGTTGAATGTCTGACCTTGACTCTTGTTGATTGTGATCGCAAATGCCACTCGAACTGGAAATTGACGACGATGCAAAACAAATGGCCAATCAGTCCCAGAGGGGGACATGATGATGGGAGGTATGAACACACGTTTGTCGACATAGTTTCTTGTGATGATTTCCGCTTCAATGACACGCTAACCCAATCTTTTGACAATCAACCTCATACCATTGCACAATACTATTGATTGATTGAGATTACGCAACAAAAGGATTGGCACACCCATTTTGAGTTCCAGTTCATGATTTGCGATACTGCTAAATTGCTAAACCCACCGGATACAATGAATCCATTGAAACTCCTACAGCAACACTTGCACCTTCTTCTATTGGAGTCAAAAAATTTGCACTCAGGTACGTGTGCAATTCTTCAAATAACGATTCTAAAATTACATTGTTGACTTAATCAACGTCAGTATTTTTGGGGGCTAGAATGTTGCGTTGCATAAAATACATGGCATCTCCAAAGTGGCACCAGTGATCCAGATAGATGGTTCGGATTAATCCTCTTAAGCTGCAATCTTCTCCTGGCAACCGCATATGGGATGGAATTTTGATCCAATCTAGATCGACACCTTCTTCTTTTGCAATGGCAGGAAGATTACCGTCTCCAACATTCAACACCCATTTAGCAAACTTTCGTTGCTCTTCAGAATTGGTTGCCATGACTCGCATGTTGATATGAAGACGAAGAATTGTAACATGCTACCAAAGATGCAATTGAGGCAAGGAAACACTGACAATGTCTTCTTGTCCCCCCTTGGGAACAATAGGCAAGATCTGTCGAAAATCCCCACCAAGGACCATGGTTTTCCCACCAAAGATTTTCTCGGTAGCTTGTGTGTCATCCAATTGCATCAAATCACGCACGGTGCGATCAACAACTTCAAAAACTCGACAATGCATCATCGATGCCTCATCCCAAATGATCAGATAAGTTTTACGCACCAACTCAACCACTTTCATCTATTGTGTGATGTTGCAAGTTGACTCATCGTGTAGATCAATCGGAATCTTGAATCTTGAATGGGCAGTCCTACCGCCTAGAAGCAACAAAGATGCAATTCCTGATGAGGCAACTGCAAGCACGATTTTGCCTTGCCCTTGTAGATGGGATAGAAGTGTTGTCCAAACAAATGTTTTGCCGATTCCACCACTGCCATACACAAAAAATAGTTTGCCTTCTTTGTTTGTCACGACATTCAAAATAGTTTCATATGCGTTGCGCTGATCATCATTGAGCCTATCTTCTGCATTGTCGGCATCTGTGGTCAATGAATGCTGATCAGAAGCCAACTCTTCTTTAACCAATCGGTTTCCTCCATGAACAGAAGGGATGTAATTAGACTTGGGAAGCGTTGGAAAATCTTCCAGGCAGTGTCCATTGCGCATGAGAACCTGATCGATCTCATACAATGCACGATCCTTTAGCGCATCCTCAGAAAGCGTAACAATTGGATCAGCACGCTCACAACATGTCATTACTTCAATGTCATCACTCAAAGACTCCCAATGTGCATCCCATAGTTGTCTGGGATTCGTGACCTCACAAAACATCAACACGGAGGCAAACATGTCACACAACTGTCGTCCCAAGGCCCAAACACCGACTTCTTCGAAGGCTTGATGCCATTCATTGTCGTCTGCAAGCAAACCCATTGCAATGCATGCATCTTTGAATGTGTCATGCTCTCTGCCATCCACTGCCAGCAAATGTTCGTAAGATGTGGCACCTTTGACGCAGTTTAGCAGCATTCGCAAATAATAACGTTCACCCGATGTTAGGTGTGCATAATACATGCGACCAATGGCAAAGCCTCTCTTGCGCATTGTCCATCGCTTTAACTTCCGATTCCACACCCATTGTTGAAGGAATTGATCGAATGTAAGGCTTCGTGCAACTTCCGATTCTTGGTTTGTTTTGAACCATTCTGTGAGCATCGTTCTGGAAATGGATGACTGTGTTGCCACTTCCTGCACATCATCGTCATCGTCAAACAACACCATTTGCTGATTGGGCAAATGGTATTGCAAACGCTCAACGGTAGGAAACCGCTCATGCATATCGAACTTGAAGATGCGCCATGCTACTTCCGATGCAGATACATAGCGACAATCAAGATATTTTTTAATTTCATCAGTTTCGACCACATTCCCTTCAGTGGCATTGTCAGTCTAGTGTGAGATCTCAACAGTTGCACGATCATGTCCTTTATATACGTACTTGAATAGATATTTGACTGCATGAATATTGTTACTAACCTCAACGTTGATGTGCGCATCGTATTTGGTCAATAAATAAACATTATGCGGTACCACCCAACGATTGTCCAATTCAATGCCATGAACCAAAACTGTGTGACCCGTATCTCTACGCCGATAAATAGGGTATCTGTTTACATCCGTCACCATCTCAGATTGGAACTTGCGTGGATATTGTTTTTTGCATTTGCCTTCTTCCATGCACGGGGCATTTGGAAACGCAGCACCACATGGACCATGCATCATGCATCTGGCAACCGTCTCGTGGGCCAACTTGTTTGTTTCTGAATTCAGAAGTTCAGCACTGATCATGCGGTCTACATCCTCGATCGTGTGTGGCTTGTAATCTTCGATAAAGAAGATGAAAATGTGTGCATGCAGCAGCCCACACTTTTGAAATTCAACAACATAGATTCCTGCAATCGTGCGTCCCAGAATATGGTTCTTATGAATGTCATTAATCAATTCCTTCAACTTGATTTTGAACACTCGGGTTACCAAATCAGGTTGATCCTAAGGTTATTGTCTGAGTAGCAATGCTCTCTTGATTTCAAGCCATTGGGGATTACAAGTGAATGTAATAAACGCATCCGAGCAGCCGGCCCATTTGTAGATTGCCATGGCATGTTGATAATTCTAAACCATGTGACGTGGACCTACTGTGAAAGAAGATGGCAGAATGATCCTCTGTCCGATGGCAACAACGTTATTGTCACCTGCAACAATGGCGTCTTGAAGGCCTTGATAAAGATCCGCACGAAGTTTTTTTTTATTCAAGCGTAGATACTTCAAGCGATTTTGTTCGATAGCCGCATAAGCATCCACAATGTATTGATGCCACAATCGGTCACCCTAAAGCAACGCAATGCCATCAGTGTCTCGATGTTGAAGTCGATAACCATAAAATTCCGCCATTGTCACATTGCAATGTTTTCTTTGAAGCTCAGATTCTCCCGCATGGTCTTCATCCAAATCTGCATCAACAAGAACACCATTGAACAAAATATTCAGATGCCATCCATCCTCACCGTAAGGAAATAACAACGGATAATGTAGAGCCATGTATCCCACATGTAGTTCGGAAATGCGCTGAAACGAACCAACTTGCTGAGCAAGGACGATGTCACGTCTGTCTACAGCCTTAGAACCATCTCCTACCATCAATGCAGCGACTTCATTGACCGTCGGCACATTGTATCGGCGGGCATCCTTTGTTCAAAAGGCAATGAGATGCAATTTCAGATCCATGGGAGCACCTTTTGTTACCATCATATCCTTTGCCATTTTGAACACTTCGACATAGGGATTGATATTGTACATCATGGTCAACAACTGATCCAACATCGTTGGATCAAGCGAGGGCATAATGGCATGGCAGTTTTGATGTTCACGTTTCGTATCATGAATGTACAACTGTGCAAACTGTGGTCGTTGTCCTTCGGCAGGACATAGGGATTTGATTTTGTGATAAAGTTCACCTTGAATGCAAAAGGAGTACGGTCCAGGGCCTCCTGTTACCGACCCATCAACTTTGGCACCAAGTGAAGTGAATGCCAACACCAAATTGTACATGCGAATCTGATCTCAAAATTTGACGGCATTGCTCTTTTTGCTGGTTAAAAGAACTTCCAGCTCTTGCGGTGTTACAGGAAGATTCGGCAATAGAACTTTGCCATTTTCATAACACAGAGAAAATTGTCGGTTATTGTTCGTCGACTTTGCCGATCATTCTTTGATCCACATTTTTGTGCTGCAGAATCCACATATTGTGTCCATTTCTCCACAATCCCATCGTCCCGGGCTTGACGCATCTTCGGCTCCAAACAATTATAATGCGTCATTGCGAAAAGGAGGTTGTTCACGTTGCTTAGCACACCGTTCTCTCTGTAGGCGATTGCGACATTCATGTGCAGATTCTGACGTGCCTTGATTAAATTTTGCTGGAACATCAATATGTGGAACAAGATTTTCCAATGAATCAATTTGCTCGTCATTCCGTTTAGCTTCTAGGTGCCACCGAAGGGCCGTCAAAGCAACCAAAGCACCATGTTGCGTAATGAGTGCACGCATGCGTTCTTGTATGTCTTCGGGCATCTTGGGGCGAGGGGTTTCTCTTACACTCTTTTGTGCTGGTGTCCGGAGGAAATGAAAGTCCATGGCTTATTAGTTTGTACTTTGTACACATGCACCCACACACACACATTCGTCAACAACTCCATTTATGACTCCCTTTTCCTGAAATCTACAATGGATTGAAAGAAAATATATAAACCTCAAAGCGAATTTTGCAGCTTTCATAAACCACTATTAACTTTGCCACTAAACCACTAAACATGACGCGCTCCCAAGTCACGGGGTGAAACCCACTTGAGGGTTTCACAAAGTCAAGTTGCGAAAAGTTGAAACTTGGAGGCACGTTCCCGGCTTCCAACTCTAAAAAGGGGTAGAGGGTCGAGTTGGGAGCCCAGGGATTAGACTAGGAAGTAGGTTTAGTAGATCAAGCTTGAATCTGCATCAAAACAAACCACCCACGTGGTTAGTTCACATTTCGGGACACCCTTGGGTGTTGGGACAAGCCATGGGCACTTTGGACCACGAGACACACTACGGCCCGAACTCGGGGGAAGCCACCACCTTCCCCCATATAGTATTCTTTGCGACACTCCGCTAAGACTACATCCAAATGGCTCTTTTTCCCGGGACTCCCAAGTTGGAGTCCCGAAATTGTCCCGAAACTGTCCCGAGTGGAGTCCCGGGACTTTGGGAGCTCATAACTCCTGACTGCGAAGTCTGATCGCGACGAGGTTTCAAACCAAACTTGTAGCCTTCATCGAGATCTTTCCAACTCCATGTCGCACTTTCCATTCAGAGGTCAGGAAGAGATCGATTCCTGACTTTTAGTGGTCGGGAGTCAAACTGGCAGTTTGACTCCCGGCCCTTCTTTTGCCCATAACTTGGGCGACAGATGTCCAAATGGCCAATGCGAAGCCATTTTCGATATCTAAGCTTCAAGACCTTTCCAATGACCCAAGAACACCTCTATGCGAGGTGTTTTGGGCCTTGCTATCGAACCCTAAAAATTCGGGAGTCCCGGAGGACTCCAAGTCCCCAACTTTGGGAATGTTGGGATTCACCCCTACACTTGGCCAAAGTGGGGTTGCGACAAAACATGATGAATAAGTGGTTGAGGGCTGTTTTAAGTGGTAGGTAATGCCCTTGTCTGAAGGCCTTACCATATGTAGTGACCTTAAGGCGCCTGCCCAAAGCAACAGCCAAGGGGAACGCTAAACTCTGGTAACACCCCTGTTTGAGGGCCTTGTCATGTGTAACGACCATTCAGAGATTTGCAGAGACCTTTCATCATGCTTTGTGGAACTGGCACTGTGGGGGGAGGTTGAACATTCAGCAGTGACCCTTCAATTTGAACGGCCATATAATCAAATCTCCCACAACCAAAATAGCACAACAAAATGCAAACAGAAGTGGGTGACAAGATTTAATAACATAACATCAGTAATGATTCAACAAAGCAAAGCCAATGCACAATTCCTCATTGACATTTAGTAAAGAAATCAGATGCACCAAAATGCCAACAACGATACCATAATAGATGAACTGTAATGCAAAACTGAAAAGCCATGCAACATTGTGGGGGATACAAATCATGTATGTTAAAATTGAGGTTTTCTGGTGTGGATTCTTGTTCTACTATGAAGATTCTAGGTGTGGATGTCATCTTCACCAGAATGAAATTGGTACCATCTTGGTATGCACCTTTCTGCAACTTCTAGCTGCCCCTCACATGTCTTCTTCATGTAGATTTTTTTGCCAAGTAGGTTGGACATATTGCTCCCCTTTCCTGAAAAGAAAGATCCTGTTTGGTTGGGCTTGTTTGGGCAGGTTTCTTTACCTGAGAACTCCTCTTACAACAATTGTTGCTCTGAGCTTGATCCCTTCACTTATTGTAGCCATAGCTTTAGATCAAGTGTAGACCAAATCTCCATTCTCTTCTCTTGTGCATTCATGTATCTGAACAATGTGCTAAGTCTGGTTGGATGATGAGACGGATTAAAAGGAAGCTTCACGACGTCCTTACATACTGGTGCTGGTTGGCACCAAAGTTGTATAGTTTGCAATAAATTTTCAAGATCATTACAACAATCAGAATCCTTACTTACAAATGCCTGAAACAATTGCCACTACCTAAAACAAATAGAAAATGTATCGTCCAGTCACGAACACGCTTTGCTACATTCTCATTTCTTCTCGATCTCGCAGTTCATGTGCGCGGGTCTTCCCCCTCTCTCTCTCTGTGTCTGTGCGTCTCTCTCTCCATGTGTGTCTTAGTTTGTCTCTCACGGATCTTCTTCTTCACCTCCAAGCACCCAACTTAACGGTGTCACACAAATGTAAATAAAAGTGAAGTGAGAATTGGTGTCTCTAAACCTAGGCGCTTCACCTTTGCTACCATACAATTGTTGCTCCATTCCTTTCAAAAGCACGCCTGCTCTTTTGCTACACCCACGCCTTTTCCTCCCTCCCCAAGAACCTAAACTACTAGCACGTGCAAGTCTCACTATATTTAGCTACTGTCCGTCCAGATTAAGGGGAAGCTTCACGACGTCCTCGCTATATTTAGCTACTATCCATCCGGATTAAGGGGAAGCTTCATTCTTCCTTTACTATATGTAATTTCGAATCTCCTCCTGCCATAAAAGTCTTTGATCATCTTATCTATTCACTCCTTTTCCTACTCTTTCCTTTTGTAATGCAATAAACTCCGGAGGAAGATTGGGTGGCCATTTATCTTTCTCACAAACCTAGGAGGATAAGTAGAAAAGGGAAAGTGGGTGGTGCTCTAATACTTACCTATTGTCAGTTTGTCACATAATTTTTATTCCTATTGTTTCTTTCTGTACAGTGTTTTTTTTCAATTTTTAAATTTTTCCATTTCACAAGAATTTATTGTTGAAAAACATATTTTATTCTGAAAAAATATGGTTTTCAAGGTATTTCTCAAATTTTTGTTTGTTAAATATAAAAAATGTGCTGAAAAGATCACTTACTATTGTGCAACTAGGTGAAAGCAGAGTATGATTACCCCATTTGGAGTATTTTTAGCTATAATATTATAATACATATAATAAAATTGTTCCAAAAAAATATAGTACATCTAATTTTGGGTATTAATTTTGACTTTTGAATTTTACAATTACTATTTTGACAAAAATGATGTCATATTTTTTTTTAAATAAAAAATTTCATTCTTTATATTGATGAATCCATGAGTATATTTATAATATACATTGGTATAATTTGCACTAATTTGAAAGCTTTGTTAATTATTAAAATAATCAATTTGTAAGAAATTTAAAATATGGCCCATTTAACTGTGCTTCTTATCTTCCATGTGAATGTGATTACTTGTCAAATTTTCAATTTATCACACATTTTGCATTTTTGTTGAAATTTTCAAATTAATCACATGGCATCCGAAGATGGTTCAAACAATGTGAAATGACATGGTTTAATATATTTTCAACTTTCATGAAAGTTAAAAAATCATTTAAATTTTGTTAAAAGTATATTTGTGCTTTTGAATACAAAGATACATTACATTCATATCCACAAATATACTCCAATCTCCCACTTTATAAATGAAATGAAAATAATTTTTTTTCTAATTTCTTACCTAGGTTATATTTTAACATAATATGCAATAATATTGTGGAAATCTTTCAAAAGTTTGGGGTGGGATACACACAAACGTGCACATCCTTGGAAAGTAATACAATGTGACACTTCAGAAAGGTCATCGTAATGTGCTTTCACCCAACCATAAATTATGGTTGATTCCATGTCCCCTTGTTTTACTCCAAGAATAAAGGCAGTTGAAAAATGGAAAAAAATGAACCAATGTCCACTAGCTCACCATCTACTTAATGTCAAATTATGTGGCCCAATAGCCTCTAGTGCACCATCCATTGGAAACCTATTATAAGTCAATTTGTGAACAAACCACAATTAAGGAACCTTGGTAACCTATCTTATAAACCCTTCTACTTTTCCCTTGCATTCCTTAGGTAACTACCTTTGTAAGTGAGTTAATATCATAGGTATTGCAAGGAAGATGACTAATTACGTAATACCAAAAGAAGCATATTGGTACATGATTCCAACCTCAAGTCAAATTGTAATGCATGTTGCAAACATAAGTCAAAGTGTTAAAAATATTATAACCCTAGGCTATATTTCAAAAAAAAAATTCAATCTTAAGCCAATTTCAACCCTAGGCCAATATGCATATGCAAAATTAGTTTTGTCTTAGGATAAACTCTCTTGGCATGAGGTCCAACTATCAGTCAAAACATGTATATTGTTATTTTTTTAATGTGTATTTACATCAAATACATGTAAATTCTTGGTCCACGGTTTGAAACTATTACATGCTAGCCATATTGTCTCAAAGGTGCAAAACATTTGTCTTTGAGTTGTGAGACTTTTTTCTTAGATTTAAATGCCATTGATTGCAAGTTGTAATAATACCCTTGTTTTAAGGCATGGATGATGGGACATTTAATTAAGGATTGTGGTACAATTGTTTCAAATTGTGTGACACTTATTTTATGTTTCAAATCATTTGGTGTGATAAATAGTGTTTAGCCATTACAAAAGTTGGTAAATACTTAAGATTTCATATAAGATCAAGATTTATGGACATAACATATTCACAAGAAGCATATTCTTGATACTTGTTTTCTTTGGGATTATTAACTATGATAATTTCATGATTACAAAATGAGCAAAAAGGTCAACCAAAGGAATGGACTATACTTCCAGGAAATTAGTTGAAAAACAAAGATTACCAAATTATCTTTTGCTTTGCATGTTGGAAGGTAAATATCCACTTCTCAACTTCATCCACATTATTGTAAGCAAATTGTTCAACATTGCAATAAACAACAATCACATGGTTAATCATCAAGTCCACAAAGGCCCTAGTCTATTGCAATTATATAAAACACACAATTCATATAAATCAACCCTTCAATTGTAAATCATATTAAAATAGAACTATAGTGGAAAATGATTACCTCTTATTATCTAGTATGATCTGATCGGCTATAGATTTTCAACACACACAAGGCCCAAAAAAACTAAACAAATTTTGACCTTAGTAAAAAGATTGCAAGACATGAAAGTAAGCAACAGGTCCAAGTACAGAGCACAATTTTGAACTCTTGCTATGAACATATATCAAATACAAATTGGATTGAATTAGCTACTCAGGTTCATGTTCAACAATGTCTAATGCTTGTCCTCCGTCATGGAGTTAAACTTCTTCAAGTATTTTGAAAGTTCAAACTTTGATTTAGTTTAAGTAACAAACATGATTTATCCAATGTTTATAAGTTCCAAAATTGGCAGTTTCCCTCGTCTACACATAAGATTTTTGTCGACATCTCCTCAAAAAGACACCTTAAATACAAGAAACAAATAATTAATTCTCTCATTTGACAAATTGATTTTTTTTTTTTGGGTGCATGATAAGATTCTCACATCCTATTTTGATAGGACTTTGTTTCATGATAGGTTTTGTGCATTCTTCGAACATTTCTCTTACAATTAGGAAAGATAAAAATGTAAGCAAGTGATGATTCTTGTTATCCTTCACATAGTTGTCCATTTGAAGAAGCATCTTTCTAGGCAATGGTTTAACACTAATGAATTTCTTTAGTTAATAATCAAAACTTCCTTGCTTCAATGGATGAAAGAATACATTTTGTGGTTCATGTTCAAATACAATCCTTGATTCATTAACAAGTTCTTTTTTCAAGGCTCCAAGAAATCACAACAACCCAATTTTTAAATTGGGATATTTGGCCAAAATTCATTGGAATATTGAAAAAATGTCTCATCTCCATGACAATGAGCAATCATTCCAACTAAAGTGGTTGGAAGTTGACTTAGACTTTAAAACACATTTTTTTTACTACAAGTCTTGTATGAGTAGTTTTGGAGTGATCCATCTTGTTATGAATGATCTACAAAGATATATATAGGGATTGGATTGATTTAAATATTTGTGTATGATAAAAAAACATTTACATGATTCCTAGTAAATATTGTGCTTTCATAATTTCATTTCATGCTCCTTCGCACCATCACTATTCTTTTTGAGTTTTGATATCAAATTCTTTAATGATTCACAAATAATACATTTAACAAAATTGAAACCTTGTATCTTGACATCAACATTCAAGTGACCTCTCTTTTTCAAAGGACTTATAACATATTGAAAGATTTATCCAATGCTTAATTCCTTGTTGACTTTCAATCCAAAAAAAACCAACATAAGAACTTGATCAAAAGGTTGACA
>Ga0209208_10010863_pt1 | contig 11727 bp, 12 predicted proteins | sample S1TSphfallax_3_FD_187694 | JGI IMG/M metagenome (GOLD analysis project Ga0209208, IMG submission 187694) | Host-associated microbial communities from peat moss isolated from Minnesota, USA - S1T2_Fd - Sphagnum fallax MG (SPAdes) (version 2) | ecosystem: Host-associated > Plants > Peat moss >...
TGCAATCACTTTTTAAACAATTAATGGTCTTTAACAACCAAAAAAAACAACTATGAACCATATTTGCAACTATTTAGCTTATGTGCCAACATGTGTAGGTACAATCTAACAGTTATCAAAATTAATGAATTAATGGAATGAATGTTTGGCATAATGTGGGCATGTATTCGATTTTATATACACTCAAATTCAAAATGTAAAGTTGTTAAAATGACTAACCAACAACAAGAATTATTACATGATATAACATATGACATCATGATATGAGAAATGATACTAGAAGGACTTGGTGTCTTATGCAACCACCTATAAAACAAATTGTACTAATATTTGAGATATTATGTGAAAAAAAATGTCCATCACTTTACATTTAACATGTGTAATTTTGCAATATGGTGTAAATATGTAGTCAAATTAATATAATTATAATCATAACCTATGTAGTTGTATATTGTGAGTTATATTGAAAATATAGATAATAATTGGCATCATACATCATAAAATATAATTTAACATGTACATTCATAAATTTTTTTATATGTCATTATGATGGCCATGTATGCAATACATGAAAACACATGTGTATATGAAGTTTAAGCCAAATCATTTTTTTAGGGATTTATAAAAAATTATATTTTAGTTCGTTATTTTTACAAATGGCATGCATACTTGTATAAAGGTTTATCAATGATAATTAAATTTATTTTTAAAAATTAAATCATATGATATTTATGTATAGATTTATAATTAAAAAATTTAAGATGAAAATTTTGAAATAAATATTCTAAATTGATGTAACTTATTTACATCTAAAATTTTGAAAATTATAATTTCTATAGAAGTATGGAATTAAAAATATGGATTAAATTTAATTCAGAATCTTAATTTTAATTTTAATTTATGGAGATTTTTAAAATAAATTTAATTTATTATTAAAATATAAATATTAAATATTAAATTGAGATAAAATTATATATATAATTTATACTTGAAATCAGAAATTTTAAACATTAAATTTGAATACCAAATTATTTTTAAAAATTAAATAAATTATAATTATGTTATTAAAATGTGAAATTAATTTCATTATGAATTTACATAATTAAATAATGAAATGATAACGTATAAGATTTAAAATATACTATATTTATGCAATGACATAATATATCACAAGTTGAAGTTGTTAAAGGGTTGGTTTGTGGCTGTGGAGATGAGGGTTCAATTCCCTTTAATGATATTCCAAACTTGGTCTTAAATGAATGTAACATGATTACATGTGTCATAAATGATTAGAAAATGACTACATATTTTTATTTTAAGTGTAAGTCCACACATAGTTGTTTTGGACATGACTTGACACAATGTTATGTTGAGTTGTTTAAGCAAGCTATTCGGTGTGACTTTAGTGACCATAATTATTTAATCCAATATGACTATAAATCTAGTTGTAAACATAGTTATTTAAAAAATAAAATCCTATTAATGATAGATAGTTCAATTTTTAAAACATTTAACTTTTTTTTTTGACCTATAGTCATATTTGAGTAAGTCTTTTTATGGATGATCACCAATCCACCTACCTCACAAAAATAAAATTGACTAAAAATAGATATTGGATAAATAATTTAATTATGATGTGTGATCAAAAAATTAATACATACAACTGAAAAAAAGAACAAATAATAAAATTTATAGCTTTAAAATGCAATTCAAAATTTAATACACACAACCAAAAATAAAATTAGAAGGTTTAAAACATGAACCAACAATTTAACATGTGAATTTGAAAATCTTACAATAACAATGAATTAAACAATGTAAGAATTGTAAGGAAATAAAGTTTTTATCTACCATTGATGTTTAGTGGAGGTAGTGGATAAAACCATATCCCAACTAGATTACTTTAAGGGTGGAGATCACAAATTTCACCTCAACAATATGCACTATGTGCAATTCTTTTGCTTGGTTTTACCAATCTCCTTTCCACTCAATGCACAAATTGGGTGTATTTTTCTAGGTTCAAATCCTAGGTTGAATTATACTTTTAAAATTTGAAAGATGTCATTTCTTACAAAAATCCCAATTGACTGGCCGAATGACAAATTTAATAACTTTCCTTGTGTTAGTATGACCTTGGTTTCATGAACCATTGAAACAAAAGAAACAAACAACCTTCCTTCATGTATATAGATATTTCTAAAATTCATTTGAACTTTTATTTACTCATGATTATTTCAAAGTTTAGATTTTTTAAGAATTAATATAAGATGTACCCACATCTAATTAATAAAATCAATAATAAGCAATCCAAATTCCAATGAGTGTTAATTGGATATTGGTGTTTCAATTTCCAAAACCAACCACAATATTAAAACACACATTATTTTTAGAATCATTACACACTTTATAAAATTTTGATTTTTTATAAAAATATGAATTGAGATGCCTTTCACCCACTTTGCATTGTTTATTATATTTATTGAACATAAAAAAAAGGGTTTTGAAACAAAAAATTTGTTTTGTTCCTTCTTGGGTATGACCATGCATTGCACATCCAATTTACTTGGTAGAAAAAAGAAAAAAAATGACCCAACAGTTGAAAGGGGAAAAATATGAATACCCTTCATAAAATTGGGCGTTAGGCCTATGTCCACTCCACGTCCTAGAAGGGACCAACTAGTTGTAGTTTTTAGATGGAAAGTGCTTGTTCATACAAGAAGAAACACGACTCCGTTTTAGTGGCTACCTATTAAGTGGTTGTGATTAGAACATGATCACAACATGTTGTGTGTAGCTATGATCGTAACAACCTAATGGAAAGAGACGCTTAATGCAACTCTATGACCTTTTATGTGACAACTTTTTAAAAAAAACATGAATTCTCTTACAAATAACAGTTTGGAAATAACCATTAATCTTAAAGTGTTCATCATCATCATTTAATAATTTTGCATTTACATTTTCATAAATTTCAATTTGATCTCACACTTCCATCTCCTTGTAATAAGGCCAATGTTATCAAAATTAACCTTTACTAACTTTGAAGTAGTGATTCAAACAAGTCATACATATGATGAATAGTGAACCTCAAAGAAATGTCAATTTTGATTATCAACTATCATGTGAAACCAAAAGTAGCATGTAATTTGCAAAGACCATTTAATGGCAAATGCATTTGAACAACTTCAATGACTTTAATGTATTGGAAACTTTGGGGGAGCTTCAATTTATGAATAGGCTTTTTTTTTATAAAAATTCTTTAGCACATCAAAATTACAAACATGCCAAGGATTTGGATCTTTGTTGAGTTTGTGGATTACTATCTTTCAAATCAACATAAATCTCATTCATTTATATTTATATTCTGGTTTTAGTCAAAAGTGCATTCAATGTATATCTATCAATTAAAATATAAAATATTTTGAATTAATTTTTTTAGAATATAAAAATAAACATTTTTTTCCCCATTTGTGAAAAAAAAAAGGTCCATCAACATCAATAAAGGATTATTTTAAAACAATGATTGTTTTACCAAATTTCAATTTTTTTTTTAAATGCTATATTTTTACATTGTATTTTAATAAGTTGACACAATATAAAAGGATTTTGAAAAAATTTAGTGTGAATTCTACTTTGTAATAAATTATGGCTAAATCTTGTTATTAATGATCACCATTTGGCAACAATGAAAAACTAAAAAATAAAACACTTAAAGAAAAACAACAATAAAACTTATGACGATTTTCTTAAAAAGACAAGAGGAACATTCCAAATAAAAAAATATTTTAATGTTCAAGATATGAAAACCAATAGAACTTTTTTTAATGATTAAATTGAATTCTAAAAAGGAACCTAAAGGTGTTATTTTGGGTCACATATTAAACATTTTAGCCTTTTCGAGTGGAAACGCATTAAGGGTAAACCACAAATTTGTCCCAAAAAATAAATGTATAACAAATATGATAATATGTAGTAAGTTGGAATGTTGATGAGATGTTGTGGAAACCCTAAACATAAGAATAAAATTTCAGAATGTGCATGACAACATTTTGGAGTTCAAACTTAATTATGAATCAAAGTTAAGCTTGATCCAATAGTAAAAATTGAATAAAATGAATGTGCATAAAATATATACCATGTATTTTTTCGACAACCATAGGGTTTCATGTTTGTGGTTCATGACATATTACAAAAAAAAAGAAACAAAAAGCAATGTCCATTTGTAAAATCTCCTTTTCTTTCTTAAGGCAATCATTTTCCCCTAGAAAAAAAGTTTATTTTGCCTTTATTGTTCAAAAATGCAAACAAATCACATTTTTGAATGGATTTTCAACCAATAGTTTTAAATTTCTAAATGGCCCTATATTCAATGCATTCATATGAAGATCATTCACCACAAAAATTCACCCAAAAATTCCACTCATACCCCTACTTTTCAAATATATATGCAAATTTTCAAACTTTGTGACAAGTATTATTTTGTCACGAATATACTCTATATGTTCACATTTTTGAATATTTTTTGAATATTTATGAATACTTGAATAACATAATATAAATATAATAAAATATTACTTTAAGAAATTTTAAAAATTCAAAATGTGATGTTCATGTGTTACCAAAAAATTAATTGCAAAAAACTTATACATGTGATTGTAATTTTTCAAGGCTTAGTGTGCTTTCACCCCTCTAGTGCTTTTGAATGTCCCACTATGCAACAAAGCATTGTGAAGGACATTCTTAAAATGTAAGGTCCAATTCAATGAATTTTTTTTTGGCAAGGTTGCATTGGACTTTTATGGTGAAATGTTGAGAAAATTTTACTCTTTTTTGAAAAAAAAGTATTGAAAGGCTATGAACTTTATAGATTTTCATTTATTTTTGCTTATGTTTGATGAATACTTGTGTAACAAGGAGTCCATTTATTTAACAACATACACATTAAAATATAATATAATATAATGAAATTTAAAAACCCACAAATGATGATAAATAAATAAGAAAATCAATCTATATCTAAAAGCCCACTATCTAGTTCTTCATGCAATTACAAATATCAAAGATGTTAAGTTGATTCATGCCTTTCACCTTTTTTCCCCATACCTACTTGAATATGTCCAAAGTCTTGAGCTTGAAGTATTTTTGCAATCATTTTTCACTCAATTTTGCTTTGCAAATCCAAATTCACAAATAGTTATGATGGCTGAAATGAAAAAACACCTTTTGCCAAAGGTTGATTAATGTATGCCAAGTAATAAAAGAAACTTAGTGAAACAAAATGTTTCATCAAACATGAACTTTTAGTCGCACTTGTTCCATAAAATCTCCACAAACTCAAGAATTTCATAGTTTGCCTTATCAAATTCTTCTTCACTATAATTGAACTTGATAAGCAATTTATCAAGCCAATTTCTATAAAATTCCCTTCCTTCAAACATAATAAATTAGATAGTGATTAAGACTAAATGAGCTAGTGACAATAAAACAAACACAAAATGCCATGTTCTAGATGTGCCCAAACTTTTATGCTAACAAACACTACTTTGTACAAAGCCAAAGGTGAAGGTAATTTTTAGAAACAAAAGTGAATTTTATGAACTTCTAAAGGGGTCCACTAGGTCTAGAAACTTTGACAAGTCCTACTTGTGTTGCCATTAATGTTACTAGTTGTATATTATAATTGAATGTATCAACCTTTAATTTTTAGTTGTTGACTTTCATTTGCATTGCCCATTTTCTCTTAGCTTTTTAGTGTTGCATTTTTTTGGGGGATTTTTTATTCACCTTCAATTTATTTTATTTTTGAAGGGCATTCAATTTTTGGCTTTTATATGGGATTGTGAAGCATTGGTAAAATACTTTTGGTGTATCTTGATGACATGTTATCAAATAGAATTATTCCTTTGCAAAATGGGGAGTATTTTGTTTTTTGAAATGTTGTTTCTTTGTTATCATTTTTTTGGCAATGCATTATGTTGGGTATTACCCAAGGAAAGTGGCATTTTCAAAATAAGCACACATAGAAGTTGACATGACATGTGCTTATTTGGGGAATGTTTCAGCTTGAGTGAACTAGCCCCCATGATTGCACCAATCCCATTTTGGATGGAGGGCAATTCATCCACTAATTTTGGGTTGCTGGTTGCCAACCACTTGCAAATTGTTTCATTTTTGGCAAGTTTAAAAAAAGGTCCTTTTTTTTACCTTTATTTTTCAAACATGTTTTACAAATCTACCAACCCCACTCTAGGGTTTACAACCTTTCCTTTTCCCTTTCTTGCATTTTTGGTGGGCCTAATAAGATAGTGTCAATTGTTTCTAGAAGCAATGCACATAGCTCCATCTCCAGCACCATCATTCGTTCTAGTGTGAGTTCCATTATTCCATCACCATCGATTGTTTTAGTGGGAGCTCCATTGTGCCATTGCCATTGCTTGTTTTAGCATGAGCTCCATTGTGCCATTGCCATCACTTATGTTTCTAGGTACACTCTACACCCTACCCCTTTTTGTTGGTTTTAATTTTTTTCTTTTACTTTTCATTGTGTTGCAAAAAACAATGAGTAGTTGTTTGTCATCATCTTCTTCTTCATGTTGCCTTGGTATAGAAGACAATGATAAGTAGTTGTGATGTTCGTCGTCATTTCCTTGTGTTGCTAAAAAGGTTTTGATATGCAATACCTTCATCATGTTTATGTTAAACCTACTAAATTTTTTTGCTACATTTTTTTGTAGATTTTGTTCCAAACCCAAATCCTACACCTCAAGGGGTTCTTCTTCCAATGTAAGATGAACATGGAGTCTATGCAATGGAAGAGAATGAATGGGTTCATGAAGGTTCAAGAGGGTGTTGTAATGTGAATGCATGCACTAGTTCTTATGAGGCCAAGTGGTTGTTTTGTAGACACTCGGGGGTAGATGCAAGCTACGGTGGTTCACTTTTGTGATGAAACATTGTTTTTTCCTTGGGTACCCTTTATTCAAATGCTTGTGGTGATTAATATATCCTTAGATCTATTAATTAGGACTTGGATCTAAACTAAAATTTCCATTATGAAAGGAATTGTGTGGTTATTTATTGATAAAAATTCATTTGCTAGTAGTAATGAACTTTTGAAGTCAAAAGATATGGATTGGTTGTCTCATTGTAACATCACAAAATGGAAAAATTATATTGATTCACATTCCAAATTTATTATTGGGATTCAATATATAATGTAATAAAAGATGATAAATTCATACGAAGAATCTTTTTTTGGAAAACCTTAACCATTTAATAGTTAGGGACTTTTGAATGGTTAAAATTTGACCATATTTTCATAAGTTCATATGAGTTGAAAATTTTGTAAAAAAAAAATGTTTTTGAAAGTTTTAGATGGGGCATTATTCCTTTGGAATTTATGGGTTTTTCTTTTAAGACTTCCAAATCAAAAAATGACATCAACTACATTAAATACCATTTTTCACATACATTTGGGAAGGTTTGTAAGTGATTGAGCACGTATTATTCACATGTTAGAATATTAATATTTTTTAAAGTAACGACCATCTCCATTTGAATCATTTTAAAGAATCTTGTATGGATTCATAGGGATTGTATTTTTTATTGCTTTTGATCCATTGTACATTGGATTCACCCTTGGACCAAACACATGGCCTTTAGATGCAACTGGGTAGATTTGGGTGTCCATTTATTCATCCCAAGGGTTTTAGGCGACAATATCACACTTTTATGGATGTTTTATTTTGAACAACTCACATAAAAGGCAAAAATGGAATGATAAGAAGGCTTCATTCATCATCATGTAGTAAAAGCTATAGTAGTTACAATAAACTATCACATCAATATGGGCATTACATTTAATTTGAATTTAATCATAAATATGTCATTGTAATTAAGCTTGTAGTGAAACTTTAGTGCATGTACCCACCATTTTTGTATCAATCCATTGTAATTTAACTTGGCATGATATTTTTTTGTCACCATCATTTTTGTAATGTAGGTACTTGAACATTTTTGTATCAATCCACTTGTTTTAATTTTGAAATCTAATTTTGGGATTTGTAGATTTTGAGATCACTTTATGCCCTGTTGCATACAATACCCCCATCCACCATGAATGGATTACATTTACCATTAACCAAATGAGTAATAACTTCATCTAATACGGTAAACACATTTTAGGGCCATGCTAGAACATTTAAGCAATACCTTCATGAATGCAAGTTGAAGGTCATTATTAAAATGACTAACTATGTAATACTCTCATTATCTTTATCATGAAATACCCACCCAATAACCTTAAGGACAAAATGTATTTTAATACTTTTATATAATTATATTTCCCACCTTCATGAAATGAGCCCTGGGTGCATAAACTAGTTTGTTTATGCGGGTATTGCAAACTTTTGATTTTTCATTATCAATGGTTTGGGTTCTCCATAAAGCCCTTCAAATTGCAATAACCACATTGTCAACTAACCCATGTTCATGTTACATTATCGTCATCTAAACTTTTGCCTAATATTTGCCTCGAATAAATGGGGACATTGGGTTGAAGGTAAGTTTTTTGCTAGCATTTATATTATATTCATGGAATATTTTAAAGGTGGATTTATGTTTTCACATACACATATATGTAAAAAGGTTTTTTATTTTCTTTTTTCTTTCATTTACTAAAGGAGAGGAGGATGAAAGTGACTCCATGGCAAAAACATGAATGATATAAACCTTCCCACTTGTTTTGTTTACATTTTATTAAATGTTGGGGTTCCTTCCCCCAAATTAGGTTTAAAGCACAAGTTTTATTGGTACTTATATAAAATTCTTTCATTTTTTGATTACAATTATGTATCCAATGTTTATAGTTTTTACACAATTTAGGGTTATGCAAAAATAATTCCAAAATTAAGTTTAACATTTACTTGTAAAAAAATTGTTAAATTTTTGCATTAAAGTTATGTAACCAATTCTTTTTGTGTTTATTTAATTGCAGGTCAATTTAGGAATTTTTTGTTGCATAAAAAGGTTTTAGTTCAACATTTTAAGGTTCATTTGTATAGGTCTACTTAAAATTTCAAATTTAAGCCTATGCATGCACATTAGGTTGTAATGTCTTCATAATTTATGGTTTATGTAAACAAAATTTACAAATTAGGTTAAGGGTTTTTTAGTCATTTGGAAAAAACTGTTTAGTTTCTAGATAAGGTTTAAGGTTCCATTAGTTGAATTGTTTACATAATTTAAGGTTGATGTAATTGATTGTGTAGGCATTACGTTGATTTAAACTTGGACAATTGTATTAAATATTGACGATGTGGGGATTGTAATTGAGAAAAGTTTTTGGTTGCTCTAATGATGCACCCCCAAACTCCTTAATAGATTCAATTGCGAGTCTAAAGGTGAAAACATTGGAAGGAGAATGAGTTGGGGTATGTTTTTTAATTTGTAGCACTTCGGGGGTAGAAGGGCGTGTTGGAGCTCTGAGATGAGGACCAGGACAAATGACAAGTGGGTCAATTATTCACACAAACTTCCATAAACCAAAGAACAAGTTGGTTAGTGCGTAGTTGGAACATTTTTGGTGCATAGATGAACCACGGGCATACATGGACTAACAAGAGAGAAGCCACCACCTTCCCCTTTATAGTATTCTTTGTGATTAATCACGAGGGTTACACCCAAATGTTATTTTGTCTCAAGACTCCCAAGTTGGGAGTCCTGAAATTCTTGAAATTGGGACTTTCGCGACTTTGGAGGCCCATAACTTTTTGTGCAAACCTCTGATTAAAATGAAGTTTAAAGTAAAATTGTAGCCTTTGTCGAGAGTTTTTTGACAATATGTGGCATGCCACCTGCACACAAGTAAATTAGGGCCATTCTTGACTTTTAGTGGTTAGGAGTCAAATTATTTTTCAGCCATAACTTGTGTTTTAAGTACTGAAATGGGACGTGCAAACCCATTTTCGACATCTATGTTTCAAAAGTATTCCAATGGTACAAGGAATTTCAATTTAGTGAATTTTGACCATCACAATCGCTCTTTGAAGGTTCAGGAGTCCATTAGGATTCCAACTTCCAAACTTTTGGAAGTGGGAGCCCACTTGGGAGTGTGGGTTCATTCTTTCACACCCTCCTACACTCATGGGAGCATGAAATCTGACTCTGAAACTTCATTGTTGTGCCGCACCTTTGCAAGCCCTTGCCTTGGTCCTGAGCTTAAGGCTAGGATTGCGACACCTAACTTAGGTGGGGGATGAAAAAGTAGTTGCAATACTTGCATCTTTTAACCTTTCTATGACCAGAATATAATTGGTAGCAAAAATGATATGGGGATTGCGCAGACTTGGGGTTATTTGCATTTCAATTTTGTAATAGGTGCTTCATCTCAACATGAGGGTGTCACAAAAACTTGGTCCACTGTCATTCGAGTTTCATCACATCATGATTGGTCCAATGTATACAACACCTTTAGCCATTGTTTTGCCATTATGATGATAAATATTTAAAAGAAGAAAAAATAGAATTAAATTATGTAATACTTGCATTTGAAGTTAGATTTTTAATGTTTCAGCAATACCCAAATGTTACGCATAAAATATCCATTGTTAATGATTAAAAAAATACAATGATAGTTTTGAAGTTTTTTATAATTATAAGAAAAAAATTTAGACTCATGATTTTGAAAAAAAAAAAGATTAAAATATTTTACAACATAAAAAGGTAATAAAATCATAGAAGGATAAATAAATATAACCAACAGATAAAAGTTTAACCGAGAAGAGATATTGGTTTTGCCAAGAGATAACAAGAAGAAATAGAAGTTTTGCCAAGAAATACAAATTTTGCTAAGAAGAGATAAAAATTTAGCTAGTAAAAGATATAGGTTTTGCCAAAAGATATAAGTTTAGCTAAAAAGAGATAAAGGCTTTGCCAATGAATAAAAATTTAGTTGAGAAAAAATAAAAGTTTAGTTAAGAAAAAAAAAAAGTTCTGTCAAGAAATAGAAGTTTAGCCAAAAAGAAATATAAGTTTCACCAAGAGATAGAAGTTTAGCCAATAAGAGATATAGGTTTTGCCAAGAAATAAAAGTCTAACCAAGAAAATATAGAAATTTAATGGAGAAAAAATATAAATTTAGCCAATAAGATATATAGGTTTTGCTAATAGATAGAAGTTTGGTCAAAAGAAATATAGGTTTTGTCAAAAGATAAAAGTTTAGCCAAGAATAGATAATTCTTTTGCCAAGAAATAGAAATTTGGCTAAGAAGAGATATTTTTTTTCCAAAAGATAAAAGTTTAATTAAGAAGAGATAGGAAATTTGCCAAGAGATAAAAGTTTAGTCAAGAAGAGATAAGAGTTTAGCTTGGAATAGATATAAGTTTTGTCAAAAAATAAAAGATAGATAAAGGATTAGTTGTTAGTTCGTATGCAGGGCTAAGATGTAGGTAGGTAGGGTAGCTAGGTGGGAGGGTAGTAAGGAGGTCAGGGTTGGGAAAAAATTAGCAGCTAAAAATATTTGACTATAGTAGAATGTTGGTTAATGTAGGGCAAAGAGGCAGATGAAAAACACACAGAATGGCCAACTGGTGCAGTCATGGGGGGCTGGTTCACTCTGGGTTTCACTCGTTGGGTGTCTACTGTTTTTGCAAGGTGAAAGAAAGGTGTTGCAACTAATATTGGGCAGTCACCTGCTTTGGCGGGTTAGAACTGCCAGTTCCAGTTTT
>Ga0209208_10010865_pt1 | contig 11727 bp, 6 predicted proteins | sample S1TSphfallax_3_FD_187694 | JGI IMG/M metagenome (GOLD analysis project Ga0209208, IMG submission 187694) | Host-associated microbial communities from peat moss isolated from Minnesota, USA - S1T2_Fd - Sphagnum fallax MG (SPAdes) (version 2) | ecosystem: Host-associated > Plants > Peat moss >...
AAAGTGTGGATGACCCACCTTACTGCAAAGTGCCACACAAGGAAATGCATACAACTTTCACTTCTTACCATTTCTTTTATGCTTTCTAAACACTTCACATGTAACCTACTTTTTGGATGTTTTTTGCAATTTTTTCATATAATCAAGCCTTGATCAAAAGTGTGTTGCACATATTTTTAGCATGTCATAAGTACTAGAAACAACATTGATAGAAATGAAATAACATGAATGTCTATATGCATACTAATCTTTTTATAAAGCGTGCCATAAAAACAAAATGCTTAATCATGGGGCAGAGGAATAATGGTCCAGTATATTGATGTGGCATAGAGTTACAGTATAAAACAATTTACAAGGTTTTTGCGACTAAGGTAAAACCATGTACCAATGCAAATTTCAATTTTGGTAGGTTCTTCATTCATTAGTAAAATTCTGAGTTGCAAATCAAATAGAGTTTTTAGGTACTTTACAACCAATAAATATGTAACATCATTCTCTTCAATAATTGGGGAATTAAAAACTTCAAACTCAGTCGAACAAATTTCAGTAAATAAATAAAACAACCTTTAACTTGTCAATCATCTTCACTTCCATTTTTTGTTACATCCAAATTACATGCATTTGATGCAACATTCATATTTGCATTTGTTTAGTGTTAGTAAGAACTAGGAAGATTTTGGAAGATTTTTTTTTTAAACTATAAATTCAACTAATGTTGCTAATATTTTTGGAAAAATGGTTTCAATATCACTGAATTGAGAAAAGAAATCCCTGGTTTGACATTCAAAAATCAATTTACACATAATCCTTCACTTTCATAACTTTTTTAGTCAAATTGTGATCAAACAAGCCAACAATGACAAATGACCTAAGGATTGTGGGTCCTTTTGTGATGATTTTGATTTTTTCATAGAAAGGAATTTTTGAATGATTTCTTTTGCAACTTGTTATTCAATTTTCATAAAGTCGTGTTAATATGTCATATGTTGTGTTTTGACCATTATCGAATATGTGTACCCAAAAAACATTTAAGCAAAAATTTGCATTTTGTCTTGAAAAATGATTATGATTCCAAATCATATTAAACAGTGTGAAGTATTTTAGGGTTTATTTTCTTGTATTATGAGGTACAACTTTGTTTTATATGTCATGTGTGGTACACCCTATTTACATGAAAATTATAAGATCTTGAAACATATTTGAAATTCTAAAAGTTTCAAATTTCACATATTTTAGATTTTGAGTGTGTTTTTACTATGGGTAGTAGGTTATTATCATCTCAATTTAATTACCATCAAGATTTGTTCATTAAGAGATTCCTTGAATAGCCCTTTTATAAAATTGTCCTTATTTTAAACAACTATTATTCAAGTTGAAAAGTGTTTTGTTAAACCAAAACCTAAAATGAAACCAAATGAATTCACCATTGAAATTCATTAACATTCATATTGGTCATTAGCACAATTTCCCATGATTAACATGGCATTCAAGTGGGACCACATAAATTTATCTCGTATGTCAAAAAGTTGTAATTTTGATAGTCATTTAACATGGTTTTTGGCTCATTTGATCATGATTTGGCCCTTTTGAAAGTAAATTTCAACATCAATCACCTATGGCACTCAAATCTTGGATTTTTAATGAAATTTTGTCATTATTGTGTTTAAAGTCATGAAAAGACCTAGTTCATGCACAAATATAATTTGATTTCTATTTAGATATAGAATTATTTTCTCATTTTGAAGTTTTCACTTTTTAATAATGTCATTATTTTCATAAATTCTACATTTTGAACTTTGTGGGTAAATGGAATTCCAAACTTTGATTATTCATCTTGGTTGGTTTGTTTTCAATTGTTTAAACTTTGGAATGATGGTTTGTAGCTTTTTGTTTTGTTGAAAATTGTACCACGTGTATTGCAAAGGTTTTTGGAATCTTCAAAATTATGCATGAAAAAAGGGCAATTAACAATGAAGGGGAATACTCCTTCAAAGAATAATTGGAGCATTTTGTAGTAAAAACATTGGCACCACTCCAAGCCAAAACACATTATTTGAACAATCTCAATGTTTCAATTTACTTCTTTACATTTACAAATTATTTTTTTAAAAAAAACTCATGGGTGTATTTTTTTTAAGGGTGAAAGCATGGTAAAGTAGACAAAAAAAATATTTTTCACCAGAGGAATCAAAAAATGGTTCAGTTTTTTATAAAAGTAGAAGAATGTAAATTTAAAATAATTTAAAAGAACATAATAAAAGCATTTTACCTTTCTTTGAGTTTATAATGAGGTGATTACAAAATTTGAGAAACTTTGGCACAATAAAAATAGATAACATGTTTGAAAATAAATGCTCAAATTGAGTTTCAAACCTACTTTTCCACTAGAAGTTTGATGTATTTTACTATAATATCTTAATGATGAGAATCTATAGGTACATTTTAAGGCTACATCATGTTGAAAATGGAGAATATTCAATAATTCATCTATTTTCACCTAGTTGTGCAAGTTTGGACAACTAAAAAAAGTAGAAAAAATCATGGTTATTTTTTTAAAATCCACTTGAATGCATATTAAATATGTGATTAATTAACATCATTGTGATAAAATTAAAGATTATCCTCATGTTAATCATTAAATAAAAAAACATTTCTACTTTCAATACACTAAAACTTGTTTATGGCTACTTTTTTTTTGGTGACAAGGATCAAAAATTCTCTACTTTACCATGCTTTTACTTTAAATATAAAAGTGAGGCATTAGTGAAATTCAAACACTTCAAAATTGAGGTCAAAAATTCAATCAAAAACAAAATTGAAAATTTTTCACTATAATCAAAGTTGGGAATATCTAAAGAATTCATCCATTTTTCTAGGAGTGAAGGTATTCAAAGACAATTGATTCAAGCATGCACATCACAACAAAGTGGAATAATAGATTGATAGAACATGATGTTTTTTGATATGGTTCAAAATATGGCTCCTTATTGTGACGTCTCAAAACTTTTACGAATTTAAATAATAAATATTGCAAAGCTAGCTACAAAAGTTAATTCTTGTGTGTCTCATAAAGAGAAATTTTTAGGCAAAATCCCAAATTTATCACACTTAGTTGATAAGTTTGGCAAGATCCCAAGCTTTCGTATTTTTGGTTTTAAAGTTTTTGTACATATAACTAAATAGGATAAAGAGTCAAAGATGTCTCCACATGTCACCAAAGTGTATTTTTCTTGGTTATGATTCTCAAACCAAAGCCTATAAATGTTATAATCCCTTTGTGAATATGATAATGATTTTTAGATATGTGCATTTTAACAAAAATAATCTTTTTGGAAAAGGTTTAGATCAGTTAGAAAACAATTTAAGTCAAAACCTTGGGTCATCAAGCTTTCACTTACAATCCCATCCTTTCAATCATGAAGCAAATTGTAGTGCCCAATTAAGACCTTTTAAACAAGAGGTCATTCTTTAAACCACAAAGAGAAGAGGTTGTTCCCAATCAAGAGGTTGTCCCCATTTCAAGTAGAAAAGAGGTCACATCCATCCTAGAACTAGAATTTCTTTCATCATGAAGTGGTTTTTCTAAGAACACACCTTAAGAACTACCTCAATTTTGATTGAAAGCAATGACACAAATAGACACTTGAAGGAATCTAACGGTGACCCGCTAAATCCACACAAATCAACAAAATTGTGTAAGACACCAATATAATACCTTGATTTTGTTGGTGTGGCAGAAGCTATTGATGAAACTGAGAATTTTTCTAAATTGGTCAAACATCAAAGATGCCAAGTTGCAATGGAAAAAGAAATGGAGTCAATAAGTAAGAATAAGACTTGGGATTTAATGGATCTACTTGTTGGAAAGAAATTAATTTTAGAAAAATGGGTTTACAAGCTAAAACAAGGATTGGACAATGTACAAACTTATAAGGCAAGATTGGTTGCGAAAAGAAGTGAGTGATGCGAAAGTATTAACTTCGAAGAGACTTTTTCTCCTATGGTAAGATAGGGAACATTATAAATGATTCTTGCCTTAATTGTTCAAAAGGAATGGAAATTATTTCATTTAGATGTGAAAATGATGTTTCTTAATGGAGACTTACTAGAAGAAGTCTACATGAATCACCCACAAGGATTCATTGTCTTTGGAAAGGAAAAAATGTGTCGATTGCAAAAGGCACTTTATGTATTGAAACAAACACCATGTGCTTGGTATGCAAAGATAGATGAATATTTAAATGAATAAAGCCTTCATCGTATTAATGCAAACTACAACTCATATCATAACTTTGAAGACAAAAAACTAGTCATTTTAGTTTTATATATAAATGACTTGCTAGTAACAAGAAAATCATCACAAGAAAATTGAATGGATCAAATAACAACTCATGGGTCATTTTGAAATGCCCAACTTGGAACAAATGGACTAATATGTCAAAATAATTTTCTTGTACTTGGAAGAAGGCATTTTTATGTCCCAAAAGGATTACACACTTAAAATGTTAGAATTTTTTGAACTAATAGAATGTAATTCTTGTAGAACACCCATGTGCAAAAACATTAAACTTTTGAATGACATGGGAGTAACACAAGTAGACTTGAACTTGTACAAAAAATGGTAGGAAATCACTTTGCCTTACAAACTCTAGGCCAAATATTTCTTTTTTCGTAGGTGTTTTAAGTTGTTTGATGAGCAAGCAGGGTGAATGCATGGTATGGTGACTCACTGTTGAATTTGTATTCATATTTCTACAAGGTACCTTTTGTTTAAATGGATGTGGTGATAAATGTATGTTTCAATTTGTTAATTGATAATTGATTTTAAATTCATAACTTGATTATGAAACTACAAGTATAAATTTTTTTTGAAAATGTTACCCCTATTATTAATAATGGACTTTTGAAGGGATAATGCATGAATTAGTTTCCTGACTGCAATGGTATAACATCAATGTATTCATAGTAAATTTCACTTTAATTGATTTTTAATGACTAAGTATAAGTTGAAGAATGGAATAAATAACATATATATGGGACCATTTTCTTGAAAACCTTAGCAAACATTTTTTTATGGAAATTAAAATGTTAAAATCTTACCTTATTTTCATAAATCCTTATGACTTACAAATTATCTTTTCTTTCATTTTTTTTGTTTAAAAAGTGTTCGATTATGAAAAATCTAAAAGGGCCATTATTCATATGGACTTTACAAAACATTTTTCAAAATATTATGATTTTTAAAAAAATGTATCCATCAAAACAACTAACACCATCATCAATTCATTTAAATTTAAAAATAGAATATGAATGTGCACAATTTATAAATGATTATAATCATAAGTTATGATAAACAAATAACCATGTTCTTTAGCAAACTTTTTATGGACTCTTATGGAATGGAACATCTATTTAAAATGAACCACCATACCATGCATTTACCCAACAATAAGAACTTAACTCATATGTAACCAAATGAATGCTTCAATTCCTAAAAGGTATAATGGATTGTGGCATACTTTTTCAGAAAGGAGGATAAAGAAAAATTGAAGGTTTCACTCATGCTGATTAAACTAACGACCATGAAATCAAAAAATCAATTTTTGACTATATATTTCATTTTGGGTCTAATCAACCACTTGGAGTAATAAATGATAACCAATGGTTACTCTTGCCTCTATAAAAATGGAATATTGATCTTTGGCAAAAGGAACGAAAGAGTCTACATGGTTAAGAAAGCTTGTGACATAATTGAAGATTTCGAACAAAGTTGAACCCACAACACAAGTAGTTTCAAAATTGCTAAGAATATGATATTACATGTTTGCACCAAACACGTCAAAATGCATTACCATTATGTACCTGAAGAAATAAAACTTAGATAAATATATCTTACTCATGTAAAATCAAATAATCAACTTGTAGATATTTTCATTAAGCCTTTTGGTAGAGTGAAATTTGAGCAACTCATAGAACAAATAGACATAGTTTTAGTTAACACCTTTAAAGTTTTAAAAAACTTGATTTCAAAAAATGATTTTTTTCCAACAAAGATGAAAAAAATGTGTGGTAAATTAAAGTATTGACAAGTAATTACATTTATGTGTATGGAAGATGACAAGCATAACTAGATGGCCCATTTTTTAATTTTCATTAAAATTAATTGTTTTAGTGACCCTAATTAGTGCAATAAAAACAAAATAGTGGCCCTATTATACCAATGTATATTATAAATATATCCATGTAACTGTCTATACAAATAATGAAATTTATTATTTTTTTTATAAAAACTATATAACATTATTTTGGAAAAATAAAAATTGTAAGGCCCAAAAACCAAAATTGATACCCAAAATTAAATGTATCATACTTTTGGAACAAATTATATTATTTGTACTATACTATTAGACCCAAAAGTGTGCCAAAGGAGGTCAACATAACATGTTTTCACCCTTGAGCCTATTGGTAAATTTTCATTGATTAGAACAACATTTGTTATATGTTAGGTCTCCAAAACATGTGCATGTTTGGTATGCTGATGCATTCTCAAAAGAATAATATATACTATATTGATTGAAGGGTTAGTACAAATTATTATGGATGACATGGATGTCCCATAGAAAGAGATGGTGGTGTAACATGGATGTTGGATTATAATTGTAGTTTAAACATTGGACAACACAAGGTGACAATGGAAGTGATATTGCTCCTTTTTCCAAGTTCATGTTGGCACACTTCATTCAATGTATGATCATTTAACATCATCCATCTTTAAGGTATGGTTTATTGTGTGCTCTTGGCTATAAATTTCCGAACATGTAATGTACCATGTTTGATCCTTTATATCATGTTCGTAAATGCGTCATTGTAGGTGTTGGATTTAACAACGTTGATTCACTTGGAATGTAAGGTTTTTTTCAACAATGTGTACCGATTACAATTGTGAATTGTTAACAATAATATGGTTTGTGTTTTTCAAAGGATTAGTAGGTACATTTTAAATGAAAGAACTAGGGTTGGGCAAAGAAGGATGTGGCATAATGCCAGTGGTAGGACATTGTAATAGTGCACACAAAGCCATGATATTATGTGAATGGCAACACTTATGGCCTTTATCCAACAACCATCCCCTAAGTCCTTTTAATTTTAGGGATGTATTTTGAAAGGTTGACTTGCAACAAATGCTTAAACATGATACAAAAACCAATACCTTGTGGAAAATGGTGTATGTGGCACATGTTCCATGGGTTAAAGTTCCAAGTTTTTTATCCAGAAAAGAAAATAGAAGAAATGTGCAATATATATCCATCATGAAAGATCATTGCACCAATAAAATCTTGAAAAGGCTTAAACCCAACAACTATCAAGAGAACATGAGGTAAATATTTTAATTATCCAATGAGTAGGTATTCGCATATAATCTACAATAATTGAGATTGTATGTAATGAACTAGTTGGTCCCTTCTAGGACCTAGAGTGGAGGTAGGCCTAACACCCAATTATAAAAAGGGTATTCATATTTTTCCCCTTTTAATTGTTGGCTCATTTCTACCAAGAAAATTGGATGTGTAATGCATGGTCATAGCCAAAAAGGAATAAAACAAAATTTTGTTTCAAAACTCTTTTGAATTGATGTTCAATAAATATAATAAACAATGCAAAGTGGGTGAAGGGCATTTCAATTCATATTTTTATAAAAAATCAAAATTATATAAGGTGTGTAATGATTCTAAAAGTAATGTGTGTTTTAATATTGTCTTTGGTTTTGGAAATTGAAACACCAAAATCCAATTAACACACATTGGAATTTGGATTGCCTATTATTGATTTTATTAGTTAGATGTGGGTACATCTCATATTAATTCTTAAAAAATATAACTTTGAAACAATCATGAGCAAATAAAAGTTCAAATGATTTTTTAAAATATTTATATACATGAAGGAAGGTTGTTTGTTTGTTTTATTCTAATGGTTTATGAAACCAAGGTCATAATGACACAAGGAAAGCTATTAAATTTGCCATTCAGCTAGTCAATTGGGATTTTTGTAATAAATGATATCTTTAAAATTTTAAAAGTATAATTCAACATAGGATTTGAACCTAGAAACATATACCCAATTTGCACATTGAATGGAAAGAAGACTCGTGCAAGCTACTTGTAACAACACTACAAACAAATTTCCCAAGTTTTTGTGTTTATGTAGCCTTGTGAAATTGGATGAAACATTTAAGGCTTAGTCATCATGGGTTGGTATTACACTATAAGGATTGTTTTGGTGTTTGATGGTTTTTTTAAATATCATTTTGAGCCATGCCAAAACATGAACAATTCCTTGTTTGTTTTTGGATTTCAGTTTTTTCAATGTCCAAAACAATTGGTCAAGCACTAGGAAGAGAAAGTCACACCTTTTTATTGGGGAAATCCCAAATAGCAAGGCATTAAATCCTAGTGGGCATTAAACATGAATAGCCCATGTGCCATTCATTTTTGAAACAAAATTCTAAAAATTACCTTTCACATCAAAAGACTAACAACAATTTCAAATGAATTTGTTGCAATGTTCTTGTAAGCCTTTGGACAAGCTGCTTGTAAAGTAAGCAAGTTCAAGAATGTCAAAATTTCATCCTTTTTCAAAGAGTTGTTGCTTTTTTTTATCATTGCACAATGAGAAAAAACGCAAATAAATCAGACCACCTACTATATTTATGGTAGCAAGAAAAAATAAACCCAAACCTTCCATTATTGTAATTATTGTAGAAAAAAAAGGGAGCCCACCCCAACCACCTATTATACTTATGACAACACAAAACAACAAATAGCTATTGAATTCCTTTTATTATCAATGTAATTAATGATTGTCACAATAATTCAAGGGTTGTGAAAGGAAGGTAGCAAGAAAAAAATTTATTCTGAAGGTGCTTGTGGCCATAGTGTTGTGAAAGGAAGGCAACAATTTTTTTAAAAAAATTATGAAGGTGCTTGTGATCACATGGCGTTCTAAAATTTCAAATTATGTTTTGAACCTTCATGCATGCCTCCTCTAATGACATAAAGTAATGAAACATGGACCATGATTGAGATATATTGTTGGTTGAAATAATCTTCATTCACATGTTGGGTAAAAGTGATTACCAACTTTATTGAAATGGTTCAAATATCATTGTGAATATGAACCAATTAATTTTATTAGAAATATGCATGAACACATGTTAATTATAACAATGGAGACACTAATATGAAAGTGAGGTGAAGTTCACTAGCCTAAATCACTATGGGATTTAAAAAATGAAATAGGTTCATTACACCTTAATGATTTCACCTTGGTTAAAGTTATTTCATTATATGATCACTATGTAAACATCATGTTTCATTATTAATCGATATAATTCATTATTATTATTTATTATAATAAATAAGTTGATTTGTATGTTTTTATTTTTAATATTTTAAGGTATTTTAAATTACGCCCTATGTTATTTTCAGTTACCTTGGGTTAGTTAAAACCAAATTATTTGGTTAATTTTAAATTATATTTAAGTTATTTATTTGAAGATATTATATGTTATATCAAGTTATATGTTAAGTTATTCAAGGTCATTTTATTTTATGTTATTATAAATTATTTTATTTTAATGTATAGTAATTTAAAATAATCAATAATAACATAAAATAACCAAAAATAATCGATAATAAAATAATCGATAATAACCTAAAGTAGAATAATATACAATAATGTATAATAAAAATAACTAAAAATTGCTAACAATAATGTCAAAAATAACCCACAACATAAAAACCAACAACAATTAAAACTAACCTTTGATAGATAACTTAAAATAACCAGCAACATGCTATAAATAATAACCAATAATAACCTATGGTAATTAACCTTGAATAATCAAACAATAACTGATGATAAAATAACCAACAATAATTTCTGGTAAATAATTTAAAATATTTTACAATAGAATAACCAATAATATCAATGATAAATAACATAAAATAATCAACAACAATGAACAATTATCTATGATAAAATAACATTTTGTTTTAAAGATAAAATAATTGAGATTAACCAACAACAATTTATGATAAAGTAATAAAAACTAGTTTAACATAAAATACCCTTAAATTAACCAACAACAACCAATGCTAAAATAACCAAAAATAGCCTATGGTAAAATACCCAAAAATAACCTATGATCAAATCACTTTAAATACCCAAAAATAACATATGATAAAATAATCAATAATAGCTTTTGGTTAAAAAAATATTTTAAAAATGATAAAATAACCAACAATAGCTTATGGTAAAATAATAAAAACATAACATATGGTGAATTCCATACAATATCCAAAAAAAACATATGATAAAAAAACCCAACAATAGCATATGGTAAATTAATAAAAAAATAACATATAATAAATTCCATAGAATACCAAAAATAACATATCATAAAATAATTTTAAATAACCAAAAATAATTTACGATAAAATACCATAAATAACTTATAATAAAATAACCAAAAATAACATATGATTAAACAATGTAAAATAATCAAGAATAATTAAAAATAACTGATGGTAAAATAATATAAAATAGCCAAAAATAACTTACAATAAAATAATCAATAATAACCCATGATAAAATAACCTAGAATGACCAATAGTGGCCTATCATAGATTACCCAAAAATAATTTAAGATAAACTAATTTAAAATATATAACACCATATTATGGTGAAATAAGTTGAAATAAAAAATAAAAAATTTGAAAATTCTTACACAACCTCTCACATGAAAATATGCAATTCACAAAATTCATTTGGGGTTGAACTATTATGTAATGGAATTTTAACAAATTAATGTGATTCAATGGGATGTAATGAATCTTATTAAAAAATCTAATGTGTTGTGTGCATTTAGAGAATATAAAAATAAGATGTAAAAAAAACTAATGTGTTAATGTTTAATCAATGTTCATGTTTTTTTTTATAAATGACCTTCTTTTGTTTCACTCGTCATAACATTTTCATCCAATTTTTAAATCTAGCATGCATAGGATTAAAATGACAATTTCAAAAGTAACAATATTACAAAATTTTATATGTTTTTCTTTCTAAAATAAAAAATTATGCTTCAAAATCGAAAGTTATTTTGACCATATTTGAAAAAAAAAAAAAAAAACTTTAAGTCCACTCTAATTTTGGCAAGTGCATTTCCCTTGTAATAACTTTGATGTTGTTAAAATCTTGAGAAAACATTCTACACCTCTTCAAAATAAAATTGTTTAAAGTTTGAAAAAATAAAATAAAAATGGATATCAAATAAATAATTATTTTAGTGAAAAGGCCAAAGGTTTGTTCATAGAATATTATTCCATGAACTTCAATTATGATTATTCGTTACACATAACTTTTTTTTATCTTTTTTTTGTTTGCACACCATTGTTTTCATAAATAACACTTCTTCACACATAATAAATTAATTCTCCTTTCACACATTCATTTTCCTATTGTTTTTCAATCTTTTTTCCCTTTTCACAAGTAAATTAAAATAAAATAAATTCGCATGAGAAGTCTTTTAATGTCTTTTCATTATACAATGGAAAAAAATTGTGAAAATGTTTCCTTTTAATCAATGCACACTTCCTCTTTATGAACCAATGAACAAAATAATTTGATCATCAAATGATGTTTACAATGGAGAGCCTTCCCGAAATACAA
>Ga0209208_10010866_pt1 | contig 11727 bp, 11 predicted proteins | sample S1TSphfallax_3_FD_187694 | JGI IMG/M metagenome (GOLD analysis project Ga0209208, IMG submission 187694) | Host-associated microbial communities from peat moss isolated from Minnesota, USA - S1T2_Fd - Sphagnum fallax MG (SPAdes) (version 2) | ecosystem: Host-associated > Plants > Peat moss >...
TTCATGAAACACAAAGGTGAAGTGTTTCAACATTTTTTGAATTTCAAAGCAATGGTGGAGAAGGAGAAAGGTGTGAGCATCAAGTGCCTAAGGTCCGATGGAGGGGGAGAGTATTTTTCAAATGAATTCAATGAGTACTTGAAGGAGCATGGAATTCAAAGGAAGTACTCATGTAGTTATTCCCCACATCAGAATGGAGTTGCTGAAAGGAAAAACAGGCACATTGTAGAAATAGCACGTGCCATTACTTTAATAATTGGAGGTTTTTGGGGGAAACCTATGTGGAGTACCTTTTGGGTGTGGGATGCTCGTTTAACCTTTGTATTAATCTTGTTTTTTATTTACCCAAGTGCACTACATTTTCAAGAATTTTCTGCAAACATTACTTCTATTTTTATTTGGATAGGGTTGATCAATATATTAATAATTAAGTTTTTCATAAACTGGTGGAATACATTGCATCAATCTTCAAGCATTAGCCAATTTGGTACTTCAATACATATTTCTATACCCATTCCAATCTTGTTAATCTCTACTAGCTTCTTCTTTTTAACTGGGATTTCTTCCATTTTGGAAACATGTTGAATTATTTTATCTTTTTTTGGGTTTTCTGTAAAAAAATCAAATAAATTTGCAAAACAACAATAGAAAACAAGTTTTTTTAATACGAATAATAAATCGAGCAAAAGCACCTAAAGAAAGGTTGGCTTGTTTTTATTAAGTTTCAAAACGCAACTCAAGGTTTAAGAAAAACAAAGTAATGCTCCATGTTAGAAAGAGCAAGAAAATCTATTTTTTTACCATACTACTAGATTTCAAAAATATTTTAAAAATATATATTTTTACCAATTATAAGCAAACTTGACCGAAATGTATAATGAATTGGGCCACTATTTCTTAGTAGTGGGTATTTCTGTTGTATTAACTTACAACGAAAGACCTGCACATGTTTCATTTTTATTTTTTTTCCTACCATTTCCTTTTTTGGTATTTTGTTTTGCTATATTTCTTTTGACTTTTTTAATTACAATGTATTTACCAACTCAAATGTTAATGCGCCTTTATTCCATAAAATCTCAAGAACATGGTTTAATCATGAGGGTAGTTTGTTATTATGGTGTTGGATTCTAAGTTTTTATGGATTTATTTTTTGTTATTGGGCTCAACCCTACAATATTTCAAAACGAGGGTGTAGCAAAAATATATTTCTTTTTCGCAGACCGCTAATGGCTTTTCGCTTTGCTTCTTTTATAAAGAAAGAAAATATATAATTCAGACGTCATTTGCAAAATTTATTTGATACCATAAATCGCAAAAGCTCCCTTAAAGGCCAATCTAAAGCAGCACCCTCAAGTCTCCTTTGAGAGCCCTCGGATATGAAATTAGAAAATAATGCAAATACAAGAAGAGATAAGAGGCTTGTAAGGCTTACAAGGTGGAAGGAGTTGAAAAAACAAATTGTTTAAAGAAATTTGCTCTATGTTTTATGGAATAATTTAAATTTCTTTTTTTTTACACAAAATGCAAAAGATAAGGTTTTGTTAATTGATGAACGACAAATTTACATGGACATGGCTTTCTTTATTTTTATTTTCTTATTAGCAAGTTCTAATCCTTTTGTTTAAATTTCATTTATTTGTACTCAATCACATGCAAAATTAAATAATGTTTTACAAGATCCTATATTAGCTATACATCCCCCTTGCACTTATGTGAGATACGTCGCTAGTGCCATTAGTTTTCGTCTATGTTTATCTATAATAATGACGCTATTTTTGTATTCTATTTGTTGATGCAAAAGGAGGGCAGAGGTGAAGATAATAAAATGCTTGGCGCTTTCTTAATTAAAGCCCACGTAACAAACAAGCTGATTACCCAAGAAAATCCAAATGAAATTATCCAAAATAAAATTTTAAATCCTTCCTCTCTCCATTCCAATTTTACTTTTATGTTGCTACACAATAGGAGCTTGATTGTGCTTTGTTGGCACTTGGTGGCCTCCTTTTTGCTTTGGCCAAAAGAGCCTTTTAGGAGGAGAAAGCGAACAAAGCATGTTGTTCATAAAACAAATAATATGTCTTTGCATTTTGGTTGGACTTGTGGTGCAAATAAGGTTGTCTTTGGCCCAAAATACCATTGGTGGAAACAAATTCAAATTTGGATCTTGACATGTTGGTTTTTTTTAACTGTAGACATATTGCTAGGAAGTTAGTGGGCTTATCATGAATTAGGTTGGGGGGTTGGTGGTTTTGGGATCCTATAGAAAATGCTTCTCTTATGCCTTGGATATTGGCTACAACTTGTATTCATTGTCATTTTACCTAAATTAGATTATTGGATTCTTTTTCTTAATATGGTTACTTCTTTATGTTGTGTTTTAGGAATTTTTTTTGTATGTTATGGATTGCTAGCTTCCATTCATAGTTTTTGCTACAGATTCTACATGAGGAATCTTTTTATGGTGTTTTTTCCTTCTAATTACCAGCATATCTTTAATTATTTTTCTCCAAATAAAGTAGCAATCAAGTACCAAGCTAGTTGGTGCATTATTTAATTTATCATCAAATCGAGGCCTAACGACCTTAAAACTTATAAACTAGATTTTGTGGCATTTGCAAAACATTTTATTTGTGCACTCGTGCAAATTCACTCATTTACCGAAATTGATGGAGGGCAAAGAAGGCCATGACAAAGTAGTTATATACATAGTAAGTAAAATGCATAAAGAAAGCTACCTTTTTTCTCAGGCCAGAAAGGTGAAAAGCTAGCTTAATTTTGATTACACATACATCCCTCTTTGCAAAACCTTTGGCCTTCATTTGCTATGCAAATATTTTACGCCTTCTAGGAGCTATGAAGGTACTAGAGGGGCGCAAAGCATTTGCGGAGGGCTTACGAGAGATAGAATTTAAAGGTTTTTTAAAAAGCACTCATATCGAAAAAAAATCTTTTTTTGCTTTGTCTTTTATCTCGTATTTTATTGTTTTCAGGGGCGAAAATACCAAAAACAAATAGAGCAGATGGTCCAACTACAAAACTTTTTTTTTTCTTATCTTTATGGTTGTGCTTGGTGGCACGACAACACCCATATTATTTCAACGGTTGGTAAGTAAAGATGTTCTCATAGGTGCTCCTTCTTTTCATGGTATTATAATACTTATTTTTACCTCTCTATTATTGGTTTTAGTTTATATACATTTTAGGGGATTTATATCCTCTATGAACAAAACAAAAAGGATCATTTTGGTAAGAGCAAGACCCATTTTATTACCCAACATAATTAGGAAAAGTTCCCCCCAAACTAGAGCTAAAAACATATTTATTTTATTTTTTATTTCCTATTTTCACTTTTTCATTTTCAAATTTATAGGAGATTTATCATATTTAGAATCTTTTTGCACTGTGCTTTGTTTTTTATTATCTTGTATATTTCCTTTATCATCTAATTATAGGCATGATAGGTTGGCAAACAAAGAGCATAAGCTTAGAATATAAGGAATTGAATTGTGTAAGTAGGCACAAAGAAGAAAGCGCCAAGCACTTTGGCCCCATGAGAAAATAGGCAAAAATGAAAAGAGAGACTTTTTCATTTTTTGGAAAAAGAGAAAAAAATTAAAAATATTTTTTATTTTTTTGTTGCAATTTTCAAAAACCTTCGACCTCAACGAAAAAGCCAATTTTTTGACTCTTTATTTTTTGCTTGCTTTTCTACAAGCTCTTTTTTTGTTTAAAAAAATAATTGGAATATTTTTTTTATTGTTCATGCCTTACTAAAATGACTGATAAATGTTGGTCATGACTTTCAAAAAGCTCCCATGATTATGAAGATTTCACATGGAGGAGTTTGCATCTTTGTTATGGGTGTTATTATATCGTGCGACCTGGTGGCTTATGTGTGACCATCATTACTTTCAAGCCCACACCTACATGGCGTGCTTTGGTTGAATTTGGGTTTTAAATCTCGCCTCTGAGATGTTTAGTTGACTCTTGAACCTTGATAGGAAGATGGTTTCTTTCCAAATTAGTGCAAAAGGTTTAAGGATTTCGGATGAACCAATGTAAATGAGTATAAGCTTCATTACTCGAAAACACCCAATACTGACCACACTGAAAGACTTGCCAATGGCGAAAAAGGCCACAAGTAATGTTAGTTGGTGAAATGGCGTTAAACATTCCTAGCGGTACGAAAAGAGAAGTCGTAATGATATCATCTACGTTTGTACCATTCCTCATGAAGTAAATCTCACATCCAACCATCTAACCAGGGAACATGATAATTTCCATGAAGTTCCAGTAAAATTGGCAGGCCAACTAGGCCATTAGCTAGTGGGAACATGATCCTTCCAAAAAGAAAAACCTTCAAGGCAATTACTTTGCTCACATTAATAAAATGATGAATTCCTAGAAGAAAGGCTAACATGGGGACTTAGGGTGCAGCATAATAAATGGCGAGGAGTTTGTATGAACAAAATGGATAGAATTTTATTTTTTCTGTCCTGACAATAAACTAGGTAGATGCCATGTAAATCTCTACTTTCTATTTTATTTAGTTTGTTCCTTTGAGAAGAGCCGTATGAGGCTGGAGGCTCCTGTACGGTTTAGAAGCCAAGCGTCTATAATAACGCTACGGCTTAACTTAATTAACACACAAAAAAAAGTTTATTCAATTATTGCCTTTGGGTTCCAAATTACATATAGGGAAGGAACATTGTTGTTTGCGAGGTATTGATCAATTACATGGATCCACTTTTCATTCCATTTGTGGTAATTTAATTATTTATGAACCGTCCTTAAAAAGGCCATTTATTTTTAACACAATAGATCACTTTGTGCCATAATCAACTTGTTGCCAATTGTTACACCTTTGTATGAAGATGGAACAAATGAACAAATTATATATATATATTTCCATGATGACAGATTGTGGAGAAACAAACATTATAGTTTTCCCACTTTGGTCGACTGTGTTCCTAGAAAAGATATTTTCTCTTTCCAATCAAGAAACGAGTACTACCAAAGTAGCTATACATACCAATCTCTTTACAGATCTATATTCTTTCATTAGAACTGGAAATTTTGAAATAGGCTAGTATATTACCATAATCAAACTACCTTTTATTTTTTTGTATTTGGATAGGTTTTATTCTGGCTTCATTGGGAAGCTAGCGTAGTTTTCTATGTCATCTCGCTTTTATAGATTGGATTGGAATTAGAAATATATATGTATTTATTATATATATATAAAGTTGAAAATCACATAAATTTGGAGTAGAAGGATTCGAACCTTTGCCTATCGATGTCAAAAACCGAAGCCTTTCCACTTGGCTATACTCCAAAAAGTCCACCTATGGTCTTTGTTTGTAAAGCCTATGAAATGCTATGCACCTAAAACAAAAACGAAATTACTTCCCACTACACAAACCATAATAAAACATCATAGAGGCGAGTCATTTGGTTATGTTTTCCTATGATATACTATATTATTTTATAACCAAAATTATTTATTTATATCGTGGATTTGTAGTTTTAACCTTAGATCGTTTCCTTCTACGTACATGGTAAACAAAGCACATAATAGCTTATAATCTAATTTTTAAATTGAGCGCATTTTTTATGAATAAAAGTATTTTTTTTCTTGTCAATCAAATAGACATGTTGCTTGATTGCTTTGCCTTTTTGTGCAATTTAATTCCTTTGTTCCTTAACTTCAAGTACACGGCCAAGCAGGAGAAAATAAAATGTGTTTTATTTTATGTTGTTAACCATCATAAAGAGTTTATTACTCTACCCTATTGGTTGGTCCAACTAAATATCTTTTATAGTTCCTAGTTTGATCATGACTCATTTTACTAGGTTAAAGGCGCAAAGTGAGAACATAGGTACTGTGCAAGGTGAAAGACCCATTAATTTACAAGTTTATGGTATAATATCAAATTTCCTAATAGTAGTTATACTTTTGTTAGTTTTTATTTTTAAGCTATTTATAAAATAATTCCAAAGTTGTTTATTATTTTGAGTGAAGGCTGCGAACGTAAATTTTTAATAAAGAAATTCAAAACATCATACATATATATATATTTATGGATTGAGCAATCTGATTACACTTCCTTTCAATATAGGTCTTACAACCTAATTACTTCATTTACTAGGCTTGTTCTTTAAACATTAAATATAGGAAAATTACCGCGATGATTAAATAATAGTGCGATCATTGTGGTCTCTCTCCTGCAACGAGGTTATAATTACAAAATGCATACAAAATAAATATCAATAATATGAAAATGATATATTGAAATGAAATAAAAAAGAGTAATGCTAAAGAAATACTTGTTCTTAAGGCTTTAACACTTTTGCTGATAATAATCATAATTTGGGGAAAGATAAGTTTATGGAAATTATTGTCATAATGTTATATTTTGTGATAGAAGTAGGCTCTGGGGTTAGTTTGAGCCTATATTACGTAGGAAAAGATGTAAAATCATTATTTATTTTGCCGTCATTGCTCTAAAACATCATCATACTTTATGGTTTTGACATTGGCATACTTTGTAGTTTTGTGTGTGGGCACCCTTCTTTATTTGGGTATTTTTCTCCATTTGAATTTGGTTGACTTCTGCATAGACCCCTTCTACAACTCTTATCTCCTCAAGTAAGCCTACAATTACCATAAATGCTTTATTTTTATTTAGTAGTTAGTTAGTTCACACATCCTAACTCTCGGCCTTTAGTCTTCAACCATAATGCGTATGAGAGGTAGACTAAATGACTCTAAAGGTAAGAAACAAGGCTCTAAAAAAAATGGCTAGGAGTCAAAATCTATTTTATACTACACAAAATAACCATTTGCTTATGCTTTTATGATAAATTAGGTGTCATCAAATTGTACGAGGGGGCGTGGTTTTGGTGAAACCTATTTACATATATATATTATATAATTTACATATAAAATTTGGTAAAAAAACCATAAAAAAGAAATACAAAAATTTATATATTTCTTTTTTTCAACTCTTTTCTCCATCCCTGCTTAACTGCATAAACGTAATTGGGTCGAACAAAGCATGTAATTTTTATAATTACATTATTTACAAAAATAGAATTACTGCGTAGATTTGTGGTCACTTTATGACTTAACTCCCATTAGTTGAACATGTTGGGTGCAGTTTGACAATTTATGATAGCTAGTGGCACCCATAAATAATATTTGGAAAAGCAGCATTAGCTGAAAAATAATAATTATATAGGTTATATTTATCGAACAAATAGAGGTCAAATAAGGAAAAGGCCACATATCTTCAAGGTCTAATGATTACATAACTTCAAGTTCCAATTTGTACAGATAGAGGGACTCAAACCCCCGTGAACATTATGGTCACCAGAACCTAAACCTGGCATGTCTACCAATTCCATCATATTTGCCAAAACTTGATCTAATCTATGGATTTTTTTTAAAAAAATTTAGTTATCAAACCTTCGTGGCCTAAATATTATTTCAAATGATGATGATAGCTCAACAACCCTTGTATTACCAAGCCAATCTATAATTATAGTCATATGGGGCCTTTGGCCCTCTTATCAAACTATAATCAAAGTTACACCATATTTAGGCCAAAGGCCTCGTAGGTTATGTTGTGCTTTGCAGTTTTTAAATTGTGTATGTAGGTAAAGTCATTTTTCATAGTTCATTATTAGAGAGATACAATAGACAAAATTTTCTTATTAATGGTCTACAAGTCATATTTTTATTTTTTGTTTGCAAGTGTGACACTATCTAAGCATCATATCTCGTCGCTTGCATATTTGAATTGAAAGTGCTTTGCGCAAAGCAACACGCCCTTCCTTCTTTATCTTTATTAGTATGTCCCTCAATCGAAATGCATCAACAATTTTTATATATAGGTAGTTTATTTTATTTGAATTACCACTTTTGCGTAATAGACCATTAGTGTTAGTATTTCCTTTTGTGGGTCATTTGATCGACACATTTAGATTTTACTATGTTATTTCTTCTCTATGTTCTTAAACCATAGTGGTTGGGTGCGTGATGATATTTTTGTTTTATTAAAGAACACACAAATTTTGAATTTATCCTCAGGGTCAATATAATAGAATTATGATGTTTATATATCTTGGTTTGGCACACCGTGAAATTGGCCTGAACTATATATGTTAGATATCTATTTTTAACACCTCATACTAACTCAATATTGCAGAGTCTATGGTCAACTCCACCAATCTTATTTGAACTCATCATTCGATTCTAGAATTGTTGAAGACTAGTCATATGTCATCTACATCCATTTAAATGTCTTAGCTTGTTATTTTTCCTTCTTCCTTTGCGATAGTGCTCTTCTAGTATATTTAGGTTGATTTCTTTAAGTTGAGAAAACATATTAGAGACCACTTTTCAAATTCGAATGAGGTTGAAAGAAAAAGTCGAATATTTTAGACCAAACAACAATAGAATAACTTTGCGTGTAATGAGGCCTTTGTCTGTTTTTTTTGGCGTGTTGCATGAATTAGCGTTTTGTTTACTAAGAATAAGGAGGCTAAAATGTAGGTTGATCACCGGAGGCTACAACAAAATTTGAAATTAAGGCAACAAGTTAGGTTAGAAAGCTTGAGGCTACATGCTCAAAGCCAAACAAAAAGACGAAAGAATGATAAGCTGAGGGCTAATGTTGAAAGATGGGTTGTATTTTAGGCTTAGTTTTACTACCTTTTCAAACTTATGATTAATGCTATTAGCTAAGTTTGCTTTCAACAAAACTTAACCTTTTACACAATATTATTTACTTACTACTCCCTTATAAATTGTGTTTTTCTTACATTTTTATAAGTTTGGGTGCGCCTTGCATGAAAATTGGATAAGCTTGAAATCTATGCATATCAAGTGTAGATTGGAAATTTTCACACTGCAAGGATTTCCAACCTACCCTTGCTATGTCATTGTTGGCAGAGCTCAATGACAACAATAGTGAGCCAATGTTCACCTAAAGCCTTCTGCTGCTTGCATGGCTTAGCGTTGTGCCTTAAGCTAAACCATAAATAGGGCAACGATTTATGTGTTGCCCTGCTAGGTCAAGCTTTCTCTAAGCTTTTAGGGCTATTATATATTGCCAAGGGCGAAAACTACCAAGATAAGAGCCAAAAGCCAAAGACCATGGCTTTTTGAATGAATTATCACAAATAATGATTATATATATATATAAAAAGAAAATATCATGTTTTTGCGCATGCTATGTGTGTAAAATGGTTACACAACGTTAAGATCTTTAAAGGTTATGGAGCAAAATGAATCTTTTTTTCGAAAACAGTTAACTAATTACCCCACTCATGAATGGAGAGGGATTTGAACCCCATGTATTTTCAATATTTCAGTTTTCAAGACCGACTCCTTCAACCACTCAGACATCCATCCTTATCTTAATAAGATCATAAAATTGAAGTAAACAATAATCAACTTAATATTAATTTACTATGCAAAGGAAAGTTTGAAAAAAAAAACGATTTTTTTTTTAGGCGGATATAAATTAAAGGTAGATTATCTACCTTCCAAGCAGAGGATATGGGTTTGATTCCCGTTATCTACAATGCAAAAAAACCAATTTAACTTCATATGCCTGCACTAAGATTTAAAACTTGTCGCCAAATTTTAGAAAATGTTTAGCAAATTAAAAAACTTACTCAAAAACAAAAAGCCATTATTTTAAAGCTTTTAAAAAATACAAATAAAAAACAATTTGACTTTTCCAAGCAATTACAAACTATACAAAAATTGGCCCTCTTTTATGAAAAATTACCCATTAAAAAAATGCAAAAATCTAAAACACAAACTTATCTAGATAAAAAAAATATTATTATTTGATATAGAAAAAATATTGGACATTATTTTGGTTTGTCTTAATTTCTATTCAACTACTTTTCAAGTAAGGCAGCTAATAAGTCATAAAAATATTTATGTTAAAATGGTTAATATTCCTAGTTTTCAAGTATCCAACGGTGATTTTATATTTATTCAAGGAAATTATTTATATTGTATTAAATAAAAAATAAGACAAAATCTTCGAAGTAATTGAATATGGAAAATGAAGCCTACTCATTTAGAGTAAATTATAGAACACTAAAAGTCGTACTATTATATGAACCCTAACAAATACAATTTCCTTATAACATAGATCTAAACAATCTTGATTAAGGTAGAAACTTGGCCCAAACATCGTAAATTGTTAGTAGAGTGATGACATAATTAACTCCTTGTAGATGTGGAAAGGAATATATTTTAGGAAATTTTGATATTTTTTGAAAACACATTTTGCTCTTCACCATAAACATAAAGGCAATACTACAATTTCTTTAGAAAAGTAGGGCTCGTACATCCAAGCAAAGCATTAGAAAACAAGGGTGTAGCGAAATATATTTCTTTTTTGGCTGCTGGTCGTCTCTCAGCCAAATACGGGATCTAAGATCATAAATTGTTTACTATTTGCGCATATTAAGCAAGAAACTGCAAAGAGAGAATACAATGATAAAAATATTTTTAAAAAATTCTTCCCCACGGGCTTTTCCTTTAGCTTTATTTCTTTCTTTACACCTCCGAAGATAAACAAGAAAAGAAAAGTGGAGAGTTTTTTTCGTCAAGCCTATTTTGTGGCCTTCACAAAGTTCATGAAGGTGGCGTAAAACAAATAATACTTATGTTTGTTGTACTCTAGCCAGTATTCCAACAACCATAAGCAAGCCTTGTCATAATCATAATAGGCGTCACATATCAGCTCCTAGAGCCTTTTTGGCAAAATGCTTATTTTTTGTTCAATGGCTTCGCTATGGTCGCCTTGTTCTGCTTGGCTGGATTCAAATCAAAATAAACCATCTAGAATAAATAAAGCAAAGTGCAAATAAAAGTTGTTGGGCTCTTGTGCTTCCTCTTCTTACACCATTTGAAAATAGAAAAACTAGTCAGACAAAAGATGACGCACTCCCAACTCCTTGAAGGACTCAAATGTGAATCCAAGTGAAAGACAACGGAAGAGGGAGGAGTCGGGACACGCTCCTTAGCTCACAACATTTTGAAGGGGTAGAGGGGCGTGTTGGAGCTCCGGGATGGGACTAGGAAGAATTGACAAGCTTATTCACTCACACGGGCCTGCACACAACCCACACAAAGTGGTTAGTGCATAGTTAGAGCACCTTTGGTGCTAGGACGAGCCACGAGCAACACGGACACACAAGACTTACCACGGCCCGGACTTGGGGGAAGCTACCACCTTCCCCCTCATAGTATATTTTGCACCTCTCCATGGGGCCCACATCCAAATGGCTTTTCTCTCCCGGGACTCCCAGGACTCCCGCGGGACTCCCGCATGGGAGTCCCGAAATCCCGCCAGCCGAGACTCCCGAGACTTTGGAGCCCCATAACTTTGCAAGCAGACCTCAGATCGAAGTGTCGTTTGAAGCAAAGTTATAGCTCTCGTGGAGAGCTTTCCAACGGTATGTGGCACGTTATCTGCGGCCAAGTAAATCGGGTCGATTCCTGACTTTTTCTGGTCGGGAGTCAAATTGGCAATTCAACTCCCAGCCCCTTCTTTTGGCCATAACTTGTGTTTCAGATGTTCAAATGAACAACGCGAGCTCATTTTAGGCATCTACGTTTCAAGAGCTTTCCAATGATATAAAGAATGCTACAAGCAATTGAGTTTTGACCCCTCAAATTGGTCTCTGAAGTTTTCG
>Ga0209208_10010867_pt1 | contig 11726 bp, 7 predicted proteins | sample S1TSphfallax_3_FD_187694 | JGI IMG/M metagenome (GOLD analysis project Ga0209208, IMG submission 187694) | Host-associated microbial communities from peat moss isolated from Minnesota, USA - S1T2_Fd - Sphagnum fallax MG (SPAdes) (version 2) | ecosystem: Host-associated > Plants > Peat moss >...
GAACTAACCACTTGGGTGGTTTGTTTTGATGCAGATTCAAGCTTGATCAACTAATACCTCTTCCTAGTCTAATCCCTGGGCTCCCAACTCGACCCTCTACCCCTTTCTAGAGTTGGAAGCCGGGAGCATGCCTCCAAGTCTCAACTTCTACAACTTGACTTTGTGAAACCCTCAAGTTGGTTTCACCCCGTGACTTGAGAGCGCGTCACAAAAGGACTGTCTCATTTTATATTCATTGGACTCCCTCATTTAAACATCACTACAAGAAATCATAATTTTTCAAAAGGTTCAACTTGACTAAAATGTTTTCATTGACCAAAAGGATGTTCACTTTGATTAAAGGCATGGGGCATGAAAAACACATGGTTTTTTTTTACCAAAATGATCGTTTTGACCAAGTGTTAAGTCATACATCTAATCAAGAAAGACAAAATTTTAAAATGGTCCAAGATGCCCATGGCCTAATCAAATCAACCATAATAATGGCCATGCTTAGTCAAATTGGCCATATTAATTTGGTTATTTAATCTACTTGCTATGCTTACTAGGCTATCTACCTACCTATTTACCTAATATATACTTACCTACTTACCTAAATATGTCCTATGTACCTACTTGCATACCATATACCTACTCATGTATTATTTATCTACCTACCTACTTACCTACCATCTATCTATCCATGTCTTACATACCTATTTGCTTACCATACACCTACCCATGTCCTATTTATATACCTAATTACTTACCTTCCATATACCTATCCATGTCCTACGTACCTACTTACTTACCATATACCTACCCATGTCCTATTTAAATAATAAGATAAACATTTAAGAACACGACAATAAATGCCAAGATTGAGATTCTAATCCCTCAACTTTCAAGCAAATTCTTGAAATGTAACAAATTAATAAATCCAGCTTTGCATACCCAAATGTTGTCATGACCTATGCCTATTGAAACACCAATTGGTCTACCCTGATATATTTATTAGGTGGCAATTTGAACATCTATTTACAAGTCCAATGATTAATTCATTTTGAAGGTCCCATGCAACTATTTTTTTCACTTTTGCAATTTGGAAACATTCACAAATTTTTGCATTTTTTGGGCATTTTTCTTCAAATTTACACTAAATCAATAAAACTTCCAAATTTTCTAATTTTTTTGGTAGGCACAGTGTAAAAATTTTCCAAACAATGAAATCATTGATCCCATGTTGAAATATAAAATATTCATGTTCATATTTCAAGGTATTTAAAAGAATTCCTCCACATAATCTAATTCTTGGATTCTTTTGAAAACTTCAATATTTTCACCAAACATGAATTTTCAAGACATTTTTAATCAACTTTATTTAGATGTTCAAGCTTGCAAAAATGTTGAGCTTAGGCGTCACTTCCTTTGACACTTGCAAGTCATTATTCTCTCAAAACCATCCTATATGGAAGGGTCCAAAAAATGATAATCTTGAAAGTAGGTTTTGTTCAAGTTCATATAGTTGTAAATCTACCCAATTTTTTAATTTCTTTCCTTTTGTAGTCAGTTGTTGGATTGTGTAGTACGTATGCTATGTTGTTGACATATTGGGTCATGTTCCTCTATGATTAAGGAAGTTTTGTTTGTCCCTTTGTGCCATAATATTCCTTTGATATCTGTTTCTAATCCTTATTGAGATTTTTTTTCTCCATGTTTGATCTTTTATAGTAAAGAATGTTGCTTATCAACAAAGGTGCATTTTAACTTCCATGATTGGAAGGGATTACTTAGAATATCACTCACCATTGAAATATTGCTCACCACTACTAGGAAACCTTGGTGAACTCATCATTTTTTGCTTATTAACATGTTGAATTTTGATAATTTGTTTTGCCTAATTCTTGCCAAATGCTTGCCTAATCAAATGTTGGTATTGAAGTTACTTGTTTGATTTTTCATGGTGATCTAAAAAAGGTTTATATCATGGATGTGTCTCTTCTTAACCATAATTTCTTTCAAAAATAGTGAAAGATCACATGTTCTTCTTCATTTGATTGACATGTTAATCAAGGCATTTCAAAAAATTAGGATCAATTTTATCCTTAATTCACCAAGGATTTTTAATGTGCATTGTGATAGACTAGCAAAGTACAATGTAATGAAGGTTCTTAAATGATACACTGTAGATTACAATTAAAAAGCAATTGAACAACTTGAGAATGTTAATAATTTGGTAAATTTGGTTTGGTATTTTGTTGATGTAGGTTGGATGTCGTGAATACTACATGTCCCTTGTCCCAAGGTAATAATAACTCACATTAATTCCCCATTTGACACCCATTTCCATGTCTATGCTTCACCATCCATCTAGGCTTGAATTGTTCATTTCCTTACCAATTTGCCAAGTTTTTTTCCCAATGGAAATTTAAACCTAATATCTATAAGAGGTCATAAATAGTTCCATTTCCATGTCCACATTATACTCCCCTCCCAACAATGGTAGTGTGTAAGATCATCTACATACTACAATATAATTAGTTACCTTCTTCCTTTTAGCATCACAAATCCTCTTATCACCCCATTACTTAAATAACTTACTTGATCATGATATTTAGGACTTCCCCTATTATTAGAAATAAGTAGAAAGTGAATGGGCAGTCTTGCCTCATTCTTTTTTAAATTTAAATTGAAGGTATAGTTTTTCCATTGAGTAGATAGCAGATTCAACTTTTCGGAATATAAATTTAACCATGTCAATGAAATTTGTCATCATGGGTGTGGTCACACTAACAACATTAATAGTCGTAACCACTACTTCATTTTGTGTATTTCAAATTGTAAAAAGTAAAAGAATTACAAATGGACTTGGGTGCAAATAGGATAACATGAGCCACACCCACTTGCTTTTTTATTACTTTTGTGATTGCTTTTTGAGAAATATTCTTGAAAAAGTCTTCAAAAAAAAATTAATTAAAAAAAATCATATTGTTTTATTCATGTTTATGTTAAAAATTTGGTAAAAAATGTCATTTTCAAAAAATTAAATCCATTTACAAGTCCTTTTACTACTTAAAAACAAACGTTATAGTGTTTAATGAATGTTTTTGTTATTTTTTTACTCATTGGATTAATTTCACATTAATTCACATGTTCCCATGATATATTAAAAATACAACTATATAAAAAAAAATTACAATTTCAACATCAAATTAAATTACAACTTTAAAACATGAAAAAACCAAGTAAACGTTACACTTGCTATGGTACATGTTATTGTGACTACTCCCATTTGTTTTATACTTGATGTTATTTTCAATATATTGATATACATATCCAAATAAATTTAAATCAATCTAGTGAATAAAAAATACACAATTTTTTAAAAAATGTTATGTGACCATTGTTTTCAAGTGGTAATTAAATAGTAAAACGCATTAAACACAATTTGACTTTTTAAATGGCATGCATTTGGCAAAAAAAGTATATTGACCATAACATAATAATAGTTTTTAAAAATTTAAATGATGTATTGGAAAGATTTCAAGAATATTTTTGAAAAAAATAGTGATAAGGCATAGGTATAAAGGGGTGGATGTGCCTCTTATTTAAGTGGTTAGACCCATTGACTCTAATGTTGAAAAAATATTTTTTTTGTTTGGGTTCAACGAACTTGAAATAGGAAGTTGTCATGATAATATCATGCACAAAACATGTCCAAAATGGGGTTTGAACCCTTACTTCCTTGATCACAACCCAAGATCTTTACCATCCAAATGCCATTTCACATGATCATATGAATTGTTCTCACAAAAAATATAAAGACACATTCTTTTGAAATATTATGCATTATAACCTTATTATAAAACTATGTAGTTTCAAAATCAAATTGATAACAAATATACATTTTTAATGTCATTATTTAATTTAATTAATTTCCAGATTGATATTTATATTGAATTTTATAATGCCTTTTAATTTTGAAATTGATATTTACTTAAATTAATTTAAAATATATTCGATTACATTATATATTTAAATTATCATTTAATTGAATTATATCATTTAAAAATTCTACATGGTAAAACACCATATTGATTTCTATATTATGATTTGGCCAAAAATTCAAGTATAATAATTGTAATAATGTTTTTTTTACAAGTCTTATAATGAAATGAATTTCAATTTTGAAATAATATAATTAAAATTCATAAGTCTTTAGTTTTGCGAAAGAAATTAAATTTTTAGTTTCTTAATTTCAAATTTAAAAACATTAGACTATTCAAGTTTCACATGCACGATAGTTTTACTTTATTTTTGTAATAAATTAAAATATAAAATATCAATTTTATCTTCCATGTTTTCACATTTTTTTTGTTACATTTCAATGTTTATGTGAATAATTAGAATTAAAAAACAAAAACATGGTACCCATAATTTACTTTTCATTTGCGTTAGAATTTTAATTTTAAAATAATGAAATAATATATTTAAAATAAATTTAGTATTGCCACATCACCAAAAGTAATATTATAATTAAGTCAATCATATATAGATTACTTGTTTATGTCATGTTAATCACATTAGTCACATCAAACAAATTTGCATGTGTGTCACATATGCTTGTGTCCAAATGTAATGTTCATTTCAACTAAATAATTAGTCTTTTCAATCAAAATAAACATGTTTGGTTTTGATTTTAATCAAATCAAATATATTCATTTTAAACAAACGGACTTGATTTTACAATCATTTTAGTCACAATGCTAAAAAAACATTTTTCTGTAATAATGTTATGTACTTAACCTATTTAGCCTAATCTACCTACCTGGTCTACCTACCATGCCTAGGTTATTTAAATTGGGTAGGTTAGGTAAGTAAGTTACTTACTACCCACCTATTCACCTCCTTATATATCTAGGCCCTACCTATCTATTGAGTTGACCTATTGTTGATGGTCAAACTTCCTAATCAATATTACCATAAATAATTAAATTGATATTTATTTTATTATAGATATGGCTTAAACAAAATTGAAAGTCCAATTTTATTAGGTCAAGTTATTTTTTTATTAAAGGTATCCTTTTTTGTTGTAATTGGCAAAACATCACATTTGACCAAGTAGTTAAAAAGCTATTTCAATTAATTAAACTAAAATTTAAAAAAAACATGTCATTTCAACAACTAGGGCTTCTACTCAAATTGACTATAGATGCCACAAGAGAGATTGGGTTGAATCTATCAAAATTATACTATCAATGTCCAAGATATATTTTTTTTTCTTCAAGTGGTTGGAGCACTGCATATCCACATTTGGCCCACATATAGGATAGGCCATTTAACCCTTCACTTGATAGCTTTCAAATAAACCATAGGCAGGGTAGTAATGTAAGCTCCACATACAAAGGGCTCCAAGCACAAATGCATGTCTCTTTTGGTAATTTTGTCACATCAACAACCTTTACCCCTCTCCATAGTTTCTCCAACTCCTCCACTAGTGGTTACAAATAGACATCTATCTTCTTATTTGTCACAAACTCTTTCCCAAGCATCAATAACGTTAGAATTACAAAAAAAGCTTTTTGTTGTCATCCAAGGTGGCAAGTTGTAGTTGAGAAGGAAAATTGACCAAGTATAATTATTGTACATAAATCAACATACAGGTTCACCCCATTTAGGGCCAAACCAACCTTATGTTGCAGGAACCAAGTACAAAATCAGGCCAAGTGTTGTCAATATGCTTCCATGCCTTTGAATCACAAAGAGCAAATTGACCCATAGTTGTTTTTGTTTGTATTGTGCCACATGACATTTAGCTTTGCCAAGGATGAACACCTTATATATGCTTCAAACATGGGATCAAGGGAAAATGGTGGAGCAACTTGCAAGAAACAATGTTGGAACCTTCAAAAATCAAGACCTTTGACACTTTGGGCAAGCCTTGGCTTTGTTTAACCCCATTTTAAATTTAAAGATGCAAGTGTTATAACAAGCATGGATCACAGGATAACTCAATCCTAATAATTGGTCCATGGTTTCAGCTTGGTATGACAACTTGAGAAGGGAGTTATCCTTAAAGAATAAGTCGACCTTCAAGAGTGTAAATAATTCATCCATGAAGCATTACTAACTCCATGTGTACATACATTAATAGAATTGATGCAAGATAACTAATGGGAAAACCTTCATAGAGTGAAGTTTGGGCCTCTTTCAACATTTCAACTTCTGCCTATTCATGATCACCTTCCACATCCAAGTCAACAAAATCCAGATTAATTTAGGTTGTCCCCGCTTCCCCCACCATCAGAATTGTCCATTTCATAAGTGCCACTTCCATTGAAATTGCCAACCCTTCCAATATCCCCTCTTGTAACTCATCACACCTTTGAAAGGCCTCGGTTAACATTCTGTTTAGCTCAATATCTTGGTCCATGCCCACATTTGGAAATGCTGCCATATGATTATGATCTTCTGGTGCAGCTTGGTTTAATGCCTCAAGTTTAGTAGATTCATCAAACCCCCTGTGATCCAACACATGGATAAGGAACACATGAAAACACATTAAAAGATATCATAAGACCTATGCCTTCCAACCATATGCCCTGCGAATGTCTTGATTTGGCAGATTGTCACATGTAAAACCGCCAAGTCTGTAAGCCTCAACTGTGATAACTTCTTCAAATGATCAGAAAGTCGTTACACGGGCATTCAACCATGTACTTGTGAATTGCTTGGATTTCCACTACCCTACCAGCTAGACAAAGTTGTGAACTTGGAAACCAAAATCAAATCATCAGTAACCCTATAGAAGCAAGGCAATAAGACCCGCAGAAAGGGAACAAACTTCTAAGCATTTAAAGTACAGATGGAACAATGATATAGTTGGATATATGGGTTGAATTTGCAGTACCTTGGTCTGGTTGCGTCAACTATAATGCAGCCTGCATATAATTCGGCACATAATCAATAAACATAATAAGGTTGATATTTGAAAGTAATTTGGAGTCATGATGTGGTTGCATGTGGATTGAATTTCCAACACCTACATATGACTAACAAATTTATATAAGACGCCTTTCAACTATGTCTACAGAATGTGATTAATCACATAGGCTGTCACCAACAAGATTTCAAAGTAATTTGGAGCAATGATATTGTTGGGTATTAAATTTTTGGACTGTAGACACTAGGGATAGTTCACAAAGTTGCCCCCATTCAGCACCCATGTCAACAAACTATACGCATTGATAAGCAATTAAACGCATAAACAGTCAACAAGACTAAGCAGATCTCAAAGTAAATATTTGGAGCAAGGATGCCATTGCGTATTAGCTGGACTTCCAGTACCTGGTTTTACTAGTGATTGAAAGTAATTTGTAGCAAAGATGTGGTTTGAGTGTTGATTGGATCTTATGGACAAATATATATGCCCCATTTCAGCTTTGTCTGCATGATGTAATTAAACACATAAACTGTCGGCAACAAAACTAAATACATAAGCAGATTTCACAGTAATTTGGACTAGCAATGGTGATGTTGGGTATTGTTAAATTTGGATTGTCAACACTAGGGATGGTTGACAAAACTGCTCCCTTTTAGCTTATATGTTAACAAACTCTACCAAAAAAGCAGTTAAACACATAAGACAATTAAACAATCAACAAGACTAAGCAGATCTCCAAGTAATTTGGAGCAATGATGTCATTGGGTATTAGCTGGATTTCACTCACCTAATTTTAGTGACTGAAACCACAAGCTTCAACTATAACACACCTCATATAGTCCAACACAGAAGCAATTTAAGCAAATTAAGTAAGTGCATCTGAAAGTAGCTATGATTGGGTCAATGATGTTCATGGGTATTAATTGGATTTTGTATTTGGATATTTATTTGACAAACCTGCCCCCCTTTCATGTATGTCATTCGAATGTCATTAAAGACATATATAACATATGCAAAAATAAGCAAGCAGATCTCAAAGTCATTTTTGGAGCAATGATGTTGTTGGGTATGGGTTGGACTTCTAGTACTCTTGGTTTTTAGTCAATGAATCCACAAGCTTCAACTATAACACCAGTGTACACTTCAACTCATCATACATAAAAATAATAAGGTTGACAGTATCTGAAAGTAATTTGGAGCAATGATGTGGTTAGATATTGCTTGCCAAAACTAGGGATGATGGATATTTTATGTCAGCAGAATGTCTTTAAGCCCATAAACAATCAGCGAGACTCAGCAAATTTGAAAATAATTTGGAACAATGATGTCATTCCAGGTATTAGTTTGACTAACAATACTTGGTTTTAGTCACTAAATCCACAAGCTTCGATCACAATACTCGCATTTGAAAGAAATTTGGAGCAATGACTTTCAGATGTCATTGGATTGGATTTTCAACACCTACATTTGATTGACAAATTTGCCCCCTTTCAACTATGTCAGCAAAATGTACAGGTCTTAGCCTAGTTGGATTTTTAACACCTAATTTTAGTCACTGAATATGCAAGCTTCAACTATAACACAACTTGCAATTATGCACATAAGCAAGTCTATGTTTAAGAACCTTTAAGCCATTTTGCAAAATGAAGAACAAATTGGACATGTAAATTCAATTTGGAGCAATGATTTGGTTGCGTTTTGATTGGATTTCCAACACCTGCATTTGGCTAACAACAAATTTGCCCACTTTCAATTATGTCTACAAAATATAATAATGAAGCACATAACCTATCAACAAGACTGAATAATAAAGCAAATATAAAAGTAATTTGGAGTAACACTATTTTTGTGTATTGGACCTTGGATTGACAAATCTGCCCCCTTCATTATTTGACAAGATACTTTGTTGTTCAAGTTACAAGTTTCCTTCATTATATGTAGAGGCTTTCAAATTAGCAATGGGGACTTGAAGAAACTAAACAAAGGACTTCATGTTTGGCATCATGAAGATATCTTGAATTAGTACAAAATAGTCACATCTTGGTCTTGATGGTGAAACAAGTCTGCCAACATCTTCATGATCCACATTGGAGCAACTAAATAAGTTTCAAATGTATGATGGCATCATAAGGAGTCCAAACATAAGCAACTACAACATCACTAACATCATGTCTCTCAATTGATATTATCATTTTTGTCCATGGAGAAGTAATTCACTTGCATAACCAAATTGGACATAATTAATTGCATTTTAACACCCACACAACACTAGAACACGTTGTAACTTTTGCAACTTTCATTTGCAACTCTAGATATTAGTTACAAAGGGTAAAAATTGTAGCTTTCTCTATTTTTGTTGCAAGAGATTGTGAAGGACAAAACTATGGAGTGAGCACTATGAAAATTGAATTATCGACCTTTCACACCCCAAGTGAGATTCATACCTTGAAAGACCTTGGAGGAAGGGGGTAAATGAATGGCACATAATGAGGTTGGAAGGGGGGATATCTTGCTAAAGCGAAACTAGATCAACTTGACAAAATTTTAATTGAAATGTAAGGTTTACCCTACGGTTGGGGTGTTCCTGAAATAATCAGCCCTTGACACGAGAGTGGTTCTCATTTTTAAAAAAGAAAAAATGATTTTTGATAACCTTTAAGGCTTTCAGATTTTTGGAAAACAAATTCTCACCGGTTTTCAGTGTGGCCGGTTCTCATAAAATTTATTAACTTCGGTTTTCAGCGACGATTCTCACAAGTCGATTTTCGAAATTAAAAATCCAATATTTTTAATTACTTAATTTAATGTGAGTTTTTGATTAAAAATTAAGAAATCTCAGAATCAAAATTACTTGCAAAACATGAAACAAATGTAAAAAAAGAAAGAAAGAAGTGAATTTTCTTGCTTTCAAATCTCATAACTTTCTTATTTTTTATTCATTTTAAATGATTTAAAGTGCCATAAGAGTGCCACCTGAAGTTTAACAAATCAACTTGAAACTCTAGCAATAAAAGAGCAACATACAATGAATGTTTTGAGTGTTGGAGAACCAGTTGTTGTAATGTCTGGTGGTTTGCTTTTTTGAGTTCTTGACCCCTTTACTTTGGGGGACCATAACTTTTTCAGTTTTAATTTGTTTTCAACGATTGTTAGCGTGTTAGATGCACCAAGAGAAGAGGTTCAAGTTTTGTTTGGACATCAGAAATAACAAGTCCTCCCCTTGGATCCAACCTGCCTTGAGCTTTTAAATGTTCGATCACTGATTGGTCTACCCTAAACACTAAACACATTGAAAACCCTGAAAACTGATGCTCATATGTTTTAATATCTTTAAAGGTTATCACACATAAATTCAACTGATACCCTTTAAGGATTTCAAAAAACCGATTCTCACTTGAGCAAGAATCGAAAAGCAGGTTCTCCAAAAGGTTATCACCTAATCTGAAAACCTTCAATTCTCATTCTGAGAATCAAACTGAAAACCATAAAGGTTCTCACTGAAAAAGTGAGAACCGCCCAACACTGGTACCAACCAAGTACATACCAAATATCATAGTAAAAAAGAAAAGAAAATAATGTGGGCATTTCAAAAAATAGAAAAAACCCACAACATCAAAAAGAAAAACATCCATCTTTGTAGACATATTGTTTTTCAAAATGCCCATTCGTTGAATTTCTTCATTTGTGTCAAAAATATATATTAAAAAAATGCCCATTTGTTGTTGACACTTGATTATGGTGTATAAAACGCCCTCCATTTACAGTGTTACAAAATGTGGCAGGTTTTACAACATATATAACAATACCCCTTACATTGAGGGAGGCACACCAAAGGTCTTGAAGAATGAGATCCTGACTATTGTTGTATTGTTCTTGAGTTTAAAAGGAACCTTCAATCTTGGTTCTATTGTTTTCAATGAAACCTCTAATTTGGTCTTGAGACTGGTTCTTTGGATTTTTAACTCTATGGTCCCCTCATTTTCATAAAGTTTTTTAGAACTAGTCCAATTTAAGACAAGATCCAGTTTCATTTCCATTACACACAACTGAACTTTAAAAAGATGTGTACTTAATTTGTTCAACTAGTGCACACATTTCAAAAAAATAAAAATAAAATATTAATTATGTGCAACCAATCAAATGCAGTGACTTGTTTAAAATCTAGGGTCAAGTTTATAAAAAAATTCAATAACTTTTTTTTTCAATTAGAGAATTTGAACCTTTATAAAACAAGACAAACACTCCCATTTCATTTCAATTAAATCTAAAAACTAAGCTAGTCTTCTACTTAGATTTTAAAGAAACTTGGAATCTCCAGTCCAATTAAAGACTCTAGAACCTGACCATATAACTTAACTAAACCTACTAGAATTCAAGAACCTGCCAACACTAGTCCTAACCAATGTTAGGTGGGCACCCGCTTAGGCAAGTAAGATTTGTCTCATCCAATTTCAATTAGCAAACACCAAACTGAAACTAGTTTTGATTTTTGGAACTCGAACAAGAGCTGGAGCTTGCTTTCATTTCCTTGAAGAATTGGACCTGGAACTGGGTTCTTGGTTCTATTTCTAAGTGTAGAACTAAAACCAAAATCTAAATTATTGAAAAATAATGTTATTGGAAAAAAAATTTAATCTGTAGAACTGGAATGGAGATTCTTCATAAAAGTAAAGAATTGGTAAACACTAGATCATACTAGTGTTGTTGGCCTGTTAATGCTTGTTTTCATAACTGGCTGGGTAGGTTATCAAAACATTTAAAATTCAAACCCACTGGTTATCAATTTCACTATCAAAGTTATACC